>Ga0209611_10003931_pt1 | contig 25533 bp, 16 predicted proteins | sample S1TSphgellanicum_3_FD_187693 | JGI IMG/M metagenome (GOLD analysis project Ga0209611, IMG submission 187693) | Host-associated microbial communities from peat moss isolated from Minnesota, USA - S1T2_Fc - Sphagnum magellanicum MG (SPAdes) (version 2) | ecosystem: Host-associated > Plants > Peat...
AGGGGGGGAAGGGAGGGGAGAAGAGAGAGAGAGAGGAGAAAGAGAAGGGGGGGGGTGTGTGGGGAGACTGATTCTTGAAGAAACGGGAGCTGGGAGCAACTGCTTTGCGTAACGGAAGTAGCTAAGTTGCGCGCGGAAGGGAGAAGGAAGTAGTAGTAGTAGTAGTAGTAGGAAATTGGTAGCTCTCTTCTTGTGTTCCAGTCTCTTGTTGTTGTTGTCGTTTGTTGTTTGTAAGAAGAGTGAGTTCGGTCTTGAGACTGACTGACTCATCCGGTGTTGCGGGATTTCGGAAGAGAGGAGGGAGGAGACGAAATCGGAGAGAAAGATGTGTACTGAAATATATGTACACAGATTGACAGTAGTGAATCGGTAGAAGAAGAGAGAGGAGATCGCGGAAACGGAATCGGAGATGATGATGAAGAAGAAGAAGCTGCTGCTGCTGGAGGTGACACTTTCTTGATGCAAGGGAGGGGGCAGGAAGGAAGGCAAGAAGAGGGATCATCAATCATGAGAAAGAAAGTTGTAAGTGGACACAGGGATGCTGCTGTGCGGAGGAAGGAGTTAAAGGAATTCGTCTCGGGAAGCTTTTCTTAATCCAGCAACGAAGATTATGGAAGACGATCACTGAGGTAGTAGTAGCTCCTCCAGATTTTTCCGAGCTATGGCTGCTGCTGCTGCTGCTGCTTTACGACGCTCATCATCATGGATCACGAGGTAAGGATCCCCACGGTGCGGAATAGAAGGAAGATCATCGTGTGCACTGACTGAGCTACTCTACTTTGTTTGCATCCAGTCTCTTGACAGTGTTTCCGTCTTTCTTCAGCTGTTATTCTTTGTCTTCTTCCCAGGGCTGTGCTTTTGCGTAGCTCAGGAGCTGCTTAGATTGTTCTTTCAAGCTTCATGCGATCTTTCGTCTCCAGAAGAAGTTGTAGAATTTCCATTTTGCACAAATCTCGTTGCGTTGAGCATTGTAATCACGAGGAAGTGAATCTGGTTTTGGAAAAGGAAACAGGGAAGTTGGAAACTACTCGTCTTCCCAAAATGGACTTGGATCTTCTTCTTCTTCCTGCTCCTGTGTTGCGCCAACAACAAGCAAGAGTGTGTGTCGTCTCCGTCGTCGTGGTCGTCTTTCTTCTTCTCCAGCTACTACTGCAGTCCAGATCGTGTTGAGTGTCCGTGCGGATGGTCCAAGCCTGATGAGAAGAATTAAGAAGAGAAGCAGCAGCTCGAGAACAACAACAACAGACTCCATAGCAAAATTAGCCGGGGTAACAACATCTTCATCATGATGTGACTGGATTCTTCAAGCTCACTAGGTCTTGCAGCAGCAGCTATGAAAGAACTCTAGTGATGATGGACAAGAGTTACGGCGAGGAGAAAAGGAGCAGCAGCATGGATGGAGGAGTCAGCGTGCAACTAGTGACGGAAGAAGAAGAAGAAGAAGAAGACATGATGGAGGAGGAGGGGGAGGCATCGACTTCACCTGTTCAGATCATCCAAGGAGGAGGAGAGAACCACCACCACTACCACCCCCATCAGAAGACCACCTCGCCTCAGTGTTGTAGTACATGCAAGAACAACAACGCCGGCTTCTTGTCCTCCTCGCTGATGAAGATCTGTTCTCACTGTAGTACTCATCATCACTCTCAAGAGGAGAAGTCTGGAACCTGGCCAACCACAAAAACTGAAGGAGGAGGAGGAAGAGGAGAAATTATTATAGAGGGAGAAGAAGATAGTGTAGCAAATGGAGTGATCTCTGGAGGAGGAGCGACTGTTGTTGTTCTTGATGATCAGGGTCCTGGATCTCTTTGTAGTGATGCTGAAGTTGAGGAGCTTCTTCTTCCTCCAAGAGCTGGAATTCTAAGCAGTGTGGAAGAAGATGTGGCAGCAGCAGCAGCAGCAGTAGCAGCAGGAACTGCAGAGCTGATCCAATGCAACTCAACTGTTATTGATCAGGATGAAATTCATGCAAAGAATTCTATGCGTTCACAAGAAGAAGAAGAAGAGCAGAAGAACTCCATGTCTCACCTCTGTCAACTGTACAAAAGAGGAGAGCTGGGATTTGGGAGAGTTCCTCTTGGGGCAGGGAGCATGATGCAGCAGCAGCAGCAGCAATCTCATAACAACAACAACAAGCAGCTTAATAGTATCACCATGGATCATGAGAATCATCATGCTTCGAGTTTTAGCGTGGAAGTAGGTCAAGAGAAAGAGCAGCAACTCAGCAGCTCCATAGGGCAGGTGAGCCAGCTGAGGAATCTGCATGTAGATAGTGGAGTTAGTGACCCTGATTCTTTCAAAGATGAGACCACCTCTCCGTTACCTTGTTGTCCCCAATCTCAAGGTGTCGAGTCTTCTTGTATTCAGTCTGTATCCCGGCAGTTGAATTTCCAACAAGTAGAATTTCAGGACCATAATAAAGCTGGATCACCACCTAGTTTAGTAGCCATTGGCAGTGGAGTGGCCCTGAGCTGTGAAGATGAGGATTTGTGGGATGAGCATGAGGAAGATGCGGGATCCACAAAGGTCAGCTCAAGTTTAGAGGAAAACAATAATGGCAGCACACATGACTACATGTGCAAGATCTGTGACAAGGAGTTTGACGGTGCAAAGTCATTGAGCTTACACAAGAAAACTCATCCTCAGTACACTCTTCGTAGGAATCCAAAGCGGAGTCGCAGGTTCATAGACCAAGATTATGCTGTGGAGGTATCTGCAGCTGCTGCCCCAGCCAAGAAGATGAGTACCATGTCTGAGGACAAAGTGAAAACCTGCACCGAGTGCGGAAAGGAATTTGGGTCCTGGAAAGCTTTGTTTGGTCACATGCGGTGTCATCCAGAGAGAGAGTGGAGAGGGATTCAGCCCCCTGATACTCATCAGCATGGAAGAATGAACAATAATGCAAGCCACCCTCCTTCCAGAAGGAAAAAACCTCCTCCCAATGTGATTGTCACTGCAGACTCAGATTCAGAGTCCGAAACAGAGTCAAGAAGAGGTTCAAGAAAAGCATCAGACAATGAGAGTGACACAGAGAGCATTGAAGCTGCGTACATGAATGGGGACATGCAACAATCTGTTCGAAACTGGCAGAAAGGGAAGAGAACAAAAAGGTTAAGGCAATCTGTGAGATCCTTGCAGGCTGTGACATCCTCTGCACCTGAGAATTCGGAAGCAGCAACAACGCCCACTGAGACTCGACACCAGAGAGAAATTATTGATGCACTCATGCTCTTGAAAGCAGTGGAGTCAGAGAGGAAAAGGAGTGCCCTCACAGCTCCTCCTCAAGAACCTCAAGTCACTGACAAGGAAGATGTGGTTTTACATGATTGGAGTGGGGGAAAGGCAGAGGAAGTTGAAAAAGAGGATCATGTGAGTAGGAGTGAGAAGAATTGTCACAAGGAGGATAAAAGAAGTGCAATTGTCAAAAAAGAAGCCGAGGATGCTTACCCATCAGAAGAAGATGAAGACGGTGCAAATGAATTCGAAACAGGTCAGCAGCATCCAATGCTTACCATCTTGCTCATCACACTGGTTGAGATTTTACTTGACCTATGCTGAATTTAAGAGTGGAACATTGGAATCAGCCTGCAAACTGTTGAACTCCAGAACTTCCAAGCTGACAATGTGATGCTTGCAGGTATGCAAGGAGTGGGGCCGAGGATGAAGTATGAGTGCACAACATGCAAGAGGATATTCAAGTCACATCAAGCTCTTGGGGGTCACCGTGCCAGTCACAAGAAGGTGAAAGGTTGCTATGCAAGAACAAATGTGGGGGAAGGTGGGGCACAGGATCAGAGTCCAGAGGAGGACATCACAGATGATGAGGCCATGAACACAGAGAACATTGAGCTGCTGCCGCCATATGACATACAAGATGCATCACATACTTCTGAGCAAGAAGACCACAAGCCTTGTCATTACTTGGCTGTTGCAAAGGATGATAATGAGGAAATGTTCAGCATTGCAAGAAAGTCAAAGGGTCATGAATGCTCAATCTGTCATCGGGTTTTTAATTCTGGTCAAGCTTTAGGAGGTCACAAGCGCTGTCATTGGGGTGGCACTACAGCAAGCACCTCAGCACCCAGTGAACCCTATTCTGGTATCAGAACCAACAATCAGCAGCAAATGTCAGCACTTCAGACCACTCTTGCAGGGCATCATCAAGTCAGCAACCCAAAAAGGGAAGTCCTGGAAAGAGAGCTAGACTTGAATATGCCAGCTCCTGAATCTGATGATTTTGTGGAACAAGTGGGTTCAAGTTCCGCTCATATTCTTCCTCCATCTTTGGGCCACTCTAATTCATACATCCCACTTCTCAGCTCACCGTTCTTCTCGATGGCCAAAAAGTATGCATCCAGTAGCCCTTTCCAGGATAGTGTGGAGAAGCGCCATCATTTGCCCAACAACAGCAGGGACCAGTATGGTTTTCAGGCAAAGGATATGCCAAGCAGCGTGGATGATGACAACACCCCAGAACAGGCTACAGCAAGTGGAGGCTGCAAGAGTGAAACAGGTTCTCTAGGAGCTGGTGATCAAGGCTTGGATAATCTTCAGAACTTTGGACAATTTGGGCAGTCCTTGAAAGCCACATGCCACAATGCTGATGTGGGTCCTGAACCTCAGGTCCCACTTCTGCTTGACTAGGCAGCTTGGAAGATCCTTCCTGCTTGTTTCTCTGGGGAGGAGAGCCTCTAAATTGCATTTCAACATGTCTGAGGTGTGTCATCCTCCATGCAGATGGTTTGACTTTTCCTGTCTGTTCACATTGCCACATCATTGGATGCCCAACCCTGTAGAAAATGTCTGCAACATAGTTAAACAGGGGCCCCATTTGAAAAGCTCATGCGGAAGCCCAAACCAGGAAAAAAAAAAAAAAAAAAACAGAATTGGAAACAGGCAATCAAAGTTCCAGATTACATCACACACACACACACACACACACACACACACAGTGCTCAAATGAGCAACTTTCATATGTCTTTACATCTCTCAAGGACCAAAATGCAGCATCTGGGTAGCATAAAAGTGAGTACGTTCTAAGAGGATTGTGCTTATTCTTTCTGTACAGCAAAACATTTTGCATTTTCAATCTCAATTTCCTTTTGTTCAAATTCCCTCTACCACTTATTCATTTTTTGAAATTCCATTGCAAAAATTTCTCCACAACATTCTGTTGTGATCACAATTTCACATAATCAAAAGAAGAATCCAATCTGCCAATGACACCCCCAAAGAAAAAAAAAACAAAAACACCGAGGAAGAATCCAAATCTGCCAATTACACTAAACACAGAAAGGTATTGCAGTTACCCATTGCAAGCATTACAGGGAAGATAAGGGTATTGCAGGTACTGTAGACATTGCAGGGAAGAAAGGTATTTACAGGTATTGCAAGGGAAGAAAGGGTGTTCGAGGAATTGCAGGCATTGCAAGGGAAGAAAGGGTGTTCGAGGAATTGCAGGCATTGCAAGGACGAAAGGTGGGTATTGGAGGTAATTGCAAGGGAAGCAAGAGCTTTCTTCTTTCTGGTGGATGAACAAAACAAAAACTGTGTGAATGGATGGGCCATTCCTGCTACAACGGTGCTTCTCATGAGGATTTCAGGGAAGGGATTTTTTTGGGTGTTCTTCATCTGATCCTCTTGTCTCTTATTTGATCGCAGGATTTCCCCACCGGGGTCCAAATCCTCTTGGAAGCTTCTAGGGCTTCTTTGTCTTCTTCTTCTTCGGGAGCTAGGAAGGTTCTAGGGTTTTTGAAGAACCTTAGAACATTGTGCATACGGTAGTTTTGGGTCTTGAAGATTGTGGGTTTTTGAGAGAGAGAGAGGTGTTGCGAAGTTTTGTTTTGGGAGTTTTGATGGATTGTTGTTCGCTCTGCTTTTTGCGAAAGTCTTGGTTTCTTTAGAGGAGTTTCTTCGTGGGTTTCGTGGTGGGTTTGTTCATCGATGGCGGGAGCGGTGATGCAAGACGACATCGATGAGCTTCGGCATCTTCTTCAAGAGGCCAAGCGACCACGTGTTCAATCCATTCTCTCTTCACAAATCTCCAGTCTGGAAAAGGTTAGTAGCACATTCAGGAGAGCAGCAAGTCGATGATGACAAGATCGCGAGAACTTTCTGTGACCTTTTTCTCAAATCTCTCAAATGGTCTTAGGGTTCCAGTCAGCAACGGACGACCCATTGTAGGTGATGCCACGTTGTGATGATCGTGGTTCACCGGTGATCAGCCAGACAAAAAGAGAGCTTGTGGGTTGTTGTTTCAGCTATGTGTCTTTCTTGGAGGAGGCTTAAACAATGTAGGAAGCTGTGCAAAAGAGGGTGGTAGCATTGACAGACACTCCATCACTCTTCTGCACAGACTCAAGAGTTAAGATCTTTATGGGACTTGCAGAAGTTCAACTTATTGTCTCTCTGACCTAACCTGAGCAACAGGAAATCAAAGAAGCTTTGTTCGGGGTGGAAGGAAAGGGGTTAAGGAATGTGAGGGGATTTGGGGGTTTTTGATGAGAATTGTAACTCTGTGCAGACATTTAAAGATGAGCATGAAGCTGCAGCAGCAGTGGAGCAAACACCAAAAGTAATTCCTCTAGAGATTAAGAAATTTCAGCCGATCATTCAGTATACTACACTTGCGACATTCAGCTGGGATCAAGACTATGACAAAGTGAAGGTGAGTAATGCTGTTTTGATTTGTTGATTTCTTCAGAAAAGATTCACCTCCTTAAGGACCTGTGGATCCTCTAGTTATTTCTTTCTTGGACACACCCACCCATCCTTTGAATGCACTACTGCAGGAGAGTTGATAGTGTGAGAGATCCTTGTAATTCTTTGGTTTTTGAATGAGAGACTGCCTATGCAGTGACTGTGTGGTTCTTCATACTTAGAAAAAGTCTTGTAGCAGGCTCCAAGATCAGGTAACTTCATATTTTACCTGGGGACCAGTGGAGTGGAAGATGAATTTTGCAATCTTCATTCTTTGTGTATCCACTCCATTCATATCAGCAGATATGCGCCACTTGAGGTTTGGGAAAGAATGCACTTCAATGGCCTGTATCTTACCTGTTTGGATGGAACAGCTGTAGGTAAGAGAGATGAGAACAATCTCCACGGTTTTCTGGGCTTTAAGAGATAAGTTGATTGTGTTGATTGTGTTGCCTACATGTTCATGGGTTGGACAGATATACATAACACTTGAAGGTGCCTCGCAAGAGAAAATAGAAGCCAAATTCCACTCTGATTCTGTTGACCTCAAGATCCATGATGTTGGTGGGAAGAATTATCGCTGTTCTGTACCAAAGCTGAACAAGTCTATCATTCCAGAGCAATCGAAAATGTTGGTGAAACCAAAAAGGATTATTGTTACACTTAAAAAGGCAGATGGTGGTAACTGGATTGACCTCCACAAGAAGGAGGAGAAGGTGCCAGCAGATTTCCTTGGTTGCAAATGCTGGATCAAGTAGCCAGTAGAAACTACGTATTTTGATTGGCATGCTGTGGAATCATGACAATTGTGTTCACCTTTGAACTATGGATTGAAGTTTGGAAATTTCAAATATGCCACTTAACTATGACGCTGCAAAAGAGCAAATGCCATCTAAACTAGATGTTGGGGTTTTGTTCCCTTGGATGGGTTTTGTAGTTCAAAGCTCCAGCAATGGACAAAGACAAGGATCCAATGAGTGGCATTATGGACTTGATGAAGGTATGTCAGATTCATTGCAAGAGAACTCATTTTAATGATGGTTTTGAAAAAATCCTACCAGTGCCTTGTATTTGCAAATGTCAACAGATCCATCTTCTTCCAAAGATGTTTTGTAGCTGTTCTCTGTTCTTCATGCATCTGCATTGTCTTGGTTGGTGACATTTTGGGTTCAACAGAACATGTATGATGAAGGTGATGATGAAATGAAGAAGACCATAGCAAAGGCCTGGTCAGATGCACGCACTGGAAAGCCTGCTCAACCTCCTAAGTATGGTGACTTGTAGGTGAGGGCTGAAATTGATACTTGTATTCTTCTTGTCATCTTGACCTTATTTTGTGAGCATTTTGGTCCTACATGTAACCTACCGGTGTGACTTTCAAATTTTTTGTATTGTTCATTATTTTGAAGTACTTAAATATTGGGTTACAATTTATGAACTCTAGATGCTACTTGGATCAGAGTAGCTGAAGCCATGTAGTGCATCATGCACTTTTTCTGTTTTTTGCTGTCACTTTTGATGCAGGTTTGTTGAAGGCAATGTGGGACATGATTTCCTAGTTGAAGTGATTTTCAAACTTCATAACCTGTACCTTGTGGAGAGAAGAAGCTCAAACAGATGTAGTTTTGTTGTGAAATGTATGAATTCAGTTGTGAGATCAGGGCTAGCTAAAGAGGATGTCGTTGTTGGGTCAGGAAAGTTTTTATCAACAATCTTTGGTACCAGAAATGAGTTTTAGGATATCCTGTTGCCTCAACAGGCTGTCTGCAGTAATGCAGAGGAATGGTAAGACACAAACAGGGACATTCAGTGTGCAGGTGCTTGCAATGTCATTAGGAGGAGCTCCTAATGTGTGAGGGTTTGCCGCCCTTGAACACATGTACATTTGTGTGCTTGGTATGTTCAATTCGGAGAGACTTTTTTGTGTTTGTAGTGACTGATATGAGATAGACAATTTTCCCTCTGCAAGTAAAACCTGTGACTGAATTCTATTACCTTTGACCCATTGGGTATTCGTATGGTTTTTCCAATGATTGAATGATCTAATGACTAATAGTTCCAGATGTTGCTAGTAAGTAGAATGTAGCAATGATGACTTGAGCTTGAATCATCCCTCGACCATTTGTATGGTAATTATGGATTTCAAGTGCATATGATAACATGTAATCAGTTACTTTGAGTAGGAAAAAACATTGTACATAAAATTCAATCAATGAGTATGTCATCTCCCAAATGGAACAGTGTTTGCCGTGATGTATGTTTTATCAAAATTATTGATGATTTTGAAGGTTATCATGCAGAAAAATATGTGCATTTGTTGCCCCATATGGTGGGCTCTTCTGCTCCCACAGTGTGGTGGCAGTACATCCTTCTTTATAAACAACAGCACCCTCAGAGCCCAGAGCCACGCACTCTTGAAAGGTGGGCCTTCCCTCGGCTCATGCCTCAAGTAGGGGGCCCTCTTTTGGGATTGCCCTGTTCCTATGGCATTACTAAATATGATCATGTTTATTTATGTTATCATGTGCCTTATGCATCTCTCCAACACATTCATGATGTGGTCAAGGGCAAGAGCATTATTCGTCTTCATTTTAACACACATTTCACAATCAATGAAGGTTCTAGTCCATGACCCCAGATATGAACAAGAGGTGTTCTACACTTGCTGTGGTGTCAAGTCTTGACCTCACAATCTGGGAGGCATTTCTCCTCACCATGTGATCCTTTTTTGTATTCATCAAAGAAAGTTTGTGAGAGAGTTTGCATCACAGTAGGTCTGTCCTTGCAATCACTATGCAATGGGTAGACAAGTATTGAAGTTAGAGGCTTAGAAGTTAGCGCTGTGGCACCACTAGGATTTAGGGATAGTATTGGGGCTTGTCACCGTTCAAACAAGCAAAGGGGTCATGTAAGAGGTCAGCTACTACCTCCGCTCTTGGATGCACTTGTCCAAGGGTGTACTTTGCATGCCTTCCTGGTGGCCCTTATGTGGCATCTTTGACAAATAAACGAAAGCTCGAAGAGAGAAATCAAGGAAAATATCTCATGGAAGGCATTCAAAATTGTTCACCCTGATCATCACAATAGCTAAAGACACACAAAATGGACATTAAGGTGCAAACAAGACAAAAGGAGCCTACCTTGCCTATCTAAGTGATTATTTAGAAAATGGTGGGCTTGCTTACTAAGATGATGTTCATAGATTGGGACTGGTTATAGTAAGTGATGGATTAGAAATTCATAATTTTTTACAATGACCAAAAACATTAACTACAAAAAAAAAAAAGAATCAAACTTTGTTATCATGTAAAAGTGTGAAAAATAATTATTGTTGAATCATGTTGACAAAACAAAATAAAAATGAATAAAACATCAATTTATTGTGAGTTTTCCACCCATCTTGAAGGTCATACAAGTTGCTACCATCTTGTTAATCCACCCCTAAGTTCCTAATTAAGAGGTGAACATCTAAATTCAAAATGTAGAGGGTTGCAAACATGATAAAAGGAGTCATGATCACCTCTTGGTGACTATTTATTCGTGGAATGTTTTAAATATATTTATGTATATATATATATATTGTACTATTATACTAAGATTTGTGTTAAAATTTGTTCAAAATATGCCATTTAAAAAAAATCAATTCATTTATAACTCATTTTACAACTTTAAAATGCCAATTCCACTTGCAGCTCCTATTAGTGTGACTACACATAAAAATGTTACTTTCCCTAATATTTCATGCATAAGTTCATCATCCATGCAAATGTTACTTCCATGGCAAGCAAGGTGAACATCACATGTTATGAGGTAGTTAATTAATCTTAACTAAATTATCTCATTTGTTTAAAAGTTATTTGTGCATGTAGCATAGATTTTTATTACTAATAATAGTAACTTACGTAAAATTATTACACACCTCTCCTTGTAGTTTTGAATGCTTGTGGTCAACAATTCAAGAAGAACTCATAAAAAAAGCAGAACTTGATTTAATCATTTATATGACATGTTAAGCCTCTTCCTTTTGGATGGGATATTATAGAGATCCTCATGTCCAACACCATGACAACATAGTTGTTCATTAAAACATGCTTTGATGTTCCAATGTTCTTTGAAATTTTTTGAATTCAAATTCTTTTCAAATTTCCAATAATTATGTTCAAGTTCATAACCAAACCATTTCATGAGGTAGAATTTCATGTGTCTAAAACGAGTTTCTTTAAAGTTTGTGCTATAATACCTATTCCATTTCAAAGTGAATTCCATGTGATGAAACCCTGCCAAACTTTATGAAAAGAAAGCACCCAAGAAAGGGAAAGAAAAAAAAACAAGGGGCAAGCACCAAAGTCCAAAGCAAATAGCCCAAAAAAGGTAGGTCACCAAGAGGAAAGTGAACCACTAAGAACCAAGTCCTCCAGTCACATGAAGCATATCAACTAATTCCGTCTTCTTTTAGGATTGATCGAAGTAGAGGCTTTATATTGCTGCTAGCCTTATAAGGCTTCAAAAATGGAACATGAATTGGGTTGGAGGATACAATCCTTTAGTCTAGATATTAGAATTCTTTGGATGTTTAAAAATTAATTTTTTTTCAAGATTTCTTGGATTTTTTAGGAAGTAAAATCTTTTTTTTCAATTTCAGCCCTAATTCATATCAAAACGTTTAATGAATCAAAAATTATTGCAAAGAATGGTATTTTGATTTTTTCATCAATTGTTGGGATTTTTAAAAAATATTATTGTAGACATCTCGTGGTTTCAATGCAAGGCCTATCATTTGGCGATTCATGGGTTGTTTTAACACTTTGTTCTTTAAATCTTGTGGCACCCAGGCTCGCTTGTTTAGAGTTGCATAAAGTCATCTACTAGGTTTCATAAATTTTGTTGATAAGAGGTTGTCAAGAGAAACAAATACTTTGATTGACAAATCTTGTAATATACTTGTGAAAAAATGTTCTAGAATTGGTTTTTAAAAATTTGTGTGTTCTTGAAAGAATTCCATGGCATGTGTAAACATCGTGTAGTGATAGTCTTCCATATCCTCCTTCAATATGTTTATAATTTCTTTGAACAATGCAAGACTTTTTTTTTGTTAATTTTTGCATTCACCCATCACCATACTGCCCATTCAATTGTTTTGTCAATTTGCTCTTACCATTTTGTTCCCCATGTTTTGATTTCTAACAAATTCTTTAAAGGGTCCAACAAAGTTGAAACTTTTAGATATTCTAAAAGTCTTATTGTCATTTTGCATATTTTATTTAATATGCTTGAAATTAATATGTATTCAATCATAGTTTTCAAAATGTTTGGTGTGACCATTCCTATAAATTTTAGTTTGGCCATTGTAAAATAGATGTGTAACAATTGCAAATGGATGGTAATCGTAAAAAAAGTTGAAGATAGTAAATTTGAGTGGAGATGGGGTAAAAAATACAATTTTCTTCTTCAAATGGAAAGAATGATCTAGATGTAAGAGGTTTAATAGACTAAATTCAAATAAAAAAGATGTGAAATGATTTTGAGAACGTGTGAACTTATATTATTTCAATTCCCAATGAGAACATACCTCTTGGAAATGAACATGTCATATTTCTATTGACACAAACCTTTTGGTTGTGAAGAAGTATAGTTTAGGTGGCACATAACTTTTGGTTGCAAATAGATTATGTTCATCCATTTTTTTTTGCTCTTCCATTTTAAACTTTCATCCACTTATTTTTTCATCTATTTTTTTAATTCATGAAAATGTTTCATCCATAATTATCATTCATCAATCTATGCATGAAAAAATATTCCTCCACAGATTTCCATGTTTTTTGACAATTGTAGTTTGTATGCTGTGACACCTACCCTAACCATTTTCTTAATTGGACCAATCCATCTAGGATGCAACTTCTTAGCACTAGAGACTCTTCACTTCATGTTGGAAGCGCTTAGAAATTCTCTGAACCCCACATCAAATGACATCACACAATTATGTGTCAACGTAGAACTTTTTCCTTTGTTGTCGTAACAACAAATGTCTTCTAATCATACTCATAACATGAATAATTGAGAAATTGAAATCCTTCACAACCAAGACTTGAGACCCGTTAATTTTCTTGTTGATAGGTGTTCAAGGATGTCAACCATAGTTTAACTTGAATATAGTAGTCTATGAAGACTATTGCCTATTGTGAACAAATTCAACCATAGGTAAGTCATCCTCCTAATAATCTTGAGTTGGGGGCTTACTTATTTGCACAATGTCTTCAAGAATTTGCCCATACATCTACAGATGGTATGGGGTTCAAATTGAATACCCAAAAGATGGTGCAACTTTTGCCATAACCTTCAAGTGAATCTCATATTTCCATCACTAATAACATACCACACCTTAAAAATATGACCCCTAAATATTCCCTAAATTTAGGGGTCATATTTAATGGAACTGGCTCAGTCCTCAATAACTGGCTCAGTCCTTTAAGCAACCCACCACTGGAATGGGTATGAAAAGGCATGAAATTTTTTCCAGAGGCAGAAATTTAATGTTTAGAATGTGAAAAGAGGTTAAGAAAATGAAAAAAAAGGTTCCACCAGTTTTTCAAAAAAGAAAATGAAACCGGAATCAGAAGTTCCACTAGACTTGCAAGTAACTAAAACCAGGACACCAGAGGTTGTATCAAACTAAAACTTAGTAGAATCATGTTCTCTCCAAAAGCCAGAACTTGAGGTTTTAGTAAATTACATAAATTAGCTCAAATTAGTTCTCATCAAAAACTGGAACCACCACATAGTTGCTGGCATCACTACTCTGGGATTCTACTTTGTGAAGAAGACATGACATACAAGTAAATTGGGGTCAGTTCCAAAATTGAACATCCAACAATCCAATCTCAGATCCCACTATAGCCTTGCACACAGATCAACTGCAAATATACCATTACACTACATGAAATTCTGATCATCAAATCTCCCCCAGAAATGATATTGATTCAAGTGCTTAATAAAATCATCCTCTTGGATTAGAAAGTAAGAAAAAGGCTGACAAGACACCCTCAAGTCAAGCACATGTATCATAAAAGAATGCACTAACATGAAAATGGAATTCTGACGTGATCATCATTCCTTAACCATAATGTTTTCCGTTACTCGTCCCAGCAAATTCTGCACCTAAAAGACTGACTGAGATTGGAACTTACCACACATTTTCAGGCCATCCAAGAGAAAGTATGCTCTCTTCCCCTACACAGTTTCATCTTCTTGTTGCCTTTGTTCCCTAGACCAATAAAGAATGTGGACTGCCCTATCCACAGAGTTACTGAAGAACAGAACATTGGGAAAGTTTGGGAAAGTATGAATTTAATCTAAATCTCTACCTCTAATATAGTCTGGACTTTGTAAATGCTACCCTCAACAGTTGTGCATGGACTGCAAGAGATGTCTCAGGACAAAACAAACCTTCCATTATACTGAAAACACAGGACTTAACAACTGTCAGAAACAATTCAATCCTCCATTCTACAAACCAAATCGCATCAGTCAAATTTCACTTGGGCTCTGCGCTACTTCACACTACCATTGATTATGGTTTGTTTTCCATTCAACACAACTAAGTCCTGTCTACAAAACAAATCATATCAGTCAACTTTCATTTTTGCAGATCACAACACAACAGAACACAATCAAAGAATGTCAATGCCAGCCAATGGTCAGATAATTGTAGTCTGTAGTTTAGTCACCATAATGAGATCTGACAACCATATCATCATCCATTGGCTTGCACAATTTGCAAACTCCACCACAAACAAATACTCCCCCAAATGACATGAAAAGAACCTGTGTTTGCCAATGGTCAGATAATTGTAGTCTGTATTTTGGTCATCATACTGGAGTCTGCAAAACATATCATCAACCCATTGGCAAACTACATGAACTCAGAGAACATGACACTTTCATCAGCATCCAGGCAGAACTCGAGAAGCACTGAAAAGAGAGAAAGAAGTAATGGTCAAAAGGTTTCAAACTTAAAAGATGATGTCCAAGAAATAAATGCATGACCTAGACCTGACACGGATAAACTTGCATATCCCCAAAAGCTGGACCACAACCACCAATAAACATTTTTGCTACTCACATTTCAATGTACATAGTCCTCACAGATGTGAAAATCCCTGAAAATGCCCATCAGAAAAAAGGCACAATTTGCTACTAATTACCTTCTATACATTGAGGAAATTCAAAAGAAAATAATTCATCAGAACAGAGCAACCAAGGTATACCTTAAACATGCATTCAACTTACTTCCAGGATTATGATTAGGACCATGATTACCTCCAAAACTGAAACTGGTAGAAGTGAGGCAACTAATTGGTCAAGACGCACAGCTCCTCATATGAAAGTTGTTTTCAAATCCCACATGAGTCAGAACACAGATGTCACAAAACATGCTGGAAGACTCAAAATAGTGTTGTGTTAGAGATCAAGAGCCATGAAACTAGAATCTAATAATAGTCATGACAAGTCAAATCATCAGGAAGCTGCAACTTATATCTCCAACTTCAGAAGGCTCATTCAAAATATTTCTGATCCCTGAGGATAAACCTCTTCACAAAATAGGTAACTTAATCATCATTGCCTTCAGTATTGAGTGGAGGTCAACCATAAGACTATGGAATTCTGAACAAAATCAGCAAAATCAGCAAGCATCAGTCACTGATGTCAACATCTTCAAAATCTTTCAAAGAATAACATACAAAACATGGTGGCCTCAGAAGCACAAAAAGGTGATGACATCACATCATTCAGACAATGTAGGTAAGATTAAAGTCATCACTGGCCACCACATCATGCACAACATGTTGCTATTCATGTTGCTATAGACTCAGCAGAAAGTGATGTCAAAATCTCAAAACAAAGCATGAAATCCACCAAACCAAAAATAAAGTCCACTGAAGACCTGGAATGAACTTTCTGAATACTCATACAAACAAAATGGTTTCCACAACTTAATTGGGCAAAATGTTGCAGATCTATAGACCTCCACATCCTTGTGTGGTTGAATGTAATTCTGTGACATTACTGTCTCCTTGCTCATGGACCCTAGACATGAGAGTCTTCTCAAACACACACTTTCAACCAAAAGTTTGTTCAACCTTAAAAAGAAAACCAAGAACTTGTCAACAACAAAATAATATCTCAAATGTAAAGAACAGAATTTCATCCTCACAGAATGCTGCATACAAACTGGGCAGCATATGCCCAAACTTGGAAATGTTCTGAGATTGTCAAAATCTGTCAACCCATTGACAAGCAAGCACCAGAGTGCTACAGTCTATGCAGTAGATGTGACACCACTACGCAACCGAGCCTGTTGTTTGCGGGGCCTCCGGGGAGCTATTTGTGCTTCAACCTGCAAGCAGTATTCAACATTATCGAAGTGTTATTTCACCAATGCAGCAATACTTGTCCAACAAGGCAGAGAGTGCAAGTGCAATAACTACCAACCATGTCAAACCTTTGATTACAATTAAAAAGTACAATAGATTCCAAAGTTATCTAATGATAACTTCTATGAAGATGAAAACAAGTCAAAACCCTCACCTCTTTCTTGACAGCCACCTCCTTCTCTGAGAGAGTAAGCTCAATATGGCATGGAGATGACATGTAGGCTGTAAAATACCAGAAACACCACCAGTACCATTTGCTTCAACCAAAAGATCCAAATTGCAATCAACTAGGATTCCTACCACAAAATCTGCATGTCCTCAACAGTAGACCACTATTATGAAATTCACTACCTGCAAGATCTGCGAGGAGATACAGTATCACCCAAAAGACATTGCCTTGCACCAAAACCAACCCACAAAAAAGGGCTTAAAGAGGACATACGGTTGATTCTCCCATGTGCACGGTATGTCCGGCGCCGCTGTTTTTGTGCCTTGTTGACCTGAATGTGAGAGATGAAGAGGGTGTCTACATCAAGGCCTTTCACCTGCAGCCAGAAACTTGTCAGCTGAACAGGTTGCCCAACAAGGTGCAATTGTGTATACACCTTTTCTCCCACTCCAAATGACAGCAGACAATGACTAGGAAGATAATGAACATCATATCATGCACCACAATTATGAACAATGAACAGAAAATATTCAGGGCAACAGAGACAATACCTCAGCATTGCTCTCTGCATTCTTCAACAAGCCAAGCAGAAACGTGACTGACTTCACTGGCCACCGTCCCTGTCCATTAGACTGCCGTGACTTAGCTTGTGCAGTGCGGCCAACCCCACCACAAAACCTACGGAAGGGAATAGCTTGTTTGTGTCCAAGCACATCCTCCAAGTACCTCTTGGCCTTTGATAACTCGAGGTGCTTAATGGCCTGCGCTGCTTCTCTGGTATTCTGATTTGCACAAGGAATCCGGAGTTAGCCATAAACAAAAAGCAAATCCAACAACAGAGATGTGTGCACATGTCACAAGTCAGCCAAATCATTGAGCTACCAACAAGGGTTGTGAATAGTCCACACCTTGAAGTGCACACGCAAGTCCGATCCTCTGGCCTTGCATGCTGCACATGGAAGATAAACACAGATCAAGCTGGCATCAAGATGCACATTGGCGGATCACTTCTTCAAGAGAAACTCAACCAGAAAAGACCACAAATAAAGCACATGCTTCATCTAGCCAATCCAAAACCCTAAAGACGACAAAAAAAGCGCATGCTTCTTCGAATCAATCCAAAACCCAAAAGAACCTGCCCGCTTCATATTCGCAGCAAAATGAATAAAAACACGATTCAAAGAGTGCAATGCTTACCCTTTGTGGGATTGTCAGGTTCACGCGCGTACTTCACCTGTGGCACTGCCCTCCGTCAGTCTTTCTACAATATTACAGATTTGCTAGCCATTCCAACGAGAAAACACGACATTCCACGACTGAACAAAAGCACGGACCAGCCTCTGTCAAATCAAGATTCGCCAGGCGTTTCCCAAAAACCAAAGGAAAAAAAATAACACAAGCAATACGCAGCGCCCACATGAGCTCCCGAAACCCTAAACGAAAGAGGAACACCGATTTAACTGAAACCAATCAAACACAAATCTGTGAACTAGAAAGAGAGAAAAAGAAGAGAAACAGAACAAAACACAGCAGAGCGGAAGCCAGAATCGATGCATAAGGAAGTCGAAGTGCATACCATCGTTGCAGGCGGCGGAAGCTCGCTCTACGGAGACAGACGCCGCTTGTGAGAAAGTAGACAGCACATGGGAGCTGAGCGCTCTTTCTAGGGTTCCGGATTCTTTGTTCCCACTTCTGTTTCCCTTCGTTCCCTTCGTTCCATATACTCTCCAACTGTATGAGAACGTACGCAAGACAGCGTTTTTCCCCCCAAAAAAACAAATTCCTCACGACTCGCCTTATTTTCTTTTTGGCGAATTTGTGCGGCGCGGTCAGAAAAATACAGAAGCTGGAATATTCTGTTGTCGATGTCCTGTTTTTTTAATATTTGTATTATTAATTCGCCAAAAAACGAGAGAAAATTTGGGTTCTGAAGAAATGTCGTCACTTTTCATTACTGTTTGTTTGGGGTGAGGGGGGGGGATTTCTTTATGTAGTTTAAGTGGGAATCATCCATAGGAATATGTTGAAAAAATTAATGATCATCCCTAAGGAAAAATTAGCCAAATCTGGCTATATAAACCAGATCATAGAGTATAAATCTTTAATCAACATTTTATATTCATAGCTAAAGCATTGAAAACCAAATGTAGATATTTGGCAAGTTTTACTTTTCTTTTTCTCACTTTTGGCAATGGAAACCCTCCAAAAGCACTTCATTTTTAAATTAAAAAATTCATTTTCTAGCAAAATTTGACTAGTAAAATGGTTAGTAGTTATTTCTTACTAATGAAAGTAAGAATAGACATTAACCATTTTAGCAATTTTTGAAGATGGTTCCTACAAACCAATTATTTTAAAAATTATATTAATTTTTAATTTTAAAAATAAAAATAAAAATAAAAATACTTGCAAAAGCATGATGAAAATGCATAAATTGAAGTTTTTTTAATTTTAAATTTCATCACGCTCAAATTCATCTTCAAATTTTTCTAACTTGTTTTCTAAGTGTTCATCCATTTTATTAAACTCTACTAGATTACAAAGAGATTTGAAAACCAACTCTTGGATCATTAAATAAATTCTTACTAACAAATATTCAAATTTTTCAATTTTTTTTTATTATAAACAACTTCTCAAGGTTGATCCAGCAATTTTCAATATTTATTAAATAAAAAAACCAATAGTGGAAAAAATAGATTCATATTTTTGCCACCATTGAAGAATACACTTTATCTCCTTAACATTTATTTAAAATCTCCTAAAAATTAGCAAATTTTTATTATCTAGTTTTTTAACTAGTTGATTTGTGCGACTAGTCATTTCAAAAATATTTAGATTGCAATTTTCATTAACTTTTCAGTTTGAAAATCTAATTTGGTTATCTACCATATGATGTAAATGATAATAACATTTTAAAAACATAACATGTAAAGATTTTTTATCATATTTTTCAGTAATCAAAATGTCTTGCCCATCATCAACAAATGAAGACACCAAATGAAAACTTTTAAATTGTGAATTTAATATTAATGAAAGCATGTTATGAGTTTTTTTTTTTTTCATATGTTTTTAGAAATGAAAGGAAAGAATCACTGCATATCACACACCTTGTTTTCAAAAGAAAGCAAAACAATTCAAGGCCAACAAGGAGATGCCGTGCCAGACAAAAGTCGATGTACACAAAAAAAAACAAATTTTTAAGGGGGGCTTTAAAGCAAGGCGTTTTGTTCATATGGGGTCCAAAGAGGGGATCCATCCATGGTGTTGGATTGAAATTTTTTTTTGTTTCATTTGTGGTTTAGGGTTACCAAAATTGTATTACGAATTTTTCATGTTTGTGGTAGGTCGCCCATGGGTTTGGTGAGCAAGAAGTTGCAGAACTCAAGATGTTTGTTTGTGAGCAACAACGTGTAGAAAGAGACGTTGAAACCTTTCAGGCATTATTGATATATAAGACATAGAGGGCCATCAAAGGAGAAAATATGATTCAGAATGCAGAGTTAGATCATTGGAAATTAGAATCCAAGATTGTTATGGTGAAGAGGGATTTGGCAGATTTGGGAAGGTAAAGGCTCGTAATTGAAAAGCAATTTTGAAGCATGGAAAAGGTAGGGGGTTCCTCATTGTGGCCTAAACCAATGCTACACCCATCTTGCCCTATTGATGTAGATTCAATTGGCTAGCTTACTATTTTTTGGTTAAGCCATATGGTTTTTGTATGGGTTAGTATAATTGTTTTGATATTGTTGTGACTTCATCTAAGCACACATACCGTCTATTTTGTTTATGTTCAAACCATTAAATAATGGAAATTATAAACGTCTAGCTAACTTGTGCAAAAGCGTTTCACCCTAAATGGTGGACTAGTTTTGGATTTTAGGGGGAAAAACGAAAAGTTACATACACTTGCAGCTACAATGAAATTGGATGAGTTAAGGGAGGAACTGAAGCGTTCATTGACTAAGGAGGTTAGACTATCCTTGATTCCTAGTCAATAATTTTGTGATTTGTGGATGATGTCCTTATTCAACTATTCTTGAAGGAAACATTTTTGAGAATGATCCAGCTACAGGGGGTCCATTTGAAATCAAACACACTTAGAAAGTTATTGAATGCACATCATGTACAATTGAATTTGCAACATTAGGTCTGAAGCTGGAGCTGGATCTGATGAATCTCATCTAGAGAATATCACCAGGATCGTGCCAAAGTTCATGAGAATTCCACTATTCTCTCACCGGCGTTTGTCTGATGCAGAGCTAGTAGTCTTTATTTGAAATCCACAGGCACTGAGGTTTCATGACATACCCACATGATGCTTGCCAGCACTAGAATTTACAGCACTTCTGCATGCTTGGACTAGTTGTTTAGCTGCGGCTTTTAGATCCTCCAAAGAAGAGAGGAATGTTAGAGTCTTGTAGTAACTTGAGAGTTTCGGCATTTATTCCCAGAGATGATTCAAGAACTGGAGCCGAGATGTTCGTAAATAGCAGCTGGTTTGCTGCAGTCACGAATCCAGGATTCTGGGAAGTGAGGCTGTTGAAGGTCACTGCAGGTCCATCACCTACATTGAGTTGGAAATGTAGGGTTGCTTTGGGAAAGATATAGATGTCTCCCTCTTGCAAGGTTTCTGCGTATAGTACATTTTCGAAGCTAATGAAGCCTGTGTAGATGGTCCCTTTCACCACAAACGAAGTCTCGGTCGCGAAGGGATGGGTATGAGGAGGAATGACACCACCGATACCGAAATCCAGTCGAGCATGAGAGATGCCCAGTGTGTTGAGAGCTGGGTACAGGAACACATTCACAACCTTGGGGACGGCGTTGGTACCTGTGAGAGACACATTTCCTGAAAATACCAACCACCCACCCACATGACGAGGAGAAAGCTGATAAAAGATTAGAACCAGCTCGTGCATGACCTGCAACCACTGCAGAAAACTGTGCAGGTCGAATGTAGAGAAGAATGGATCATGGGTATACCAAAAGACGTTCAAATGCGACTAGCTAGACTTGCAGATCATACACCAGCTAATTCTCGTCGTCGAGGAGCTGCTAATAAAGTAAGATCTATTACATCAACCATTAATTACGCACGCCAAGTTCAAGTTGAAAGCTCGAACCAGCAAGACGCATGCCCGTGTAAAGGAAGTCTTTGGAAGTAACATTTGCGCGGTCTTTGCAAGGAAAACCATTCACATGTACTGTAGCATTTGGGGACAAGTCCGCCACGCAGAAATCCTGCAAAGGATCTGGGTCCGCGGCATCAGCCACACCTAATAGCAACAGCGCCGTAATTGTGCACACAATTAATGCAACCATTGCAGCTCTCATGAGCTTGCAATCTTCTGGGCGAGCTGAACTTCTTGTACTACTATCACACGACATGTAATTATCCATGATGGACTGAAAATCAAAGCAAGCTCTAGACCTAGATCAGTCTGGTTACAACAAACAGCCCAGTGAACCAGCAGAGATGTTGGATTCATGTGTTTTGATGCTTGCAATTCAGCAATAGTTAGTATTATACTGCTGCTGATCACTCTAAGTTTGTTCAGCACTTGATGAGCCTTTTCCATTCTTGTTTTTTTTTTCTTACACATGACGACAATACTCGAGCCTTTTTGAAATTTGAATCTAATTACAGCTGCTAACCTGTGCCTTATCAGCTAGGCTGTTTTGAGCAGATTTGTCAATGCACACATAAGCAATGGAAGACCGAGAAGCTCATCATTGTGCTTTACTGCAGTGGGAATCTTCCAAGTCAGAAAATTTTGCCTAATTTTGCAAACTTTCTCTCAAGTCGAGGATAAGACCACCTTGACTTCACTTCGGTTGTTTTTTTAATTTTTAATTTTTCAAAAAAAGTATAATTTTAAAGAATATATGTATGTAAATTAATTTTTTTTAATTCAAATTTTTATATCGAAAATTCGCTAGAAACAAAACCACTGATCTAGAGAGTTGAATAACAGATTATTTTGGAAATTAATTAAAGCGACTAGTCCTGAAAAGCGCCGACTAATAGCTCAATTGATATATCAAGTCAAAGCTCTCCTATACATCAGGCGAGCTAGAAAGAGTGAAAAACTTGTCTATATTATGCCATTAATCAGCCCTTTTTTATTGGCGAAATTAAAAATTAAAAACTCAAAAATGAAGTGATCTTGGAGGGTTTTTAATCGCCATAATTAGGGGAAATATTAGTGATAATCGCCATATTTACCTAAATCTTCCTCTGGGTGATCACCAATTTAGCTACAAACAAAAATTCCTTAGAAAAAAAATTTCAGGTACATAGTACACACTTACTCACCTTTCCAGGTAAAGGCACTCCTGAAAATATGCCAATGTCAATGGCCGGTGCCTTACCTCACGGAATGTACCTTCATGTGCATCCACACTACAGGCCCTCAAATTATTATATTTAATCAAATAATATTGAATTTCACTCTGTGTATGTGCATAAAAGTTAGGCCTTCAAATAACTTCTTATGCATATACACATGGAGTGAAATTACAAGACTATGATGTATTCTTAAGCTTGTAATTGCATATTGTCATTTCCCTCCATGTGCACATAGCACATAATTCCCCTTCATGTGTGTAAAAACCAGTCTTGTCCGGTTATTTAGTTTTAGGACAAACCTCTGGATATCAACATAACAAATTTTTATTTTAAAAAAAGTAAGGATATGTATTTTCAAAATTTAGGAGGTCGATTGTGTAGATGGTTTTGTATTTGACCATTTTAATTTTCCTTTGCTGATTATGATTGAATGAATTTTCAAATGCTAGTAAATTATAGATATGTATATGGTCCAATTATGAATGAACCAATTTTCAAATGTTTGTAAACTATAAATATGTATATAGTCCGATTATGAATGAACTAGTTTTCAAATGTTGATAAACTATAGATGTATATGGTCTAGTTATGAATGAATTGGAATTCAAATGTTGATAAATTATAAATATGTATAAAACATATGAATATTACACAAAAACCCATAAGTGTAGTAAAACAAACATGAACATTGTACCAATTCACCTTACAATTTGAAGAAACTTGTGAGAGAATTAAACTTTAATTCTTGAAATAAGAACTTTACCCATTGCAACATCCAAGGGGGGTGTCTAGAGGTAATGATCCATTGTGCTGATGGCTTATTAGTGTAGAGAGTTATACATGTGGTGTGTCCTTGTTAGGAGTTCTCCAAGAAATGGCTTGCTTGGTTACATTCCAAAGGAGCTTCTTCTTTTTCAGATTGTTCATGTGCACCCATTTGAAGATCCTAAGATTTTAGCAAATGTGAAGGAGGCAATCATGCATTCATGTTGTGACGTACGGTGTCGTAAGGATGTAAATACGTAGTAAATTCTACTAAACAAAAAGATTAAAGCCAGCCAAAGGTATAAACTAATCAACTAAAAAGAGATGCATGCACACATATATATACAATGCACAAGTGAAGCTAAGATGAAATTATCATGTATCCCTCCCTAGACCTGAGCCGAGAAAAACATGGCATGGTCTGAGTAGGAATTAAGGTGCTGTAGGAGAACATGATGAACAGTACCAATTGCCGGCAAGAACTTGAGTGAGCTCCGGCTTGAGGCAGAAGAGATGGTATCCACCATTACAATTGTCACAAAGCAGCATTTGATCAACATCCTCTGTCCTTTGACATACCTGACATGGATAATCAAGTGGAGGAATCCAAGTCGACGTGATGATGGTAGGATCCAAGTTCGGCAGGTGGCAAGGCGCACAATTTTTGGAATGATCACGAATTGTGCGTTCGTCAGCTCCTTGTAGCTCCAACACACCTGAAGGCCTGGTCACCTTAATCCTCAAGATAATGCGACCAGAAGAAGTGTCTAGAGTATCATTTGGTTGCCGCTGGAGATATACAAAATCACCAACATCAAATTGTCTCACCTTACGTTTGTAACTACCACCTCGTGTGTGTGCATACCGTAAGGTGTCTCGATGTTGTGTAATGGACATGTTTTCCATGGCCATGGGCATAACCCTCCTGAATAGAGCAACCCTTTCTGCAATGACCCTAGCCCAAGTGGCTGGGGAATCCAAGTCCACAACCTGGTCCATTTGAACAGCAATGGAAGAGGGTGGAATGGGATGTTTCCCAAAAAGTAAAAAGTAAGGAGAGAAATGAGATAAAGAGGCGTGTTTGGACATCTTGTAACCCATGGCGAAGTATGGGAGGGCCGGGTCTCAATCCTCTTTGTTCTTAGTGAGGCAAATCTTCCGAAGTCCCTTCTTGCAGTTTGAACCATCCTTTCTACAAGGCCATCAGCTTGAGGATGATCTCTTGAAGTTTGACGATGGTCAATGAGAGCATGGTCAAGTAGGTCTTGGAATTTTCCCTTGAATTCTGATCCTTGATCAATAAGGCACTCAACACAAGCCCCAAACCTACTTAGAACCTATTGTAAGAAAGCATGGCTGGTGCTGTGTGATGATTTGTCTGGTAACGCAACAAGCTCAACCCATTTTGAAAAATGCTCAATCATAATCATGATGTAAACATTACCCTTAAAGGTTTGTGGTAACTCTCCAGCTAAATCACATGACCAACAATAGAACATGTCCTGAATAGGGAGTGGAAAAAGCGTGAGCTGTCGAGAGGAGAAAGAAGTTCTCACTCTATCACATTGTTCACACCTAGCAATGATGTCTCGGACTTGAGCATACATACCTCTCCAATGGTAATGAGGAGCAAGAAGGCTATAAGTACGCTTAACTCCAAAGTGTCCAAGCTCCGAGTGTACTTTTTGAATAAGACCAAGCCGTTCATGTGGTGATGGAACCACTCTGTCGCCTTGTGGTAAGCATCGGACGAGGTGATTCTCCCTCCATGAATGGCGTTGGGACCGCTGTTGTATCCGATCTCGTTGACTTGATGTAATTTGGGGAGGGTATTCCCCATGTTGAAGAAACCTCAAAGTGTCCAAGTCCTCCCATATATCAAGAATGGGATGTTCAACCAGGTTACATTGCAGTAGTGCAAGATAATTAGATGCCTCAGATACATGTATTGTTGGAATCTGGTCAAAATCTTGCTTGCCTTCTAAAAAATCTTCAGAGGTAGTGAGGGGTCTTCGTGACATGGTATCCGCATTCTGATGTGTAATACTAGGTCGGTGAATAACCTTGAATTCATACTTTTGAAGTATAAGCGCCCAATGAGCTAACTTACCAGTAAGCTT
>Ga0209611_10003932_pt1 | contig 25529 bp, 16 predicted proteins | sample S1TSphgellanicum_3_FD_187693 | JGI IMG/M metagenome (GOLD analysis project Ga0209611, IMG submission 187693) | Host-associated microbial communities from peat moss isolated from Minnesota, USA - S1T2_Fc - Sphagnum magellanicum MG (SPAdes) (version 2) | ecosystem: Host-associated > Plants > Peat...
CTCTGGGATGGTTGAAGCTCACGATCCCAAGTCCTGCAGAAACTCCTCTGTATTTGGGGATGAGCGCGTCCTTCACGCTCCCGAAGCGACTGAAATGACCACATAAAGCTTCACTTGTTGTGGACATGCTGAGGTTTCTAATCAACACCCCGCTGCATGCAGCTACGTAGTGGTCAGAACGTCTAGTACTGGCAACCTGCACATGAGCCATATAGCCTTGAACTTGGACACCCCGGTAGCGTACTAGTTTCACTTGAATCTGAGCTGCAACACCTTCTGCAAAACTACGATCGCAGATATCCAAGATGGCTCCAATCCAAGTAAAGACTGAAGCCGAAACTTGCAAAATGAACACAGATGTAAAACCCCAAATATCGCAGCACTATATGAATGAATCGCACATCGATCAGACTGAAAAACTGCCAGAGCAACAAGATCTTCGATTCTATCAGGTGCTAGTAAGAAGATGATGCAATGCTAGAAGAGTCGCTGGAGAGATCTAGAGCAGAAAAACTAATGTGCAGCGAGACAGATAGGTTACGCACAACGACAAAAGGCAATGAGCGCTAGAGACGGCGGGGGGAGGGTACTGGGAACTAAGAAGGGCAGTCAGCAAGCTGCTGCCTTTATAGTGATGAGGGTCGAAGTCCCTACTGATGGGTTCTACGGAATAGCTTCGGCAACCCAGAGAGTACTGATCGGTCCGCTCAGTGTCGACTGTCCTGTTGGACTCGGAGCTTCAGCAGGTGTTTTTCCAATAATCCACACGTACAAGGTTGCAATACTTTGTTGCTAGCTGCACTGTACTAGGTGGTGGTGGAATCATGCATGCATATTGTTTCAACATAATTCAATCACGTCTAGTACAATATTCTCATCGATCTCTCCAGAATTCATCTTCCAATCTTAATTATACATTGCTGGATTCAGCTGATGATCTACATGATACAGTTAATTAAATCACGCCAATATATATTCACTTCAAATGTTCCAAGCATTGTGCACCTGATCAGACTAGGAAGATCCTGCAGCTGCTGCACACTAGTATACACTACAGTACACAAGAGCAATATGGAGCAGCTTGTAATTGCTCCTTGCTGTTGCTGCTGGTGATCTCAGGAGCAATTTACTTGCAGTGCAGAATATGATGGTCGACACTACAAGAGAATCTGATTTTTTCTCACACAATAATAGATCAACGTCCATCACATGACATGTGTGTAAGATAAACTTTGTGGTTTCATCCATTCCAGTGTACAATCCATGTATGTGTTGTATATGTCTACATAGTACAACACATGTATGCATATACTATGTACATAGTGTGTGTACATAGTACATTGTACATCATACAATAATGTACACATACATGTAGTATATGCATATAGTATATTATAATTGTAATTTGACATTAAGTTATGACACATATTACATGACACATTAAATTAATCGGCTGTAGCTAATAAATTTTTTGTTATAAGCTAGAGTGAGTTCTGATATTGGATTTGCTTAGAGAGCAGATCTGCCCACCCGCACTCAGATTCAGTGTTTTTGTGGCAATTTTCTGCTATAACCAAAGTGGTAAATGATCCATAGGAAGATAAATTAGCCAATTTGATTACAAGCTAAATGTGAAAGTTAATTTTTTATATAAATATTCTATATTTTTGGCTACCTACTTGAACAATGTATTTAAAATCTGGTGATTTTTTTGGTATTCTGGTTGAACTCTGGCTATTCAAACTATCAAAAAGCACATGATTTTAGCACTTTTGATTTTTAATAATTTGTATTTTGGCCAAATTATAAGCAGTCGAAAAAAAGGCCTGGTCAGATTCACAGTCTCTATGAATTTGATCTCTTAGGTAAGGGGCAGCTGAACAACACATTTCTGTCAATTAACTAATTAACTTTGAGGATACCATGTCAAAAAATTGAATATTTCAAAAGATTTTAGTATTTCCCTTCACAAAATTTTGTCTTTTGAATTTTTTTTTTATTTGAACATATTTATAAATAACATAATTAGTGAAAAAACTGCCAACATACTATGGTATATATCACCAATGTACTATAATATATATCATATTCAAAATAGTGTGCAAGTTATTTCCTTGCCCTCCCTCACCTATCCTATTATTTATAGAGAAGGCAATTTGTTTTGTCATCTTGAGATCTCCAAGAGGGCCTGACCATCTTCTTGGAGCACCTATGTTCTTGATACAGCTGAAAAGCTGTAGACAAGTAGACGGTGCACTCAGGGTGATCTTGTGATGTTTAGAGTTTAGACTTGCAAGTTGCAGTGCAAGGGTTATTGAATTTTGAGTATTTTCGCCATTGGAAATTCAATAAAAATTTAAAAATAAATACTTAAGGAAATGGGGAGTGCCTTCTTGCTACATGATGATCAACAATCCCTCAATAATGATCAACTCTAGGTTTGACAAGGTAATTTCAGATTATGGTGCAGTAGTTATGGAGTTTTGAGTAATTTTTGTCATTGAAACTTCAATAAAAATTCAAAAAATCAAATCTTTAAGATAATTTGATTTCACACAAATGTGTTACAATAGGCGCTCTTGATGACTTATGCCACATGTGTAAACATTGAATATTGTCCAACAAGGATCAGTGTACAATGATTGAAAGATCAATTAAATGTTATCACATTGTCTAATCCTTGTGACTAGCCAATCAAAATCAATCATATTTTCTTGTATCACCCCTTTTGAAGAGTAATGTATCCTGTGCATACAATACAAGAGAATGTATTACACTATACACAATAGAGTTGTCTGTAAAGTCACCCTGTCTTTGCCCTCCCTTTCACCCATTATCCCTCTTTCAGTGGTATCCACAAAGTAATGACACTTTGTTAAATCTCAGTATGAATTGCTGAAACTCAGCATTTCATGCACAAGGTTTGAGAGTAGAATGGATTTTAGATACTGACCCAAAGCTAGCATGTGGGGTGTGTGGCTTGAAAATTTGAATATTTTTTGTTTATCACATTTCTGATTGCATGCAATTTTACTAGAGTTTATCACATTTCTGGTTGCATGCAGTTTTATCAGAGTTTTTTTTCAGATGATTTGCTGACAGGTCAGTTTTATGGAATGCTTCTTGCCCATTTTACTTTCATGATGTAAAGATTTAATATTACAATTTTCATGATGTAAAATGTCAGGGTTGCAACATTTAAAGGTCTCTTTTTCATGGCTCATCGTACAGAAATGCATGGTGTTATTAACATATTTCATGATTACAACTTCTTAAGTATGTTTTTTCATGGTTCATGGTTCATGATCGTAAGATGTAACACATAAATTTCATGGTTACAAGGTTGTTTTCATGGTAACAAAGACAATTCCAATTACTGATGTGACATGTTAAAAATCGTAGGACTCACACTTAATGACATAATAGCACTATTTGCCTGTTAGTTTTTATAATGAACTATTTGAAATCAAGCTCCCCAAGTCCTTGGGTGATGATGGTCTTTTTGCTCTCTGAGGTGCTATTCCTGTTCTTGTTGCTAATCCAAGTTCGATTATTCTTGGTGTTGTCGCTGGTCCAAGTTCGACTACAGAAAAACAAATGTTAGGAAATCCCTTATTTAGATGAATGATAATTTTTTTAATGAGCTATTTGAAACTGAGCTCCCCACGTACAAGGATTGACTGGAGTCTATTTTTTTGGCCATGTGTTGTTGAGTGTTGTTAAGTTGAATACTATTTTTGGTGATGTGTTTAGTAATTTATAAAATTGCCCAATTATTATAACTATGTGATTGACTTGAACAAGTGTGTTTCTCATGTGGCAAATCACGAGACTTCTAAGTGCTTCAAGATTGGAGAATGTACCTTGACTAATGCAAGATATAATTGCATTTTGTTTCTACTCATTGTTGAACATCTACTTTATTTCAATACAATTTGGTGTTGCTTCAACACTAGAGGCAACTAACAATGGTCGATTCAAGTTACAATTGCCTACTAGATTGCACTATAAAGACGATGCCTACTGTTTTTGTTGTATAGATTGATCTTACATTTTTTATTCTTTTTGAGTTGGTCACAAACTTTTGGATAACAACTTTGTTTGATTCATTTGTTGGCCTTCCCTACCAAAGAAAGGATATTGTGTTTAGATTCATTATAGAGTATAGTAGCTTAAGGGATTTTGACCCCTAGGTAGTAGGTTTATTTTTATATGAGGATTTTTGAAAGATGATATTTTGGCCTGTGTTGAAACTTGAGATTAGTTATAGAGTTATGATATCTTGAAGGATTTTGGTTTCTTTTTGAAGATTATATTTTTGCATGGTGAAATATTTGAGTTTTCATAATTCTTCTTTTGCCTTAAGATACTTTTTAATGTAATTAGCAAGGCCACCGTGTGACACACCCCTTATTTTTCATTAAGTTTCATATTACTTTTGCATTTACAAATCTATACTGCAATTTTAGATTTTAACACCTTTTTTATGGTAAACTTTAACATGTTTCTTGTAGATTCAACAATTTTGAAGATTTAATAGTTTTTTTGGAGATTCATAGTTTGTAGACTTTAGAATTGGTTTGAGTTTAGACTTTGGAACTCTTTGAACTTTCAATTCCAAACTCTAGAATTCTTTGAACCTTCATTTGACTTCATTTGACGAGTCATATTTCGTGTTTTAAGAGGCATTGAGTTGTCAATGTTATGGTGCATTCACACTTGATGTTAAATCAATGTTAAATGAAAATCTAGGTGGCACCCAATGTTAAATGGGCCATAGTTCAATGTTGAGTGAATGTTAGCTTATCAAATAATTTTCATGGCAACTAGATTTAAGTCCTAATGGCTAGCATGGTGTCAGGGGACTCAACCCTAGAATCCATAACACCAAGTGTGAATGCACCTTTAGTTTTGTGAATTTTGTTTTAGGGTTGTTGATTTGTCAATGTCTGTTTTATTTTTTTATTTTTTTGAATAAATGAATTATTTTTAAAATTTATCTAGAGTTTATGATTTCAAATTTCGTATATTTGTGTGCCCTAATTTTTTAAAAGACACAATTGGACTTAATTACATGTCAAAAGACATTCTATTTCATCTCGAACAACAATGCCAAGCTGCCATAACTACCATTCACATCATCAACTCCCAAACATAAATGTAGATAAGTGTAAAATAATTCCCTCAAAATTTTGGGCAAACCATCATACAAAATCTGAATCCATAATTTTTATTGCATTCATTTCCAAAAATGCAACAAGAAGATTTTTAAAAGACAATAACTAATCAAAAACTCAATAACATCCACATTCAAGTTGCAACAAACTTGTGAATGTGAGTATTTCTATTCATATTCGTCTTAAAATATCCACATTTTTTGTATAAAATCTAAATGAGGCAATTACAATTTGGGTGGCACCACTCAATCTCTAATGTTGGCATGGGCTTAACATGATTATGGGTTTCACTGAAAAAATAAAATTATTTTGTGTGCATCCTAGCAATTGAAAAATTTGTGTTACATGTAGATGACTGCCAAGAAGGGCATCAACTTGTCATTTGTACAAATGGTTCATAAAGAAGTTTTACCTACTTGAAAATAGTGTAGAGATTGAATGAAAAAGCCTTCTAGTACCATCATGACCTTGGAGTAACCAGAAATCCAAGTGTGCGTAAGTGGGGTAACAAGTTTCTAGGCTTTTGGTTTGATGTGGTCAAAATTCTATCATAGATTTTATGATGCAACGATAGAGCTACCGCTACATAAGGCTAAGGCTCCGACCCATTTAAGGATGCATTCAATGATGGTGTTGAAGAAATCTAACAACAATCCGCACTTGAAGATTGGCAAAGATGTTATGATGTCATCACAAATGATCTTTGCTCCCTCAAAGCCCAATCCATTGTAGAAAACACCAATGGTTCCAAAATTTTATTATTGAACCCCATAGTTCCAGGGGTGGCAAGGTTGATGTTGTTGAATGAGGTTGCAAGGGAGAGTTACATTTGATAGATTGTACAACTTAGTGTGCAATGGCTAGACCAAGCTCTACATGAATATGTATACTTAAAAATGATTGAACTTGGTTTGACCAAAGAGCTTTCGGAACTTGGGGGCCCATATTTGGTACCATTCTTGCAAAGTGCTAACAATTATGAAACAACCCAAGTGCAACATTCACTTTAGGTGTTATTTATATATTCACTTTTGTCTAATTTTTTCAACAGAATACCAATTGAATTGTGACCTTTACATGTAACTTCATAAGCTTCAAGATATTGATTTAGGGTATGGATAAATTAACTTCCAAGGTGGGTTATGGGGTTTGTGACAAACAAGGTACATGGGAAATGGACTATTTTTGTCAACAATGTCACCTAAGACATATAATAGCAATCACATGTGGCTACCAATCTTTGGAGAGCAACAACGCTAGCAGGTGAGCGGGCGAGCATGAGTAGGCGAACATGCTCGGGTGAACAAGAAAAGAATTTTAAAGCATATTCCATGCCATATCATGGAGTATTATTAATATTTTTTTTCCACGTGGATATTATTACGTGGCATGGCAAAATATTCTCTGACAAGCCCTAGAAAATTTGCCACATCATAACCATGGTTTCTTCTGAAATGAACAATGGTTTATTGATTCTGAACATGGGTTTGGCCAAGACAGCCATCAACAGCAACATTGTGTGAACATTTGAAAACATTCTTGCTAATTTAACCTGATGCATTTTATCATCCCTCATGCAAACAATGCTTCAAATGTTTAATCTTCTTCGACAATAATTACAATTTTTTAAAAATGTTGAAATGGGTGGGAATTGCATACTTGATGAATGTTTGATAAAAATTAACTTCTCAAAATATATTAAATGTTTGACAAACATGTGTTGAAATGGCCAAAGTATTATACATACATAAACATCATTCTACATTAATTGAAAAACTAAAAAGTGGAAAACATAAAAAATGGGCCAAAACTAATATCTAAACTTCTTACATAGTCCAACCAGCTACATAAAGGTTTATGAATGAGATTCTGATGTACTATCACAAGAGTTCAAAAACTTTGGAACACTTCAACAAAAATTGAACTTCATCCCAACTCAATGTGAAGTGATGAATGAACTCTTCCGTGAACCCACAGAACATGATCGTTTACAAGACATGATACACATGTTTACAATACACATACACCCCACAAGCACCCAAAGAACCTGCCAACATTTTGACAAAGTAAACACATGAACATCCAAGGAAATTTCCAATAGTCACATTGTATCTTTGGTCATCTGAAAAAATACTATAAATTCGTTCATACCCATGTGAGGGGACATCAATAGGGGGGAAAATAATGCATTGGGTAAGTAAGATGTCAGCCTCCTAATTGTCGATGTGATGTTGTGTTATTTTGAAAACAGAAGGCCATCTCACCTTTTTACCACCATGAATTGTGGGTCGACAAGTTACATTAGCTGATCGCACAATGTTGTGAGCACTCATACAAACCACATGCGAACTACTTGGACTGGACAATTGGGAACCAAATAAACTTTGAACACAATTGTGGTCAAAGGAAAACCCTACTTCTTCTAAAGTTATTACCTTCTTTTGAATTAAGTTAGTACCTTCTTGGATGAGCCATATAGTTAACACTAAAGGCCTAGCAACTGCATATTTTTGGGTTGTTCCACCGACACAACAGCTCAAATCATTAGGACAAAACTAATGAATACGATACTTTAGTGATTTAATATGAAATTATACCCAAAACCTTGAATAACATGGAGCAAGAATTCCACTTATAGATTTGTAAAGATTGATCTTTGCTTTACATTTTAACTCCAAGGTTTTTTGGAGCGCAAAACATCAAGCAATAAAACTGGGTGGGCAACATTCACTCCACCACTGCCCATCAACACAAATATTTTCCTTTAATTCCAAGCCACTTCGAAATACCAAAGGTGAACAAGCATTAAAACCATAAGGCAGTTGCTACATGTTTACATTTTCAACAACATTGGGTTGAGTAGCAAGAATTGTTACTCATGAATGAGAAAAATTCACACGATTAAGATAATGAAAATCATTTTCTACACTAGGAAGATAATCAACGGGTTGTTTGGTAAACCCAAAAACCTCCTCCCCTTCAAGATGCAAAGCATAATAACAGAAGGAATATCTAGACATGTAATTTGCCATAGCAGCTGTTAGTCTAGAAAGATCATTGGACTATTGGGCCCTCCTCAACAAAAATTCATTCCTATCAAGTCCACGACTAGATGGACCCCCTCGCAAGTATTGTCTATACAATGTAGACTATTTGAAAGCCCAAACACAATCATCAAACATTATAGTGTATAAACAAGTGTTGTAATTCCTCAATTGCTGCTGCCAGATGTTATGCATAATTTCAGCTAGATTACAAGTGGGCATGTCCACCCACTCTTCATCGTTAAACTTTTGCAAATCAAACGAAAGGAATCATTAAAAAAAATTGAAATGTTGCAACAAAGAAGTAGATAGACTACAAATGAAAGTTTAGTGAAAATGGACATTTTATAGTTTTGAATGCACAAAAGAAAAGGATAGACATAGGAAGTTCACAAAAGAGGTACTCACATGGACCATGAAACCTCCCCATTGTTTGACTCAAAAATGCCAAAAGTTAAGCCAATTACTAAGCTCATGGACACATGCCTCAAAAGCAGCCCCAATTGATAGCCACTAGGAATGAACAAGAACATAATGATTATCAACATCCACAAGCGATTTGGCATTCTTGTACTGGTGGCAAAGAACCTTGAGCTCATCTTGCCACTCAGGTATGATTAGTTGTTTGGTGTGATTATTGAGTGAATGACTCCAATGGAATAAACAGGTGCACTCCTCATCAACCATCCTAACAAAGGGGTCCCCAAAACCATAAACAATTTTGATAATGTTCCAACTAGCTTGTGCGCTATCAGCCGTGAATCCTTTGAAATTGGTTTTGGAAACCCATGCTTCAACATCGTTTCATTCAACTTTGTCCAAATAAGTTGTTTTAACTTTAGTGTCCTCAAATTACATATCATAAGTAGCTATGGTCAACATTTTACAATAAACAAGATCATACACATGACAAGCCATAGTTATCCAACCAGCAACATGTTTTCACATGATCAAACATGATCCAAGTGTTTTGCAAATCCCATGTAGGTTGCATTTGTGTGACGAAATTAACTCCACTCCCGACACCATTCATCAACATCTTGAAAATGAAAACCTTCTATCCATGAACTTGTCTTGGGAAGCAACACTCCTAGATGTAGTCATACTGACTCTTGGATTTCAATTGAAGTATGCTATCAATATAGCCACCTTTTGAATGACGCTTGAAAGAAACAACAAGGTTATGGACATTGGGATAACTAAGTTCATAGAACCTATCCTGGATGTGTTCCAACTACTCACCTTTTAGGAGCTCCATTGTGCCATCGCTAGAATCATTAAATAAGTAACTCACAAAAAAGGTCTTGCTAACACTGAGGGAAATCGAAGAGATCTTTGCATCAAGTGTGCAATCAACCTCTTTTGCAATCAACTTTCTAGTCTCCTCAACCAACTCCCTACACTTTCCATCCGCAACAAGATGGTTGTGAACACCAAGATGAATGACCGCTCTTGACATAGATAGAAAGTATGATGGCCATGCTTGGAGTAAGTTGGTCACAACCAATGTAAAAAATTCATTTGGGTTTACTTTTAAGAAGGTTCATTGTTTGGGTCACTTGTGTGTATGATGATTGTGAGAGCTTCTTGCATTCTACCACTTGCAATGAAACACTTTTGTGTGGTGAGTGCACTCATATTCCAATCTTAAGTCAAATGACAATGATTCCCTCCTCTTCCTCACTTATATGCAAATTTTATCATTATCCTCCCTTTTGTGTTGTCGATTGTGGTGGGTGAATCTATTATGTTGTGCTTTGGGAAGGGTTGTGAGCATTCGAATAAATGGGCAACAATTCAAACAAAAGGTCCCTATTGAAAGTAATCGACAAGAATTGGACTTTTTATAGAAGGATTTTGTCATAAACCAAAGTCCATAAATCATTGGAAGTTTGTCTTGGCAACACCATTGTGTGTAAGCAAGAAACAAAAGACTAAATCCTCCCCACAAGGGTGGATGGCTTTAATGACAAACAATCTCCAAATTGAAAAATGCCTTTCAACAATTTCATCAACGAAGGAGGTGTTGTCAAGTCCTCACCCGCCAAGGAATTAGACAATTCAATGAAAATAGAAGACGCTAGGGCATCAGAACATTGAGGGAGAGTATTGTCAATTTTGAGTTCTTGTTTCATAGTCTTGACCATAGAACCTATGGTTCTTGCTATCAAGATGGTCTCTTGCAAATTATGAACTAAGCTATCACCAACAATGCGATAATGGCCACAACCAACCACCCACTATCTCCCCTACAAGGAGGTCATAGGAATCTAGTACAAAGAACTTAAGACAAAGTTATTAGAATCATAGGAGATGTACTTAGATATATGTAAAGAACCTAGTTGAAAAACAAACATAGCACAAAAATAATGTTCAAAGAAAGTGGTCATCCCTAACTCATCTACCATGATGGTGAGGTCTAAATGTCCAATAACATGAAATGTTGCCATGTTGCAAAAGGAAAATGAGTACTAGTGAAGGAACTCAAATGGATTTGAATTAATAAGAACAAAATCAAACATTAAAGTAAAATTTAAAAATTAAGGAAATACAATCCAGGTATGGAACGAGTGGAATATGAAATAGGAAAAATAACAACAATAATGAAACCAACAACAAGAAAATCAAACAACGTAATAACAAGCATAAATATAAAATTGTAAAATTTTTGTGCTTGTAACCAAACATAATCTCTTTAGATGGAATATGGTGCAGAGAATAAAATTTGAGACAGAATGATAACTTTGAAAGTCATTTAAGTGGAACGCCAACTTAAAATTTCTACATCCTCCAATTCATTATCTAAATTACTTAAATGTGGTGCAGGCTTGGAAACAATGGAAAATAGAAGGAGATTATATAGAGTCATTAGAAAACAAAAGTATGTCTCATTCGAATAAGATTAGCTTTTGGAAGGACAAAGTGATGAAAAAAGGAATGCACATAAACCAAAAAACTTTGACACATGTGTGGCGGCAAGACATTAAAACCATAGGAATATCATATTGGAATTGACATTTAAGTTATCTTAAAATAGGGTTGCGGTCTATGCAATGTGCATAAACCCAAAAAAAAGGTGCAAAAAGGTTGGGTGGAAGAGGGCATAATGCGATAGGGTCATAGCCACATGCAAATATGTGGAGGATTGCAATTACAACCTAGGTTAGAAGAAGATTCAAACATGGGATTAAGTGTCAAATCAATGATAAGATATGTAGTCCATACTCTGCATTATTCAAGTCGTGTGAAAGACATTCATGATGAGATATTAATAGGAAAAGCCAAAACCTTAAAAACTAATATATAATGCATAGTTGGAACATGTTGGAACAAGGATTTAATTAGTGTTACTAAAAAGGATTTCATTAGGTTTCAAAGATTACAGGAAGTATTTTCAAGAAAAAAAACTACAATATGTTAAGGTCATGACATTCCCAACAACTTTCCTATTTTAAATAAATCAACAACATAATAGACATAAGAATTCATCATTATGCATGTGAATGTTTGAATTAGAAAAAATTAATATAGATTTAAAGAAAAGGGGGAAAAACATTGGTATTTAAAATGTTATTTTTAGGTTGGTGGATAAGAAAAATAATTTAGAATAGATTGGAGATATATATCTCGAAATGGAAGTTGTGATAAGGAAGGAACTAAAATATTTGCTATAGAAATTGAATACATTTTATCACAAATATTTATGGGCCATGATGAAATCCCTTGAAATGTGATATGCATGATGGGTGCTTGATTTACTTTTTAACAAAGAGATAAAATTAGTTTACTAGCATTATGAAAAGTTTTTTGACTCAGTTACAAGTTACTAATAAGATCTTGAAATGATGGAAATGTTGTGTTTGAAATATCAAAAAATCAATCTAACTAATGTTGGGAAGGAAATTAGAAATGATTGGACCATTGTGACCATGTGTATAAGTATGCTAACGTGAGTTTTCTAGAAATCATATTCTCACCCTAAAATGGTATAAAATTCAACGCAAAAGTTCATTAACATCATTTTTTATAACACAAAAAAATTCAGGTGCAATAATGCAATGTCAATGGAGTTCAATATCACTACAGTTATAGTTAGTCCTCAGAGTTACAGATCATAAAGATGGCAACATGCAAGTTTGGTGAGATCCGCTACAATAAAAAGGTTGATATTGAAAAATGAAGTAGGCCCCAAAATTTCTAAAATTCATCATTAGAACATCGAAAATTATGAGGACACATAACAAACAAGATTAAACAACCTTTCAAAAGCAGCTTTCCAGTAATGACTTAGCACATAAAAATATTTGGAGTAAAATGAAATTTGAAAATAATAGCTACAATACAGATATGTAAATTCAATATATATTAATAAAAAAACTTATTAAAAGAATAAATATCTAATTTTGAATATTTGGTTCTACGTATGATTTATATCAATTAATCAAACCCTAATTACCTTTTCCAATAAATAAATCATAATAATAATAATTATTATTATTATTATTATCTTATTTTTGCTATAAAGATGTGTGTAAGTGTCTACAAAAGAAGATTTTAAATGCCATTTTTTGCAACAAACGCTGAAGTTTTTAGAAAATGGAGAGCTTAGTTTTCATCAAGTTATATTGTTGAAAAAATAGAAACTAAAGTTTCAAATGCAAGAAAAGGGTGTTCCTCAAGAGAATTCCAAAGCTCCAAGATGAAAAAGGTGAAAGTAAAGTTTCCAATGGACAAACTCAAAACAACGAAGGCGAAACATTAAGATGCTGGCCAAGAAGAAGTTGTAGTTGATGGAAGATATGCAATGCAACCTCTTCTCCAAGAGGGCTAATCTAATTGAAGAGGCAAAAACAAATTTTTTGAAATGTAGTTTGCATTGTAATTAGTAAAAAAACGCAATTTTCCTGGTTTTGGTAGAAAAATGCATAGATCATTTGTTTAAGAAGCCTAAATGAAGTGCATTTTGTCCTCTGATCCAAAATAGAATATCCTATAACAAATTGAAAGGATTTGAGTTATCTCCATTTGGCCTTGCATAAAGTTTGAATGAAAAATGTGTCTTGAATGAAAAGGAAACAAAATTATGCTTTAAATCACACTTCCAAGCTTGCTTGTTTGAAAAAGATGTGTTGGAAACCCTAATATCTTGATTGAAACCTTATATATTCTTCTTTTCTTGTTCTTATAAGAGGTGGAAGACACATAAACACAACAACTTGAAGTATGTTTCCAAGCTTTTCCAATTACCCTTTCAAGTTTTTTCATTTATGTGTGTAGTTTTTTAGTTTTCTTTAGAGCTCTATTGAAGCAAGAGAAATTGTCTTGGCCTCTCTTGAAGCTTCAAGCTTGAGAGTTGAAGAGAAGCCAAGGCAAAAAAATTTGCACTTGGCCTCCAACTTTTAGTGTTGAAAGTTAGAGGCCGAACATAAAAAAATTTGCTTCGGCCCATCTTGGAGCTTCCAAGCTTTGAGCTTGGAAGTTCAAGGAAGCGCCAAAGGATGAACAAAAGCACTCAGCCTCCAACTTTCGACATTGACAGTTAAAGATCGAGCGTTATCTATTTGCATTCGGCAAGTGAAGGAACTTCCAAGCTCTGAGCTCGAAAGCTTGCAGAGGGGCCAAACGTAACTTTATTACGCTTGGCTCTTCGTGGAGCTTCCTAGGATAGAGCTGGGAAGCTCAAAAAGGGTTGAATGCAAATTGTTTTTGCGCTTGGTTACAAATTTTCAACATCGAAAGTTTGCAAACAAGCATAAAAAATTATGCATTTGAAATGTGAAAAGCTTTCAAGCTTTGAGCTCAAAAGCTCCAAAAGGTGCTAAGCACAAATGTTTTACACTCGGTCCAAACTTTTGGTGCCAAAAGTTTTTTGTAGAGCATAAAAAAAATCTATGTTCGAAATATGGTGGAGCTTTTAAGTTTGAAGTTCTAAAGCTCCACCAAGGGCCAAATGCAAAGTTTTTTTACAATCGACCACCAACTTTCAGTGTCGAAAGTTGATGGCCAAGCACAAAAAAACTTACGCTTAGCATGTTATTGAACATCCGAGCTTGAAGTTCAGAATCTCGAACGGGGGCTGAACACAAATTTCTTTATGTTTGACCTCTTTTGAATTTGTGTGGATTGGCCAAGGAAAAAATGCATTCAGCCTCCAACTTTTGGTGCTGAAAGTTGGAGGTTGAACACATTTTTTTTTCCTTAGCCTTTTATGAATCCCCTAAAGAACTTGTTTGGGAAATCCATGAGAGGCCGTGGAATTTTTTTTCGTTCGACCTCTAATGCAAGTCCCAAGATTTGAACTTGGGGTTCCATAAGAGGCTAAAAAAAACAAATTGTTTTCTTGACCTTCAACCTTTGGCATCGAAAGTTGGAGGTCAAATAATCAAATATTTTACAAGCTTTTGAAAAAACATGAGTTTAGAAGCTTATAGATTTCGAATTTGCAGTTTTTCATTTTATTGTTACCTAATTCCCATCATAAACTTGTGTTGTAGAGTCTATAGAGAGTCCATCTATAGAGGTATTTCATACTTTTTCAAGTTTTTTGATTTTCTGTTTGTAAGTTTTGAATTTCTATAAACTTTTGAAGTTCTGTAGTTATTTTGTTTTCTTTGGAGTTCAGTCAAGGCAAGACAATTTGCCTCGTCCTACAAAATTATGCATATTTTTTTGTTACTCAATTTATTGTCTTTTGTAGGTTCCACCATCTTCATAAGTTGTTGAGTTGGTTCAACAAAGATTGTTAGAGAAGGATTCTAGGGAGGTATTCTCATTCTTCACTACACATTTTGTTGTTCATTTTTTACCAATTTTTGTATTCCTCAATTGAACTTTGTCTACACTTTTTGGATTTGCATACCTTTGACTCACAAGAAGGTGTGAAAATGGATGTCCATGAATTTCAATTTGTGCCACCAACCACTTTTACATAGGTATTTGTTATCCAATTTTTTATAAAAAAAACTTGCACCATCTTCCTGCTTTATTTATTCTTGTGAATTGTTTCAAAGGTAACCTAATTCAACCATGACATTGTTTATTCAGGAGGTGGGCTTGACCATTGGGCCTTCTTTGCACTTGGAGGCAATGAGAACAATTGGAGACAAGGAAGTCCTCTAGGTCCAGATGGAGCACAAGTTCAAGACAATTAAGGTCCCAAAGAGGCATAAGATTCATCCCAAGGTTCATATGAACATTCCCCTTCATCACATGATTTCCATGCCTACTGTGAGGCTAGCCCTCAAGATCGATGTGCTCAAGATGGAACATGTGTTCCAAATGGGCTATTGAGAGGGTGACAAAATTTTCTATGTCTCTCCCACAAATTGGTAGGGTGAAGAAACATTTGTTGCAAATCACATCCATGAATGGGATGATCACTGGAAGTCTATGAATGCAACATTCAAGGAGGCATTGAACTTAGATGAGGATCTCCAGAAACGTAGTGGAAGAATGTTTTATGTGTGGGATGGCAACCAACCGGCTACAAACTTGGATGCCTTATATTTCTAGAATTCACCCGCATGACCTCTCTTGGCACATTATAGTGGATTCCATCATGCTAGATACGAGAGAGGGCTTCATCCACCTCCTCATTATAATGACAAACATGAACAAATAAGATTCAAACTTTAAAATGTGGGTTTCAAAGCTCCCTTCATTTGCTTCTATTTATCTATTTATTTTTATTCATTGCTTTATGCATTGAAATTGAAATTGAAATTATCCGTGATTTTTTTTTCAACCCTCTAGGTCTATCGAATTTGATCACGTGAAGCTTAGTTTGGTACATGATTTCTTTCACATCCAAAACATCAACATGATTCCACTGGTCCAGTTTAAGGATATCATCAGTCTCAATGTCTACAAAAGATGTGAGAACAAGTCAAGGAAGAATTGGTACTATTTGACGAAAAAGAATTTTTTTGACTATGTGTACAAGGTTTGTTTCCTTCCTAGTCTTTCAAATTCAATTTGTCAAGTTTTCTAGTTGAGACATGTGATTTACAAAAATCACTTCTTGTTGGTGTAGCATGAGCTTTTGGCTACAATGGATGTGGCCGTGAAACTTTATTATGAGGAAGTTTCGAATGAAAAACTAAAGTCACCATCTAGATTGTGAAGCACTTATGGACGAGGCAATGGATCAGGTCTGGAAGGATCATACTTCTACCTTCATGAACCATTTGCTAGTTTGTGACCTTGCTATTGGTCTTGAGTTCTCGAAACAAATTCAAGTCCATGAACTCGGAGCTTAAAATGTTCACTGAAAAGCTATAGACATTAATTCTGCACAAGTCTTGAATGAGTAGAAGATGTCTTAGTTGAAACTCTAGAACCAATCCGGATTATTAAAGGAAGTGGCGAAATTCCCAAAACAAGGATTCTCGAATGGAACTTTTGATAAGTGGCTTCACAAGGCCACTTTTTGGTCTCAAGTAAATCCTTTCCCAGTTTAAGATATTCAAGTTTTTGTATGTAAAGCAATTGAAAACTAACATTCACCTATTTGTAGTTGGAAGTGGAGGCGCATAAACTATTTTCTGCCACAATTACTGATATTTCCGTTTAGCTTTTCGAGGCTAAAGATCTACAACCATTATAAAACTACATTTAGGAATGGAGTCTTCCTCTTTGGAAAAATTGTTTCTTTAGATAGTTCACGTCCAAAAATGTGATTCAAAGGAGTAAGATGTGGGAACAATAAGTCAGTGGGACCAAAGTCCATAAACGGGTGGTTTACAAGTATGTTTGATCTAATTGTTCCACATTTGTTTATTCCATTTTGAATTTCATTTTATCTTCCAATGGCATTTGGTTTTCATTGACACTAACTTTGAATTCTTTTTACCACTGAAGGTATTTCAATTTTGTGTTTTTTCGAAGGGGTGCCATTTTTAAGATTCCATGACTTTTTGAGATATGAAGAGATTTAAAGATAGACAACACAATGTATACATGTTGAGAAATTAGAGCTCTCCACATCTCTTGGATTGTGGTTGGTATCTTAATTGCCCAAATGCACTACTAGAAAAATACCATTTTGCAACTGTCTTATGCAACTGGTTTTTAGTTACAATCGACACTTGCAATTGAAAATTAGCCCAATTGCCTAAGACAAGTTGTAGAAAAATTGTAATTGCATCTGACCATCCGTATATGACAAGTACATACGGTTGGGTTATACGGTTTCATCCACCCATATTCTAGACTAACAATTGTAAGTGCGACTGCATGCAACTATAAGGGTTGTGTTCCCATTGCATTACATGTTAATTAACTAACCCAATTCTATGTGAACACGTGTACTTTTATTTTGTAATTAAATATTTAGTTTTAAGAATTATTTTAATTAATTTGGACCGTCTAAGTCGTAGCCGTTAGGGTGGGGACACGTGTTGGGTTTAAGGCTTGATCAACCATGCTATGTCTTTGTACATGTGGGGAAGATTAAGGTTAGGGTTATAGGGTTTAACACCCGTTGAATTATCAAGATCATGCCATATGACAACCTAATGACCACACAATGTAGTTGCAAATGCAACTAGTATTTTGAGAGTTTGAATCACCGTGTGTCACATGGTCCCACTTTATAGGTGTTAGGGTTAGGGTTAGGGTTTAGGGTTTTCATCATACCATTTATAGTGTGCCACATGGCAGCATAACAACTATTAGATTTAATTACAAATGTAATTGCTGGCCCATGGCACGCAACTTTTGTCATTGTTAGTTTTAAGGTTAAGGTGTGCCACTATAGTTACATGTGCAACTAGATTAGTAGCATTAACCATTGCCTTGCCCATATTGGGGTTCCTTACACACCCTACTTTAACTAATGTACATTATACATATCACTTTTCTATTATACTCCACTAGTGCTGAAAAATCAACCAATAAATATTACACACATTGATCTGTGATTTGTAATTTTGCATGTAAAAAATCTGCAATTACTTAACCAACAAATTACCCTTTGTAATAACATTGAAATTCCATCCAATGGGGTTTAATGGCCATTGTTCCAATTACAGCACCCAGGAGTCCATCACGCTATCAAGTCTATTAAACCACACAATGTTTAAAATATCATTGACACCCAAAAAAGGCCATAACTACTCATTAGGGTTTTAGGATTCAAAAATCAACTAGCTCCCGACCTATAATGCACCTAACTGAAGCATGCTTTCGCATTAAACGACCTTCCCATACAATGTTTGAACCTATTACATCCTTTAATACACATTATGGGGGATCATCATTCTCATTTGGCACCAACAACGGGGTGTTGCCTTTACCTGCCACAATTTCACTTAACTGGACTTGGAACCATGACTCCTTGATTGGCACCCCATGGTGGACACATCCTTGTCCTCCAACACCTGTTAATAGCCCCTTTGCTACAACCTCAGCATCAAGGTTACATAAGACAATTGCTTCCCCTACTTTAAACTACACATCAACGCTAATAAAAAACCTTCATTCAATTTACCATGAACAACCAATTTAGGAAAATGGAATAAATTTTTGTTACAACATTGTGTCAAACAAGGCATTTGTGTTCCCTAGTTATGAACTATAGAAACTCAAGAGCATGTTGGTATTAACTTACTTGTTGCCATGCCTTCTCTCCTACATTCCCCACCCTTGCACCAATATTAGAGCGTAGCTGATTGCTCACACCTCTTTCAGGTGCTGGCATAATTACCACCTTTTTTTGCACTTTCTGCCACACCAAATCCATCAATGAATACAAATGTGAAACCATGTCAATGATTTCCTTCATGCTTGTATGTACCTAGGCCCCAAACAATGTGGGTATGTTCTTAATCTTTAGATTGTAACAAAAAGAACAACAAATATAGCTTCCACAATCTAACTTATGTCCTATTTTAACCATGTAGTTGGTGCAATTCCCAACATCCCACACATATGCCACATTTGATGAAAAGTGCAAGATTATTCCCACAATTGAACAATCCATAACATTGTGTAGACTCTAACTTCAATGTGTTGGTCATGTTGGGCACTTAGATCGTACCTTTGAAGGTGGGCGTTAGGGGTTGTTCCCATCTACACAATCATCGCCTTTGCAAGCTACTCCAACTTGAATGTCCTTCCCTAGCATATTAGGATTCTGCCCCATATCCTCTCCTATTAGCACATAGTTGGGGACATGTGGAAGGACAACACCATCCACTTGTTGGCCCACCCCTTTTCTTGTAAACATATGATGGGCTTTTGGAGCTAATTGTGTGGATAAAATGGCACTCTCAACCATTGTTGTGCCTAAGCCTTGTCCATCAAGATCTGAATGGAGAACCTCATGCAGGCTTTTTGCAACACCAAGAATCTCAGGGGATCTAGTCCTTGTAGTAACATCTACTTTTTCAATGTTTACAATGGCTACAATAGTTTTTGGGTTTCTCACATTCACACCATCTTCTCGACATGCTAGTAATTGTTGCATGAAACTTTCTACCTTAACATTTAATTTATCCATCCCTTCAAGAACTTGGGAGACTTGGCCACTCATCTCTAGCAGCTTCCTTTCAATGGTAGTCATTCGAGAAAACAAATTGGGAGATTATGATTCCATCCCCATAAACCCATCAAAAGATCCTTATAAATCCAATATAAGTATTCCACTTACTAATTACTATCAAACTCATGAAGGCAGAAATAAAAATGAAGCAACTAGGAAAACTCATTGGATACCCAGGTGTGCCACTATAATCATGTCCCACGGCAACCATCTCAGATATTGATGGGCTTCAACAATGCTTGGATTTCTGCATTCACCCATTTTAGACATCATTTAGTGCTCAGCGTTGTATGTGGCATGTGAATGCATAATAACCTCAACATTTTCTAGTTTCCATTTGGCCATCACAAAGGATTAGGGTTTTAGGGTTAACTTGCCAATTTTGCTTTTATAGCTGCCTTACCACCATGCCCAAGGTGGCTTACATTTGCAATTGCCCCTCTTGCATCAACCATGTGTTCACTTTTAGTCTTGGTGTCACGTTGTTGCCAATATATCACTAGTTTGTCCTATTGTTCTCGGTCCACTCCAAGTGGGCAGGCTTTGGCACCTTTCTATGCATACCTTCTTTTTAAGTGTGTTCTTTCTCCTTTCATAAATCGCCTTACATAATCCTTAAAGCCAACAACACTTAATTCACCACCTAGGTATTCAAATTTCCCATCCAATTACAAGCAAAGTCTAGCCATGTCTGCAGGGTCCTATTCTGTAACCGTAATCGTTGCCATGTTCAAAATCCGAGGTGCTAGTGACTTAATCGCACCATCCCATGCATCCTTCCCTTCACATGCACCATCAATTTTGCCATGCCTTGTCACTTGCACCTTATGCGGTGGCAAACCTTTCTCCCTTCATTTTGTAGCTTCAAATTCTATAGCTTGCTTTGAAGCCCATTGTTGTTGCATACGACTTTTAGCCAAAACCTTGAGCTAGGCATCTACTTTTATTTCATTGTCCAAGGCCATGTCTGGTGCTTGTGTTTTTGGGTGTTGCCCCATTTGGGCTTCTACTACTTGCCTGCCCATCGGTGAATGTGGTTACACCCTTTGACATAGCCCCTAATCACATACACCCCCTCCTTCACCCCATGTTGATTCACACATGTTGCTTTTAGCCCTTCCACACGAGGCACAATAGTTTGCAAGTCCCTTGTGCCCATGGCTCAATTTTACCTTCTAATTAAGACATTGTGACACTTGGCAAGATGTCGCAACCCTAGCTTTGGGCTCGCGACCAAGGTTAAGGGGGTTGCAAGGTTGCGAGCCAAGAGGAAGGAAGCCCGGGAGTCAAAGCAAAGGCATTGCAAGAGTGCGGGCCAAGAGGAAGCCCGGGAGTCACATCACATACTCTCGGGAGTGTTAGAAAGTGTGAGGGAGTGAGCCCTCACACTCCCAAGGCAACTCCCACTTGGGAGATGGAGTCCCGGTGGACTCCCGAAACTTGAGAGAGCGATTGTAGGGGTCAAACCTCATTTTCCTATGGCGTTTTTTATATCATTGGAAAGCTCTTGGAGCGTAGATGTCTAAAATGGGCTCACATTGCTCATTTGGATATCTGAAACACAAGTTATGGCCAAAAGAAAGGTCGGGAGTCGAACTGCCAGTTTGACTCCCGACCACAAAAAGTCGAGAATCAACCTCTTCCCGATGTTCGATTCGGAAGTGCGACACGGCGTTGGAAAGCTCTCAACAAAGCTACAACTTTGCTTAAGACCACATCGCGATCCAAGTTTTGCTCGCAAAGTTATGGGGCTCCAAAGTTGTGGGAGTCCAATTTGGCGCGATTTCGGGACTCCTGCGCGGGAGTCCCGGGAAAAATAGCCATTTGGATGTAGCCTCCGTGGAGAGCTACAGAGTATACTATAAGGGGGAAGGTGGTGGCTTCCCCCAAGTCCGGGCCATGATGAGTCTTGTGTGTCCGTGTTGCCTATGGCTCGTCCTAGCACCAAGGGTGCTCCAACTTTGCACTAACCACTTTGTGTGGGTTGTGTGCAGGCCCGTGTGAGTGACTAAAGCTTGTCAACTCTTCCTAGTCCCATCCCGGAGCTCCAACACACCCCCTCTACCCCTCAAAGTGTTGTGAGCTAGGGAGCATGCTCCGACTCCTCCTTTTCCGATGCTTCTACTTGGGCTCACATTTGAGCCCTTTAAGGAGTTGGGAGTGCGTCACAAGAACTCCACTATCTTGTGTGCCCACATTGTCCAGCATTCCATGTGCATTCTGAACTTGTAACACCATGTTTACATGCTTGCTTATTGCACCTTGCAAAGTCACCACCATGCTTCCCACTTTGTACTACTGCCAATGTGTTTTTTTGTAGCCTAATGGCATTCACCATATCGACTTGTGGTGGGGTTTCAACCCAAGCTTTTTTTGACGTTGCTTTCTTTTCTCAAGCACACACACAACACGTTAGACATAGGGAATGGGTAGAAGCTAGCAAAACATACAATCTAGTCATATATTGTTAATATGAGACATGTAAATCCAAAAAAAACAAAGATTCGTATGGCAAACTTATCAATCATGAACAACCCTAATCACACAAATAGGGTTATATATCAAAGGCATGCATATAAAGACTAATGACATTGAAGACAACTAACAAAGTATTTGGTAAGAAATTCAGAAAACACCTTCCCATGAGGTATAACTTTATAGAAAAAATCCAATTTCTTTTGTATCCAGCCAAAAGTTCTATGGAAAGAACATACGGATTACTAAGGTAAATCATGACAAATAAGATCTTTTTATAGAAGAAGGGCACATGAAGAGATAATGGAGCACAACCAACAACAAGGGATTGACTTTGGACTTCCAAACCTTCTGGGATGCATAACAGAAAGTTTAGGACATTCTTAAGACCTTTTCTCCATAACATAGGATTGGTTTTACAAACTTGGCTACATAACCTTCTTTCTAAGTCATAGGATCTGGAAAACACATAATGAAGGATAGTCATCCATTTCTTCCTATTGTTGTGGCAACAAGATTGAACCTTTAACATTCAATTTTCCCATTTGAATCCATAAATCTCCCACATTTTTTCATTAGCAAATATACTAAAGGAACAAAAAACTTCTTTGACTTAGGCACGTACGAAGAGTTTTAAATTAAAAACAAAATTGGTGAGCTTTTCCAATATTCGGGCTTCTCTTACATGCTTTTAGGATCTTGCAAAGACTAAGCTACAAGTTTGACCAACATATAGCACTTTACTAGAATGAGTGTTATGGATTACATAGATTACACCTCTATATGAAACAAAACAAATTTTGGCAACAAGTTTAAGGTGCTTTTGCCTTAACCTTCTAAGCTTGTTGAGAGACTTTAATTACAAATTACAGAAGTGAGCATGATAAGCAAATTCCTAAAAAAAAACCACTTCATATTTTCATTACCGAAATCATGGAGATTTATAAGATTATTTTTGGACATGAAAGAAAACTTGATACAAGAAAAAATAGTCTGATGAACAAAAAAGACACAAATCTAGATCTTAACTGAAAGTTTGAAGACACTCTGGATAAAGGCAATAATTTCCAAGAATAGTGATAGACTTTGCAAGCTCTGAATTTAAAGAAATTATTTCCAGCTCAAGCAAAAATCTCCAATCTTGATAAAGGAAACCAAGAAATCCCCCATTTTGCAGGAGGACTGCTCACAAGCAATAAGGAATCCTAAAAAAGGTATTGCTTGACTTTGAGATTACAGACAAACTAGTACTCTGCCTTCTCCCTAGAAGGCCCATAAAAGGTTGGAAAACTTAACACTAGAGAGAAACAACATAAATAACAACATAGAGGAGAGAAAAACATGAACCCCATCAATAAGATCCAAGAATACTTTCAAAGACTATAGACAAGCACTCCAGCATGGTATAGTACACAAGAGAACTTCCATGTGATAGGAATGCCATTAGATACTAGAAAATTGAAACATGACAACAGATAAATCAAACAAAAAAACCAAGAACATTCCCAACATTTAAGACGTGCTTAGCTACAGAATGGTCTTTCAAAGGAGCTAAGGTACACAACCTATAAGAAATATTATCAAAACATGAATCATATATCTCTTTGGTAATTTCTATATATAAAACTTGTTCTGGCAGGCAGGTGATCAGAGGTGGTGGTGATGTAAGGGCCTGAGTATAGGAAAAAGGGCGGGAGAATGCAAAGTGTGAAAGGTGGGACTGTTGCGATTGGAACCATGTACTCTGGTATTACAAATCCTCCACCAAAACTTCAAACAATGGCTGCACATTTTTGACTTGATTTTTCTAAACTCTCAAGCCCCAAGAAACACTCACAATTTCTGCAATACATGCATTATCTTCAAAGCTTTTTCCAAAAAAATTCAATGTTTGTTTCTCATCCAAGTTCTTGTCTCTTGATCTCTCCCATGTGTGACTATTTTGGAAAACTTGGTCCCCTGAAACTAGGTGACTTTGTGATGTAACATGTAAACCCACAAGATAATACTAGATGTTCCAAGTGGCTATTTCTAATGTGATTTTTAAGAGCTAGTAAGCACATATCAATTCTCTTGTAACAAACGGGGCATTTGGACTAACAAGACAAGCACCCAATCCCTAAAGAAAAAAGTGATCTACAAACTCATTAGGGAGATAACTCTAGTTTGGTAATTGAACTTTTTCACATTCTTCAAGCACAAAAGCTCACAGAGCATCACATCTCTTTACAGTGTGGCTTGTGCAATTGGAAGAAAATCTTGACAATAATACATCTACAATAATCAGATGCAATGTCATTGTTTCTTGAGGAATCTTGGAGGGGGAAAAAATGCAACATTTAGTTCAGAAATGATGTCAAAAGAGAAAGAAGAAAAGAAAGTTCTATTTGTTTCTGTTTGTGTTATATCAAAGATGATGGTGAATATAAAACAAGTGTGTACTAAGTCCACAGATGATAAGGAAGAGAGTGGTTGATATGATCACTAGCAAAACAATCCATCTGTTGAAAAAACAACTAGAATTTTTTTTTTGAAAATCTTTAAGGAATCTGTAAGGAAACAATACACTACTACAACAAAAACATGACATGTGGAAGATTGGATTATTGGAAAAAACAAAAATTCACACATGAAATTGCAATAAAAAACAGAAAATAACACACTAGACTGTAGAAAAACACAAAATTGCACACTAAAAAACAAAAAATCACATACCAAGCTACAAAAAAACCTATAGAATTACGCACGCAAAAACAAAAAATTGCAAACCAAATTGCAACAAAAAACAACAAAAAAATCACATACCATATTGCAGCAAAAATAACAATTTAAATCACACCAAAATTGCAAGAAAAAACACACACAACCACACAGCATATTGCAGGCAGCAAAACACACACACAAAATCAGACACCAAAATTGCAGCAAAAGACACAAAATCACATAGTACCAGATTGCAGAAAAAAAACACAAAACAGACACAAAAGGAGGGAGCTCGGAGTCAGGCCAAGACACAAAGCCTTGGGGGGGAAGTCTTTTTAGTGTTCTTAACATTTTACCAGAATTTGTTTGTCTATTTTGTTGTAGATCTTGCTTACAAATTTTTATTTTTTTTCAGTTTCATTTGCTAGAATAAAACTTCAACTCAATACAAACTAGCAAGGTTCATAGGACCAGTCACAAATTTCACAGATATTGTGCCTTCAATAATGTTGTTACTTTTAGTATCTTGACATCAAAATGGACCTCAAAAACAATATTTGAAAATGGGGGGGAGGGGTACATTACATT
>Ga0209611_10003936_pt1 | contig 25516 bp, 26 predicted proteins | sample S1TSphgellanicum_3_FD_187693 | JGI IMG/M metagenome (GOLD analysis project Ga0209611, IMG submission 187693) | Host-associated microbial communities from peat moss isolated from Minnesota, USA - S1T2_Fc - Sphagnum magellanicum MG (SPAdes) (version 2) | ecosystem: Host-associated > Plants > Peat...
CTGGCATCCATGGCAATGGATCGAGCCAGCTCAGGATCACGAAGGATGCGCTCCACCATCCACACTGCCTGCTGCCTTAATACCTCTGTCCTGTGCTCTTGCATAATCACCAATATTGATTGTATAGCATCATTTTGATGCAGCACCTGTAGCCACCACTCCCCACCACTTTTTTCAGCTTCAAGAATAACAATTGGGTGTGAAAACCAATGCAAGTTAAAATGTTTTGGAGGATACATCTCTCTCCCGTTCCATAGAGAAAAAATATGGATTTCACAAATGAAAGGGGCAGAATTTTACACAAACCTGCACTCCCCTCTCGACATCAGTTGTGTCCATGAGCAGGGTGGATAGAGCACCCATTGCAGCTTCCACAACACTTGTGTTTCTGTGGTCAAGACAAGCAACAAGGGGTCCTATAGCTTGTGCTTCTACCAGGCAGAAGGTATCTCTTGCTGAGCACAAGCCTCCATGCACCAGGCAAAGTCCAGTTGGAGGAGGTGGCTCCTTCCCACAAGTGAAGCAACTGAAGAGAGAATTACTGTTCATTCTCATGTCTGGCAGCCTTGATAGCTCCTTTGATTTGACTGACAGATTCTCCAAAGCCTGTGCAGAGAATTGTTGCACTTCCTCCAAGTTTGACATGCGAAGCAATGAGGTGAACAGGGCTGTGAAATCAAGCTCCCTTGCTTGATCTACAATGTCATCATCATCTAACATATATGTGAAGCGTGATAAGATGCACACTAAACCCTTCTGAAAGGGTCCTATGTTACGACCAGCACCAATGTGGACAACACCTCTTTTCACCTCTTCTATGCGGCCCACAAGAATGGGCAGAGCACCCTCACTTAGTAAGGCCCGGGTAAGATAGTGGTCCTGCATGGGCAGATTAGCAAGCAGGCCTGCTGCATATGCCTGTTTCTCAGTGATGCTGCTTTCTCCTAGCAGCCGGACCAGTGTACCCAATTGCCGGGTTGTCAACCGTAGCCCATCTGCAAGCTCCTGTCCCATGTAGCTTGAAAGCAGATGCAGAAGCTTGAGTGCTATCACCCTCAGGTCATCCTGTGGGGCCTCAAGGAACTGGATGAGGCTCACTGTCGCCCCTGCACTTTTGATGTATGATACAACTTTGTTCACTGTTTGTGGCTTTGAGGTCAACCCTACTAAAATCTGCAGCCAAGTACACAGATTCAGATGTGAGAGTATTGTGGGAGAGAAGAAACACTTGCAGTTTGTACAATTCTAGGTCTTCAAAAAGAGGAAAGAAAGCAAAGCACCTTGCAGCAGAGTGCACATGGTGCTGGGTTCCCCAAACTGACCTGCAAGAGCTTAGATTCAATTGCTGGGCCTGTATTGCTGATCAAATGCAGGAAATTGTGAACAATGACCTCAGAAGTCAGGGTGTTGCTGTCAGCATCAATGGGAATGTTCTCCCACAGAGCACTGGAACACACCACATTTGCAAGCGTGGCTGCAGAAATTTCCTTCAGCTTGATTGGCACTGTGTTGGTCCCAACTACAAAGAGATCTCGCATCAAGAGAGGCAGCACCCCAGCCTCAATTAGAAGGTCACCATTGCTGTCTAGAGATGACAAGCTGCAAAGTGCCTTCAATGCTGAAGCCCGTTCTGGTGGGCTACTGCTCCCAAGCATCTCCACTAACACACTGGCAGTTGCCTCTGCAGCTCGGGCTTTGGCTTCCGTTGTCAAAGTGATGTTAGCAAGATCGTCAGCCATTTCTACACGCACTTCCTCAGGACCTGAAATAGGTTGATCACAACAAATTATGAGCTCCTGTACACATCTTCTGAGCATGAACAGCAAATGGTGCATAGTAAAATAAGGATGTTAGTTGTACCTTCCACAAGCCGGGTGAGAAGAGGTTGCAGCCGTCCATTTTGAGCCATTTCCCGGACATTATTGTCACAGCGTTCCAAATTACTCAGTGTCTGGTTTGCAAGTTCAGCTGCCCTCACATTCTCAGAGCTGCTACTTGTCATTCCCACAAGGATAAGGATGGCACCATTGGCAGCACCTATGAGCTCACAGAGCAAAGGTGACTTTGAGAGCTCATACAGCAATGCCACTGCCTCCTCTCGCTCTACTGACAATTTCCTTGACAAACACTTCACCACTGATCGCATCAGGTCTGTATCTGCTAAGGCCACCTGCAACAGCATTTCAAGAGAATGTTACGTTATAGTGGTCGTCACATTGTAGCCTACTATGTTCTCTCCCTGGTATGGTACCCATCAAATTGAGCCAACATCCCAACTTTCCAAAGAGCTGAACCCTGACATCAAAAGGAAATCCACATATCTTGCCAAACCTAAGAATAGAAAGGGAAATCTTCATGTGAGTGAAATAATCCACTTAGAACTTTTCTGGGTGATATTAAAGGAGCGGGGACCCAAACACACCTTGTTGTCATCATCATCCTCTGCAAGAATATGTAGGGTTCTAAGGGCACGGATGCGAACATCTGCACCGTTTTTCAGTCGTTCCACAATGAGAGGTAAGAGTCCTGCATTGCGAATTCTGTACTTGTTCGATTTGTTCTTTCGGCACAGTTGTTGCAGATCTTTGAGTCCATAGAGGACATCACTCTCTGAGCTATCAGCTGAAAGAAGGTTTGTTGCGATATCAATGTGGGCCAGGTCATTTCGAGCTGTCCACTCCTCAATTGTATTGCGAAGAGCAATACTAGGTTTGGCTGGAGCAGTTACTGGCTGACTAGTAATCGGACATACTGGTTCTCGCCCATTTTCACGACACTCTTCCAACCAGCGCTCGATGGCAACTCGCTCATATGTTTGGCCACTCTCAAGTGTTACAGGGTCCCGCATCACCTGCTTGGTGAGTGGACAAACAAAAGCTTCATACAAAGGCTCAAGCCTCTGATACTCTCGATGCACCGGGGTGGAACCACCATCATGTGATGATCGTGATGATGGGCTGGGATGATCATTCGACTGCACATAATTGTCATTAATGTTGCCTATGACATCCATCATGTGCAAATCATATGGCTCCTTTGTGTTATGCACATCATTTCGCAGAAGGTCAATCTCTTTCTTGAGAACAGAAGGGTTCTGGATCCCACCATTCACTCCAACAGTACGTGCAATGTCCATTAGAATGCCTCCTTGCACACTTACATCACTTCAAATGTTCTCATTCTCACTGTGTGTGGCAAATGAGCTTCTCCGCATTCACCATATAAGGCCTGCTGCATGTCCTGGCCAAGTTCTTCAATCAAACCCCATGTTTCATCCTGCACCAATGATGCAGGAATCAGTGTCAAATTGTGGCCAAATCCTTGTGTTAGATCACTGAGCTCTTTTGTGATTGGCAACGGGTAAGAGAGAAATGCAGCTTTTGTTAGTCCATGTGTTGATGGCCTGTTCTGCCCTCTGTACATCTGCTATCAAAAATTCAACCATTTCCTCCACAGGTTAGTCCCGGCACTCACTTAAATTGCCAGTGATCGGCTTTGTGTGGGCAAAATATTCTGCCAACTGCTTGAAGCTCTCCTGCTCCACCACCACACCACAGGCTGCTGTGCTTGTCACCAAAAGCTTGTCTATAAGTAAATCTCCTGAGCCAATCCCTCTAGCATCCCATTCCTGCATCCTCATTCATTTCAAAAATTTCCCCATCACCCTTGTATCCAGTGTTCACAAAATTCTGTAATGGGTACTCAGGGGCTGTTGCATGCACAATCAGTCAATCTTGTCCTGGCAAAAAAAAAAATGGGCAACCAATGCTGGTAGGAGAGAACCCTGAAATGGATCCCCCAGGGCAGCTTTCACAATTGTCGCCCATCAGAATTTCATTGCATCATGAATCCATGCCACTCACTAACCATATCCCCACATCAACAGATGTGGATAGAAACACAAACCACAGGCAAGTATGCCTTTAAAGACTTCAGATTCCAATCCCTTGTATATATGCCCTATATAATATATATGTGTACCCACCCTACCCTGCTGCAAGAAGTAAGATGGTTTTCTTAGAACAATGGCACTGGTGCTTAGTATGTGACCATACAAATTGAAATTGGATGAACAAAAGTTAAAACATTGCAGTTCAGCTCAGCAAAATGGTTTTAGCCCAGCATTTTTGCACAGTTTGCTGAGGCTGCTAAAAGGCACAGCAAAGCCTAACACCTGCTGTTGATTGGCTAGATATATTGTTGGATTCGTCCAGGTGGGTTGTAGTCTCGGTGGGTTGTAGTCTCCCACCTATTTGCAGTCCCAGTTTTAGTTTTATTGGCGGGGTTGGGAAATAAGTAAATAACTAATCTTGGACGTGAGAAATATTTTTGCAAGAGATGCTCTATTTTAAGCACCGCTGGAGATGAAAAATGGAGGGCATTTTTTCAGGGTCACAGCAGTCTTCCAGTGAATCCACTGGATTTGACTGCTGTACCTCATCCAAGATTTCCAATGCAGGGTCACATACTGAGCGCTGGTGGAGATGCTCTTAGTCCAGTAGCTAGATATGCAATCTTCTTCTTTTCTTCAGCCAAGGATACAAACGAGGACAACATATCTTTTTTCTTGTTCTTTCTTTTTTCTAAAACTCAAGAGATCAGGCTAGTTGCATTTAGCTGCCAATGTGACAAGAGATTTGCTTAAGAATCTGGGAATAGATCTTGAGCTTCTTCTACTGAGATTGCTCAGGATTTTCAAAAGACTCTTAGATCTCCAAGATTAAACCTCCACTACAACGAGCATAATCCAGATTCCATACTGTGTGTTTTATCTCCCTCTCTGTCTGTCTCTCTCTCTGTGTCTGTTCCAAAGGCTCTGGTCAAGAGCTCTACAATGTGCAAGGTTCGGATGAAATTAGTTCAAGTGTTTGTTTTTTCCTAGATACAAGACACTAGAGTTCGACGCTCCACAAAGTCACCGATTCAAAATTGAGATTCAAAGGTAGCTTCAGATTTTTTCCTTTTTCCACTCTATAAACCGAAGCGTGTCAAGATTCAAATCTGCACAAGAAAACTACAAACAAAACACACACACACAAAAAAAAAAAACCAGGAGAAAAAAAGACGAAACAAAATTCTGAAAGAAAGAACACGAAGAAACCTGACCTGTCGATTAATATCAAACTTGCTGAGATTCAAATCTGCACACAAAAAAAAAAGGAAAAAAAGAAAAGACGGAGCAAAATTCTGAAAGAAAAAAACGAAGAAACCTGACCTGTCGATAATATCAAACTTGCACAGAGAGAGAGAGAGAGAGAGAGAGAGAGATCTAACCTGAACTAGCAACGCTCTTGTCCTCCTTCAGCGACATGAGATCTAAGCTCTTGCTGCTGTTGTTGCTGCTGCCGCCCCTGCATCTGCAAACCTCCTGTCATATTAAGTATTTCACAAGTCCTGATACGCGGAGCACACAAAGATGGAATTTCTTCACCAAAAGCCTCTCACAGAAACATACAGAAAAGTAGCAAAACCGTGTTAGGCCCCCCCAACCCCCAAATAACAAAACAAAACAGACTGACTGAAACAGAGACACAAAAAAGAAAGAAGAAGACGAAGATTAACGACGACAACGACGAAAACAACAACAGCTTTTGCTACAGAGAAGCAAATTACGAACTACAAATAACGAAAAATACTACAACAACAACAACAACAGCAGCAGCAGCAGCAACAAAGGCAACAAGAACAAGAATGTGCACTTGTTACAAGGAATTGCAACAACAGGAACAGCGACAAGAAGGCGCGTGATGCAAAACGCAGTCGGGCAAGAGTGTGGCGCACTCTGCTGCGTTGCGTTGGGAATGCGTTGTTACGCAGCAAAGAGGAGGGAAATGGGGGAAAGGGGGGGGGGGTGAGTGGGGTATGCTATTGTTGGTATTTATTATTGTCAGAAGAATTTGGTGGGTCAAAATTAAAGTTTGGGGGGCCCAATTTGGGGTCCAATTTTTTCTTTGGGGTATCATAAGTCAACCAAAGGTGGCTTGAGATACGCGTGCAAACATAGAACTTCCGGCTGAATTTATATAAATAAATAGATAAATAAATAGTTATAGTTATTTTTGTTTGTTTTTTTCTTTGGTGGTTACCTATTATTATTATTATTAGATGTCCTACCTACCCCCCCTTCTATTGGGGGTGGCACTAGAAATTATTATTACTATTATTATTGGGATTTTTGTCATTTTTATCATTCATTTTTATTTGGTTTATTATTATTATTATTATTATTTTGTTGACAAGGATTGGAGTTTTTTTTTATAAATAATTTATTATTTGCATAGTTGTTTGTCATTTGTTAGTGGGGAACTTGTAAAGTAAGAATTATAATTTCGTTGAATTCTTTCGGTCATTTACATAAATAATCATCATTAATAGAGGTTTTTTTTCCCCCCCCTAGTTTTGTCATATCTCAAGTTTGGTGAATTTCAAATTTTCTTTTGAATTTAAATTAGAAAAACACAATTCTTCCCAATTTTCCTCATGTTTTGGTTGAAAAAAACAACAAAATTTGTTGGAGAAAGTGATGGTCACTAGTAGGGTAGAATTCTCAGTCATCGATCACTACCCTATCATTGAGCAGTTCTTTAAATCTTGCTCAATCTGTGCTTCATTTTGTTTTGAGTGATTTAAAAGGGTATAGGAGAACAACCTCAAGCTCTAGAAATCATCTTTGAAGTGCAAATGAAAAGAAGTAATGAAAAAGTTACAAAAACAAGCTTTTCAACTCACAAAACACGTTTTTTTCTTTATTTTTTCTTCTCTTTGGACCCCTCCGACTTTCAAAGCTTCTAACTTTCTTATTTTTTGTTCATACTAAATGATTTAAAATGTTATGGGAGTGCTGCATTCAGTTCTATAAATCATCTTGGAACTCTAATAGCAACAGAGCGACATACAAAGAATTTTTTGGATGCACGAGAATTGGCTTTGTGATGTTCCATGATTTTTTTATTTATTTTAGTTCTTGACCCTTCTACTTTGGGGTGCATAACTTTCTCAATTTTAATCCATTTTGGACAATTTTTAATGCACCAGATGCCTCAATAAGACAGGTTCAAATTTTGTTTGGACATAAAAAACAAGGAAGCCCTCCCTTGGATCTGGCCTGCCCCAAATGCTTAAATGTTCATTCACCAATCATTCTACCCTAGTGTTTAAATGTTCATTCGCCAATCGTTCTACCCAAATGCAAAGTAATTACAAACCCAAGTTATTAATGTGTTGAAAAATATTGAAATTTGATCAACACAAATAATGTACAGTAACACCAAACTTGAAACCCAAGTTATTAATTTGTTGAAAGATATTGAATTTTTGATTGTCACTAATAGTGCAAAGCAATTTGAAACCCCAAGTTAATAGTTTTGTTGAAAGACATTGGAATTCGGGAATTTCATATTTCATTAATGCTCATAGACAAAGTGTTTTTTTTTTTCTTTCTTTTTTTTCTTTTTTTTCTTTTTTGGCAATTTTTTGGAAAAACTTAGGAATAGAAAATTGAATCCAAAAAAAAGAAAAAGAAAAAGAAAACCCTGCTCATAGCCTTCAATTTTGAGTTGCCCTAATTTACATTTATAACATTTTTTTGAGTTATTTACACCATTATCCTTTTGTTCTTTCAAGAAGTACTAGGTAGTAGATCATGATTTGGGAATAAGTATTAATTTGTTAGAAGGAATTTGAAAGAAAATTGAGCAAACCTAACGTTTTATTTTTAAAATTTGCACTCTAGTTTTACTTGTGCGAGTTTAAGTTAAGTTCTAACATTCACTAGAATGACTCACAAGTGTGATTGTGAATAATTAATTTGTAATTAAAAAAACCTTCTTTTCTCAATACCGAGGAAACAATATACTCAACACGGATGATCTACAACATGTGCACTTCTTGTTAGGTCAAATATGCTATGACTCGAATTTGAACAAATTTGTCAAAACACCGTGTTGATTTGAATTGAAGGGTGTGAGGACGCGTGTCAAATGAAAATGCTACGTTTCCTTACTAACTAATGGAATGTACCTATCCCAGAAATCTTGGTGTAAAGAATGTCTAAAAATGTATTACTAGTCCCTCCGACACCCATTATCCATCCCTACATAGGTGGCTTTTGTAGTGATGTATGTTTTGGAGGCTTAGAAGTATGGGTTTTTGTGTGTATAGAATGCATTCAAAGCACACATTTAGTTCTCCCAACATGTGTATTCGTGATGAGCACATGAATTAGGGTTTTGTTTTTTGCTCTCAAGTTAAATCAAGCATGTAAAAAATTACACTCTACAAAAGCCCCCATATGTTCCTTTTGTTGTTCTTCATTTTCGTCTCTCTTCTTTAAACCTTTTGCTTTTCCTTTTTTGCTTTTTTCGGTGCACAAACTTATGGGAATCAAATTGTTACTTGTTTTGCTCTCTTTCCTCAAATGAAGACCATCTGGTGACCCATTTGATCATTTGGTGCCTTCTTTGTGCTTTGCATAAGTGGGTCCTTCTTTCAAAATGTAGTATGGTGAAAACCTTGTTACCCATTTGTTATATCATTTTATGTGTGCCGGGGTTGTTGTGTGGTGAGCATCCCCTATGGCCCCCCCTTCCAAATTTTTTTCATATCTTTCCCATCCTCTATAAAGTGCATGACTAATGTAGCATGGCTGTTGACCTAAGTGTGAACACATTGTGGGGTCAACTGATTTTTCCTTCCAAACTCAATTTTTGCAATTTTTTTGAATTTTTAACAACAAAATTCACTCAAAAATCAATATTTTCTGCACCTTAGCTCTGAAAATTGTGAAATAAACTTTGTTAAATCTGACTTGCCAAGGGCTTTCCAACAACACCAAGAATGCCCCCAAATTTTAATACAGTTTTGGTTTTGATTTTATTTAATTTTCATTGAGAAAATGGTTCAATAATAAATAGGGTTCATATCGTAGCTCCAAACAGTCTTAAACCAAGTCTGTGCACCCCTACTCATCCAGGGATTTCCAAACATGACAGGAGCCTGAAATGAAGCACCATGGTGTGGGAGATTTTAGTGCTACAAACAAAACAAAAATTACTTTGCTTCATAGATAGACTCGTGGAGCTTGTGCTGTTGACCCAAGTGTGAACAAATTCTTTATTTTTCACATTTTTAAAAATTGAAAATTCCTAAATTCTTAATTGAGGGCTCAGCTGATTTTCCATTCCACACCCAATTTTTGCAATTTTTCTGAATTTCAAGCAACAAAATCCACTCAAAAATCAACATTTTCCACACCTCAACTTCGAAAATTATGAAATAAACTCTATTAAAACTGACTTGCAGAGGGCTTTCCAACAACATCAAGAAAACCCCCAAATTCCAGTACAGTTTTAAATTTAAATTTTATTTATTTTTCATTGAAAAAATGGTTCAATATTCAATAACTTCCACATAGTAGCTCCAAGGAGTCTGAGGTCAAGTGGGTGCACCCTTATTTGTCATGACCTTTCTGAAGATAAGAAGACTGCGGCATGAAACACCACACTTTGGGAGATCTCCACTCCACAAAACAAACTACCTTGCTTCATAGATAGACTAGTTTGAACCCCGTGCCTAATGCATAGGTGTGTGTGTATTTGACGATACATTACATATGTGCCAAAAAAGTATATTACACAGTGACGGTCAAGTGTTGCAGGCGACATGCAGCAGCTTATCAGACAACACAAAATGTATTCTCATATTTTTGGTCAAACAAATCACAAAATTTGTTTTTAAAAAATCACTAAATGCGAGTATGCCAAAAAAGTCACGTAGCACTAATTTTTCTAATGTTTGGAAAAATTTATCCGAACTATAGAAAATTGACAAAAACAAAAAAAAACTGTCCCAAACACTAAAACCTGTGTCCAAATGTGACAAAGTATTTTTTTCTATCAAAAAAAAAATGCATTTCTCAAAAAAATTGCAACTTTTTTCTTTGAAAAAAAGGAATTTGTGAAGAAAAATCCTCTTTTATTTTTTTGAGAGTTCTAACTCATAATTTTGAAAGAATTCACCATGAAACAAATTGGTTAGATTCTGGGTCGGGTGGATAATTTTAGTTTATTTCATTTTTAATTTGATGACATCCATTAAAAATATTATTAATTTTCAATTCACTATATATATGTGTATTCCACTCTTTCTCCGCCTCGTCGGAGTAAAAAGACCATGATGGGACGGATGGATGATCGGACAAATGTGAAGCATCATTTCATTCATCTGTCTCGTCATTGCAAGGCTTTGGCATGTGTGTCATCTCTTCCTATTGCTTTCTTCGCTGCATCACGTCTGTATTCCACTCTTTCTTCGCCTCGGTGGAGTAAACAGACCATGACAGGACAGATGGATGACCAGATGAATGTGAAACATCATTTCATCCATCTGTCCTGTCATTGCAGGACTTTGGCATGTGTGCCATCTCTTCCTATTGCTTTTTTCGTCAGGTCGCATCTGTATTCCACTCTTTCTTTGCCCTGTCAGAGTAAATAAACCATAACGAGACAAATGGATGATCGAACGAATGGACGGATAAATGACGAGACAGATGGATGAAATGATGCTTCACGACGTCCTTTACTATATGTAATAGGCCATGTAGTTGATTTCAGTATTTGCTTTGCTATCCCTGTCTATCTGCAAGCAAGGGTATAGCATTACTTTACTAATATAAATATGCATAGGGTGTTGAATGTAGGTGTGAAGGAAAAAAAAAGTTATAACCAATGAAATTGCTGGATTTGGTGGTCTGGATTTTTTCTTAGTTATCTTGATTGAAGTAAAAATTTAATCGTGTAATTGGGTTTGATAGGTTTATCAATGTGTAATTGCTATTTTCAGTTAGGGTTCTAGCACATTTACTTGGACACTTTGTTAGAAGAAGATTGGATGATAAAAATAGCTGTAGCGGCTAGCCAAAAAACTTAATAGGGGATGGATGAGGTATGCATTCACACGAAGGATGGGTTTTATTAGTTCACAGACTTTGACCTTTGGGTCATTGATTTTGAACTTTGGGCAACGTGGCTTTGACCTTTGGGCTTTTGTATGCAAAGGACAAAAGGGAAACGGATGACCTGCTTATCCCAAAGTAGTTTTCATTCCACATTATTTAAACCAGCTCCACCTATGCTCAGTATGTGGCCTTGCAGTAGTAATTTAATTCTCACAGTTATTCTAAGGCCCACTTTAGACGAGGGTCCAATTTCCTAGGAACCAATTTGGACTGATTTGAAGCAAATTGAATCCTTGAATTGGACTGTACCTTGGGTTCTTAGCCTGATTCTTGGTTCTCCAAATCAGGAGCTCTCCTTTTTTACCACTCTTTTTTGGTCCCAACGAATTGATTTTCCCTCCAAAACAGGTATCATGCAGGTTTAGCCTCAATTTGCTACTTTTTGGTCTTGGACCCTCATCTAAAGGGCCTTGGGACCAATCCTCAATTTGCTACTTTTTGATCTTGGACACTCACCTAAAGGCCTTGGGACCAATTTAAAACTTTGCGCAATAAGATTGCTTGAATTCAATGGTCCCTGGACCTTGGACCCTCATCTAAAGTCGCCCTAAGTTCGGTACTTTCTTTTTCCCCAACCTCACCGATAAAATTGGAGACTGCAAAAGGTGGGAAACTAGGCACTAATAGCAACCCACCTGGACTGATCAAACCATCTAGCAAAAGGTGGGAAACTAGGCACTAATAGCAACCCACCTGGACCAATCAAACCATCTAGCCGATCACCAGCAGGTGTTAGTTCGTTAGGCTTTGCTAGGCTTTGCTGTGCCTTTTGTGAGCCTCAGTATCATGTGCAAAAATGCTATGCTGAAACTATTTTGCCATTGAATAAAAAATAATTTGAGGAGACGAAGTGTATCACACAATGAGGCTTAAAAGAGGGGTTTCCAGACCACGATTGGCCGTCCTTTCATAGATGAGAGATATACAAGTTCTATCGGGCTAAAACATGATCTAACCCGCATGGAGCGGTAGTCAGAAGCTCTCTTCTTCGGGCCCCCCCTCACCCCCTCCTCGTCTCCCCCGCGTTTCTGTTGCCTGTCTTTCAATTCCATCCATGTGCACCGAATTGGCATTCATGTTGTCCATCATTTATGCGACCGACCGACCACTATTGACGATACTTGTTGAACTTGTCTCATTGGCTGGTTGTGTGAAATTTGTATTCCTAAAACCCGTTTTGTCTCTAGTTTTTGTACCGAGCCCAATGTCCCTTCTTAAGAGGGTCGGTAGCTATTATATTCGGAGTCTGGGCTTTTAATTTTGCATGTACCTACCTACTTTTAATTTTGCCAGTTTGGAAAAATTTCAAGTAGGTTCACAGCAAGTAGCCAAAATATAAAGGGATTCTTCAATATTGTCTACTTTCATATTATTTGGTCTATAGCCAAATTTGGTTGAATCTTCTTTTGGGTAATTGCCAATTTTGCCATATCACAAAAGAAAAAACTCCTGGCTCAGAGTCCGCAAAAGATGGAACTGAGGCAGCCCCCGAATGCCCTCCCCCTAGGGTATATTTCATTCTATCACTCCAATAGCCAATTTGAATTTAATGTATATTTCATTCTATCACTCCAATAGCCGATTTGAATTTAATGTATTTTTCATTCTATCATTCCAATAACCGATTGCATTGAAGACCAATTGCCAAAATAATAATGTTTGCGAATTTGTTGAGTCGAATAATACCAGTGGCCGAAATAATGTCAGTGAATTGCTCGACTGAAATTTGGAGTAGCAAGGCTACTTTTACTCCAAGGAAATGAGGAGTACAATTGTTCTTTCTCAAGGTCTCTCTCTTATATACAAAAATTCCAAAAGTACAAGATGCTCAAAAATTTGTCTAGAGTTGGTAGTAGTTGGCCCCTTGCAAACATGAACATGAATATACCTAAAGTGATGAAGTTTTAGTGTAAATGTAGTGCCATAATATTGATTTGGCCATTGATATGCTTGTGTATGCATTGGGACTTATTACATGAACGGTTTTAACTTTTTTTTTTATTGCAACCATTAGCCCTTTTTTCCCATGTCATAGCCAACATGGGTAATTTGGGGTTTCAATTAATGTTGGCTAATTCTTCCTTTCATAATAATAGAACCTCTAATCTTGGGGGTTTTTTTTTTTTTGGCTTTGTTTTTGGGGGGGGTTTCTTCTTAATTTTTCAAGTTTCCAAACCTTGTGTGCTTTCAATTTTGGCCCATTTTTTTCAAATTCAAGAATCTCTAGACTTGGTTCAAGAGCTAGGTATGGTTCTATGTACATATTCTACATTTCTCAAGATTAAAGATTGTATATGTATTATGTTTTTATAACAAATTAAAATTGGGGATTGCATAGGTACAAAGTAAAACCAATGTATTATATGAACTATTAGACAACTAATTAAAACTAGTGCTATTATATGAACTATTTAATAGATTACATAAAAATTTATTAGCCATAAAAATTTAAACTTGAATTACATTGCTTGGTTAGGAAAATTTGATCATGTGCACATGAGAAATGCCCCCAAAGAAATTTGATGTGAAGACTCACCAATTAATAAAAGTTTCCAGATCTTAAAGATTCAAATACCATTTTTCAAAAAAATATGTCCTTTAATAAAGGTAAAACTAATATATGGAAATGTACAACTCTCAAAAATTCAAGGATATAATAATGTCTAGACCAAATAATACACAATATCATAGCATTGCTCACATGAAAACAATAATAATCCAACTCAACAATACCTATGAACACGTACATTCTAAATGATAACATACAAACTTTTTGGTGTCTCAAAATTAAGATAATGAAACTTATTAGGATTTCTTTTGAAAAACAAAATAAATTGACACAATTATCACATGAAACCAACTTCTAAGCAAAAAAATACTTATAATGGAAACTAACTAGCTTGACAATTATTGTGTGTTGTTAGATTGGCCTTCAATGTTTGTCCCAATAATTTTTTCTGTAAAAAAGTTCTTAATACAAGTTGGTCCTTGTAAAATGGATGATCAAACTTATATCACTTATTGGAATTTGGGACATGATAAAGTTATCCGGAAATGAAGGGAAAATGCCCATATCTTTGGACCCTACTTTAACCCCCCAACCTTAAACTAGATCCTCCAAATGTTGTTATTTACAAAAAATTATTAAAAATATGGGTGTCAAACTATTGACAAACATCATTCATTGCATAGGAGTACTCAAAGTTTTCAATTAGTTTTACCAATAACATTTAAGTTAAAAAGATTTTGATACCCCCATTAACACTAGTGTATATTTCTAACAAATATTTTTAATCTCGTCTTATTTTATGACCAAATTGACTATGTTGTTGTTAAGTTTCCTTTTGTTTAAGTAACTCATATATCAAAAGATAACATGTGAAAGGGATGATCACATGGTTCCAAGTTTCATAAGAATCTTAGGTTAAATGTATGTGAGCCCCATTGTGGTTAGCTTTACTATGTTCCTTTGTTTGGACAACCAACATCTAAACCATGAAATTGTGCATAATTCCACAAAAGATGGTCCTTTTATATGGTTTCACACAAGGAAATACGATGATGCTATACCTAGTTATTTGAATGGATGACATCCCATGACTTAACTTAACATAAATCATTGAACATAATTAGGGTTTTTATGTTAATGTCTCCTCAAAGAAAAAAGAGGCACCTTAATTCTGACACTTCTCACTCTTACAACCTCTTTGATCTCCATATGGTTAGACTTATGGTAATGTTAACCTCATGCTTTTACCTTGGGTTAAGGCTCATGGGTGGGGGAGATTTCTGGAATGTGGGTGTGCCATCCATACCTGCCTTGTCTTAGGCCCCTTAAGGTGCATTCACACTTGGTGTTAGGGACTCTAGTGTTAAGTCCCCTAACATCATGCTAGTCATTTAAGGCTTAATCCTACTTACTTACCATGAAAATTTTATGTTAAGCTAACATTAACTTGGCGTTAAGCTATCACCTATTTCACATTGTGTGCCACATAGGATGCCACCTAGATTTTCATTTAACATTGACTTAACATCAAGTGTGAATGCACCATAATTATTCATATACACCACATGGAGACAAAAAGAGGATAAAGATAAATAAGATCCATATGTATGGATTTCCATAGTCCATTGAAACAAGGAATTAACCATCTTCACACTCCATTAGTTAGTATGATGCATTTGAGGGATTTTTTTTCTTTGCTAGTAGTAGCAACCCAAAACTTCTCCCAAACTAAACTATTTAATTAGCACCTCAACATGAGGTTTTGCACAAGTTCCTTTTCAAAAGAACAAAATTTTGTCCAAAAACAATTTTTGTGTTTATAGCACAAAAAACATAAAAGTTCCAAGATACACATGACCAAATATGATCAACCAGAACATACAAGCATCATATCTAGACACCACCATCCTCTCTACAGAACCAAATGGTATTATTATGGTTTGGACCCATCACAAAAGTCTGCAAAGAAAAGACATACCTACCCCATTGTTTCAGAGAACAAAAATGATCCACAACACAAAAAAATCTTGCAAAAGCAAAAACCAAATTTTGTTCCAGAGAACAAAAATGATCCACAACACACACAAATCTTGCAAAGCAAACCAATTTTTTATTCCAGAGAACAAAAAATGATCCGCAACACACAAATTTCAGTTATCAATTGTAAATCATGAATGAACATTCATACCAACAACTGAGTTCATTCATTGTAGGTTCATCATGAATGAATGAACACAGGGCCAGAGTGAACCAGCAACCCCACCAGCACACCATCCACTGGATGCCCATTATGACTCGGTTGTGGATGAACCTCACCCGAGTTAATAATATCTGGGTTTCGTGTGTTGGTGATGACCCATTATGTAAGAAGTAAGTCCTATGTATATCGGTAGATAGGTTTAAAAATAATAATTAGGTAACTATATATCAGTTAAGTAAGTAGATGGTTTATAGTTTATACATAAGTTTTTTACTACCTATTTGGGGGGGGGGGGGGAAAAAAAATTTAAAAAAAGCAACTGAGCTAGCTAACCACCATGGTTAGCTAGGGAACGGGAACCCAACTGAAAACTGTTTCCTGATCACTTATCATCCATCTTTCATGGTGGATCCAAACTCAACTACCAACTGCTTGTAACAAAGTCAGCAGTAGTGGGAAATGGGAGGTGGGTCTAGGGTTTGGTGGTGGAGCTTAGGGTTTGGTGTGTCTAGGGTTTGGTGGTGGAGCTATTATGGTGGAGCTTGTCCATGATCTTGGACATGAGACCTTCCTTCTTCACATTGTCGTCACGAGGTCCCTCTTGCAAATTGCCCTGTGAGTCTGTGAATGTGGTTGCACCAGCAGCTGCAACCCCGGCTTGGTTCTTTGTTAGATACTCAGGGTTGGCTCCTGCAGTGTCGTAAGGACTGCTCTCAGTTCGGACATGCTCCTGGCCATAGCTATCAGCTGTAGTAGTCGGCTCATGGGCGGACCCGGGATGGGACTTCGTGGTGACAGATTCAGCGGCAGATGGTGCAGCTCCCGACGAGTCGTAAGGGCTGCTCTCGCTTCGTTGATCATAACCATGCGCTTCAGTACTAGTAGCTGAAGGTGCAGAAGAATTAGCTGCGTCCGTAATTCCGTTACTACCAGGGGGATTGGTGGTGCCAGATGTTGGTCCAACTCCTGCGGAATCATACGGGCTACTCTCAGAGCGACCACGAGCTCCTCCTTCGGCTCCAGCGGCAGCAGCAGTAGGTTCAGTAGTGTGATGATGACCGACTCCAGTGGAGTCTGGGACGCCATCGCCTGCATCACCCATTCCGACTTTGGCTTTGATCTTGTCGAGCAACCCAAGTTTGGTGCCCGTCTCGCTAGTGTCCTCCATATGCTCTGTCTGTCTCCTAACAAACAAATCTTGGGTCTTAATTACTAGCACAACCAGAGACGTCAAGCTCAAGAATTAGATCTCCACAAAACAAATTTTCAAACACACTCAATTTCTCACAAAAACAAACAAACAGATCATATAACAACAACAAGAAAGAAAGAAGCAAAGAAGAAGCAAACCCAGAAAGCAGAAGCAAGTCCCTTCTAGCCTACATCATCAAACTCAAGAGCAGCAAGCAACAAGGGAAGCACAAAGGAATGGAATTGAGTTTGACACTTGGCTACAACTCCATGAAAGGAAAAGATTCATGACACTTGTTCAATGCTCATTTCTCTTCCATGGAGTTTTAGCCAAGTGTCAAACTCAATTTCAATCTTTTTTTGCGTCTTTTGCTGCTGATCTTGAATATGATGTAGGCTAAGAAATTCTATAAATAACAACATTTGAACAAGTGTCATGAAGCATTGGTGTACATCTGACAATCTCTTTTTTATATGATATTTGATGTTGAACAATCATTGATACGATATTGTAATGACATTGTAACACATTGCCATGATTTAAACATTTGTGTTGATACGATGTTATAATGACATTATAATGCATTACGATGACTTAAACATTGTGTTGATACGATGTTGTAATGACATCGTAACACCTTACAATGATTTAAACATTGTGTTGATATGATGTTGTAATGACATCGTAACACATTACGATGATTTAAACATTGTGTTTCAATGTCATTGTATGATTATATATAATGATTGTATTAACACTTAATCTTGAACATATTATTAAAATGTTGTAAAATTAAGCTCAGATACATAAAAACAACAAGTTTGTGATAGGTTTTATCCCATTTTTAAAAATCAAATTTTTGGGATTAATTCTTTACATTGCTAATTAATATGAATTGATATATATGTATTATTATGTTCAGTGCCTCGGCAAAATCTCTTATTACTTTACATTACACTTCTTCACAAATGATTTTTGAGTTTTCATGGGATGGGATGACCTTTGTATGTGTTTTGAAGTTTCTATATTTGCATGGTTGTGGTCCTCACCATAATAATGTAAATGGGGCCTCGATTAGCAATGTTTTTAATTATGTCAATCAATTTTGTGGTGTAGTCAAAGTGGTGAATTAGAATAAAAAAAATGTGTGTGTGTGTGTGTTTTTTGGTTTTGACAGTTTGGCAATTTTTTCCCAAACAATTAGCAATTTTTCTCAAATCTACACTAACAAACGAAAGTTTCCAAATTTTTTTTTGATCACCAAGTGGATAAAATTCACCAGAAAAATTCGTTGACCATCATCTGTAGGAAGATTTAACCAAATTTGGCTAAGAGCTAAATATGAAAATAAAATTAAAAAAAATATCTTTCTATGTTTTTGGTTACCTACTTGAACTATGTATAAAAATCTGGTGATTTTTTTAAAATTTTAATTGAATTCTGGCTATTGAAAAAAAATTATTCATTTTGTCAATGTGGAAATCGTTGAATTCGTTTTATAATTTTGAAATTATATATTTTTCCACCATCTACTATAATATTGTGATACGAGTAGTGAAATTATTCAAAGTGTAGCTTATGATAATTACAATGATTTTCAACATGCCAACTTCATATTTTCACAAAATTTCATTTCACTATTTTGAGGATAATTTAATGAAGAAACTGACCTTAGGGTAAGGTACCATAGTACCTTTTCAGGTTTGGCACCGGAGGATGTCAAATAATTATTTTAATTAAAAAAATTCACTTCAGCAATAAAAATAATAATTTATGAAATTTTTGGCAATAAATTTAAGTAAAATTTTTGGCAGATTTTCTCTACTCTAGAGTCTGAACCTCTAACATATTTGAGACTTTTTACAATATTTTCTATTGCTTTTTTCTTTTTTGCAAAAATGGAGAGAAATAATGTTCTACCAAATTATAGGATAAAGAAATGTTGGATAAATGGGTTTGGAAATGGTGGACTGACCTAGCAAACAAAACTCCCCGAGTTTCCATTAATTTTTGTATTTTCTCCTCCTCCCCTATGATTTTCTTAAATTTGGACACTTCTAACAAATAGTTTCTAGAAAATTTGGCATTTCCAAAAAATAATTTAATTACTTTCAAACCTGAAAATGAAAAAGGTACTACAATACTCATCAAATGTCATGAGAAAAATAAAAGAAAAAAATAAAAATGGCAATTGGAGTAGGTATTTCATTTTTCAAAATGCCTTGCCATTTGTGGAGGAAAAATTCAGCTAGAATTATCGGACTTTTTTTTTCCAAAAAAAATAAAATAAAATGATTTTAATCATATTTGGTGAACAGATGAGTCATATGTATGGTATGTATTTTGTAGGAGACCCAAACAGTCCATTATGAGTTGAGATTTACTTTAAGGAAAATAAAAAACAAATATGTATTTTTTGTAAAGACCCTAAAAGACTCCTATGAGTTGGGTATTTCTTTAAGGAAAATAAAAAAAGACAACCTAGAGTATTCCACCCTAATAGGTAAAGCTTTCTTTTAACCCTAAAGCTTTTGAGCTCTCACCTTGGCTAGCATATTAGATGTAGGTTTTTTGTTGAAGATTGAGGGCACCGCGCCGCACACAAGCTTTTTTGTGTAGGACTTTGTGTGCAAGTGCTAATGAGTTGTTTTAACCATAAGAACAACTTTTAATTCTCAATTATAGTGGAGGTAACTTAGGTGCAAACCCATGTTTGGAAGGGCATTGTGTATCTATCAATTTTCTCTTAATGGTAGGTAGGTAGGTAGGTAGGTAGGTAGCTAAGTTACAAGATCTTCGTGAAATGATTTGAATCCTTTGTGATCATTTATAGTATTGAAACTTTGATTATCATACTTTGGAGGTGAATGGTAAAAGCAAGAATGCCCCCAAAAAGAATTTACTCAAGTGATTGAAGGTATGAGCGCACCTAATGTAATGTTACATTGTTGAGATATTGTGAACTTATCGTGTGTGCTCTTGAGATTCCGAACAAGAATCACTAGTTGCAAGGAATGGTGTCATTGGTATGATGACATAGTATGAGATTGGAGGTGTCGAAGACTTAAACCAAGATCATAATTGAACAAGGTGTTATAAATGGAAGCTACAAAATTGAGCTTTGAAAATTTGAAAAAGATGTTATAGTCCTTGTATTTGGAAACAAAAAGAGTTGTGAACACCATAATTTTCATAAGTGAAGAAGAAGAATTTCAGACATGAGGATTTGGATTGGTGGTGGAGTTGTGATTGAAGTCGATGAAGATGCATTGTTACCTGTAGTGTAGATGTTACTACAAGTTGTTATGAAAGGTTGAGTTTTTGAACGGTCCATGTTTTGAGGTTGTTCATGTCTGCATTTACAACAAATTACTCCAAGTTGGCACCACATAGACATCAATATTGTGGAACACACGAGACAAAAACACAGTTCAGAAATGAGTGGAAATTGACTCTCACAAGTGCGCATGCACATTCATGGACCTAAAAAGAAAAACTCAAGTGCCACACAAAAAGCAACATGGTTTGACAATGGAATCATTCCTTGTGACGACCTGTGCAGTCATGCAAGTTGGAGATGAGAAATAGTCCCAGTTGCTGGCTGCCAATTTATTCATTGTGTGGCAATTGGGAATTGCAGCCTTCTCTCAAATATGGCAATCCTGCACCCATCATGCAACATGCCCTCATCAATCACAATGTCACAGCATACTAAATGTTACCGAAATGAGACTTAATTTGCATAACCCATTTGTTTTCTGAGCACAAATTGGGTTCAAAACACCTCTATATATGTGTGTATTTATGTATAATCTATCTTCACAAGTACGGAGAATTTCTCAGCTTCTTATGGGTTTTTTTATAACTTGAAAACAATTGAGAGATGACACAATCATAGTAAGGTTAAGGGTATTTTGGATCTGACGAAAAAACACAGTGGGTTCAAAACACCTACAGCAGAAAACCCAAGGCTTATGACATCTTTCCAGATCCATGCCACCATTGTCAGTCTCGAATGCATCTCTGTTTCCATCTAAATGGTGAATGTTTTGTCGTCAGTCTGTCAGTTGTGGTGCCTGCATCTGACTGAATTGAAGAATAATATGTGTGCAACATTTCTTCCTCTGCTGATGATGTCTGTGATATCAATTCCCCTTCTGGAAACATCTTCTTCCAGTATCCCTAGAATCAACAGTTTGCTTCCCTGCAATCACTGAAGTGTAAAGTACATTAGGAAACTCCTCCACACCTTTGAAGCTGATCAACAACAGTTCAGCATTTCTCACAAAGTTGTTGCCAGTGTGATTGCTTTTCAAGCAATTCATTCACATTTGCAGTCTTGAAATCTGCCACCAACATGAACAACAAAATTGGCTAGAATGTAAAACTTTTGGAGCCAGAAACACCCAGCACCCAGAACTTGTTGAAACAACAAGCAATCATCATCATATTGCAATGGCAGTGAGAATTAGGGACCTTTGCAATTGACAGATAGTTCGGTGCTTGTCCTCTTATTGTAACTGTGGAATTGTAAGGAGTTGGACTGATTTTACCTCAGAAACTTACTCCCACCAATTTCATCGTGCCATGAGGATGGTTCTCAATAGTAGTTTATGAAGAAAATTTCAGCAGAGTTCAGAATTTCTCACCCTCTTTCTCCTTCAACTCCTGACATTGGCTCAATAATGCTATGCACTGTTGAGCATCATTAAGATACAAGACAATTTTTCTTCTTCCAAGGAAGATGGGCTTTCCATCTCTGCCGCCTCCATGATGAGAGGAAATGCAGCTCCTTCCCACTCCATGCCACACCACAAACCACCATTGGACACTGCAAAGCTTCACAGGAAGAGGGTTTCCATCACTACTGCCTCTGTGATCAGAAAAATGCAGCTCTCCTCCCACTCCAATGCCACACACCACATGCCACAATTGTCATTGAAAGATGTGTCCTTAACAGATTCTTGCACACTTGCAGCCAATTGAAGACACTGCAAATCTTCCCAAGGTAGATGGGGTTTCCATCTCCACTGCCACCTCTATGACCCAGAAAAATGCAGCTCTCCTCTCATTCCATGCCACACACCACATGCCACCATTGCCATTGAAAAGATGTGGCCTTAACAGATTCCACAACCACATCCTTCCAGCCAATCTAAGACACTGCAAATCTTCCTGACGAAGATGGGGTTTTCATCTCTGCCACCTCTTCTGTGATCAGAGAAAATGCAGCTCCTTCAACTAAACGCTAAACCCTAAACCCCAGCTTCCACAACCACGTCCTTGCAGCAAAATGTAAGACACTGCGAATCATCCTGACGGAAGATGGTGTTTCCATCTCCGCTGTCGCCTCTGTGACCAGAGGCAAAATGCAGCTCCTAAACCCACTAAACCCTAAATCCTCCATACCACAGTGCACAACCCATGCCACCACCACTGCCTTTGAAAGATATTTGTCCTCACAAATTCCACAACCAAATTCTTTGCTGCGTAATCTAAGAAGCTATTGCAAGAAAAACAATCTTTCCAAACCTCTTGTGTGAAAATTCTGGTTCGTTCGCAGTTCGTTCGCAGTTGTGTGAAGCTCAATGTGCCACATCAGCTGCTCTGCTGCTGCTGATGATGATGATGATCGACACAAGCCCGAGAGATTGAGACAAAGCTTGGAGCGATTGCAATAAAATTCTGAGCCAAAGTAACTGTAGCACCAGAGGAGAAGGACCAAAACAAGAGTTTTCTTTTGTTGTTGCTGCTGGGTCAGGAGGTAGAATCAAGGGGAGGGAGTGTGAGCACACATGCTGGCACATGCTACATTCATAAGCAAATTCTTACCCAGATTGTGCCCGAAGAGCTTGCCCAAAGAGTCTGGAAGAAACAGCAACAAAACAAGAATAAGAACAAGAGCAAGAGCCAATGTGAGCGCTAGTGGTAGTTGGGAAGAAATGGAGAAGACGAAGAGAAGCCTGATGTGGTTCAGGAAAGGGTTGAGGTTGCATGACAATCCTGCACTCCTGCAAGCATGTGAAGGTGCAAGGAATGTGTACCCAGTGTTTGTGCTGGATCCCTGGTTTCTGGCTCCAGATCCATCAGCACCATCACCAGGCTCAAAACTTGTGGGTGTGAATCGCATTCGGTTTTTGCTGGAGTCTTTGCAGGATCTGGATACGAGTCTGCGAAACTGTGGCTCTCGCTTACTCCTCATTCATGGCTCCCCCATCTCTATCATTCCACACCTCCTCACCAAGGTACACACAATTCTTTCTTCCATTGCTGCAAATTGCAAAACATACGCAAACACATGCACACCACATGCAAAACACATTCCCTTTTCCTCCTGTTGCTTTTTGCGATGCTTGGTCACAACCACAAGTATATGACCATCTTCATTCTATCTTTCTTTGGATTCAGGGGTTTTTTTTGTGTACCAAATTTTGCAGTGGCAAATTGATGAGTTATGCTTTGAGCATGACACTGAGCCATATGCTCAGGAGAGGGATGCACAGATCAAGGTGCACATCTCATCTTGTAGAAGAAGATTTTTGTTTTCTGATCTGCAAATGAAATGGTTTGATGATGATCCTGATCACCAAAGGAATGTATGATCACAGATTTGTGACATAGCCAGAAGATGGTTTACTGATGATCTAAATACAAATGGTTTGATGGGTGTGATCCTGATTACCAACTGTAGGAATAATCATGGAACTTGGGACATAGGCAGTAGTTGTTTTCTGATCTGCAAACCAAATGCTGTGATGACCATCCTGCTGATTACTGCAGGAGTAATCACAGATTTGGGACATAGCAAAACCATAATTCATTTGAGGTTTGAGAGTCATAAGCAGTTGATGCAAGTTTTATGGTTTTAGGTACATGTGAATATTGGGTTTAGGAGTCCAGTCAGTATCTCTCTACTGGTTTAAGAGTTTTGATTATCACAATGTCTCAGCAAAATGTAAGTATGGTGCGGAAGCTGCTAGCTATTCCAATTTGACATTGTTGCTGATTACAACGAGCTTGCAGAAGCTTGCGGGGATGGCAGGAGTGGACGTGTATAGTCCTGTCAGTCACACACTCTACAACCCTGCAGATGTGATTGCCAAGGTAAAAAAAAAACCTTTTGTCTTGTGGTGAGCTGCCTGACAATGTGTTTGTTGTTATCGTCTGGTGTTCTTTGGTGGTCCTTGGTATGCATTCTGGTGGTCACAATTTGAATGATTGTTGTAAGTAAAAAGCATGGATCAACACAACCATCACAGACTTGCAGAAAAAGAGGGGCTTTTTTGACATGCTATTGGCAGCAAGGGCAAGATGAGAAAAAGATTGGTTAGATGATTAAGGGTTTAGGCTACTTAGCTCAGATCTCAGATCTCAGCTTTTCGGGTTATACACAGGATGATGATCAAGAATATTCTGCTCTGATGATTTGCTTCATGAAGCTAATGTATAATTGAAAGTTATGAAATCCCTTGTTGTGTATACCTGGAAGTGATCGTGGCCCTTCTTCGTACATGGGTTGGAGCAATGGGTATCAGTCATTTCATTGAGAGTGGCAGAGGAAAAGAGTGAGGACTGGGATGCTTGCTGACAGTGGGGTATGGGTGTGGAAAGAATGGTGGGAAGGCACCATTGACGTATCAATCCTTCTGCAGATTGGTTGGTAAACCTCCACCTCCGCTGAATAGTCCACCTGCCAAAATTCCAGGTCCTGCTGCTGATCTCAACAATGTTGACATCACAGCAGTAGTACCGAGTCTTGAAGATCTTGGCTACACTGATCTCAATGAGGTATGCATGGTCACAGTGCCTATACTTGAATCAGGTGTAAACTTATTAGTAGTTACTTTATAACATTAAGAATGATGGGAATGGTGGTGGAGCTGCGGGAAGCCATTGGTTGCAAAAGCCTACAGTGTCTTCTCCATGTATCAATTTGACACTACTTGTTGATCTGTTAATACCTTGGGGTATCCAACATGCCATGGTGTGGTTTTGGTTGGATTACATAGGAGTTTACTCCCCATCGAGGTGGTGAAACTGAAGCGCTCAAGAGGCTTGAGGATTCTTTAGCTGACACTGTAAGTCCTACACCTCCCCTTTGGCATATGTAGTAAAACTCTACAAGTAAGCTTATTAAGCACTGTGAGGTTCCAAAACTGTGGGTCATGTGGGACAGCTGAAAAGTACTTCCATTGATCACAAGTTCTGTCCCTCATAGCCCATTGAAGAAATGATTGAATGTGGTTTAGGGTTCAGGGTTTTGGGTTTAAGGAGAAATATATATTTGATCACTGTTAGAAGTGGGCATCCACTCTATCGAGCAGCTGATTTTTGTGTGCCTTCCTTAAAGAAGTTGGGTTGGTTTTGTAGCAGCATAAATGTGCATGCAATGTGGAATACAAATGAAAGAGGTTAGAGCATAGAATATAGGATAGTAAGTGCCCGCACTACTATAGTGCAGCAGCAGCAGCCAATTGAATATCATCATCACATTGCACTGGAGAGGGTCAACTTTCCAAAGGGATCATGTCTTCAGCCTGGTTGATGAGAAAACAATTGTTACAACATGGAGTTGGTGCAGAAATGGGTGTGCGAGTTTGA
>Ga0209611_10003937_pt1 | contig 25516 bp, 18 predicted proteins | sample S1TSphgellanicum_3_FD_187693 | JGI IMG/M metagenome (GOLD analysis project Ga0209611, IMG submission 187693) | Host-associated microbial communities from peat moss isolated from Minnesota, USA - S1T2_Fc - Sphagnum magellanicum MG (SPAdes) (version 2) | ecosystem: Host-associated > Plants > Peat...
ACAAGTTGGAATTTTTGGGTTCATGTAATAATAGGTTTAGGGTTTTGCATGAAGACTAAAGGCTTGAAAAAACCAACAGGAAAAGAAAAAAAAAGATTTAAAAGTGTGTATTTGTTATTGGAAAAATTGAGGCCCAAAATTTTGATTAAGCAATTAACAGGCTTGTTTAACAAGTGCTATTGTTGTTTCTTGTTTTGATGGGTGGGATCCAAATGGAAGAAGCTGGAGAAGAGAGAGAGGGGGGAAGGCAGGGAAGCAGGACATTATATAATATGTGAATATAACAATAAAGCCGTGTGAATAATAACAACGCACACACACGGTTTGTCGTTTTGTGCATTGCTTCATAGTTTTTGAAGGGCTTGTCGTTTTGTGCCGTGCATAGTTTTGAAGGAAATCATGCAATTCATGTATGTTCTGATGATGTTTCTGCTCATGGAGAGCAGAGATAGATGGGAAGAGTCAAGATAGGGAGGGAACTTTGTTGGTCAACATCAATGAACGGGAAACCAAAAAAAAAAAAAAAAGAGTGTCAGGAAGCTCTTCACCTACTAACTAGTGACAGATTTTTGACTGACCAACTCATGCATCTAACTATGCCTCAGAAAATCAATGTCTTGTCCAGACTCTGCAGCAGGGATGTGTGATAATAATAATAATAAGTAGAAAAGGACAGCATTGATCTCTTCACCAAAGTCTGTGTGTGTTGCTGCAATGTTTTGAGTGAGAGAGAGAGAGAGAGAGAGAGAGGTTTGGTCTCTTGCAGTCTGCAGATCAGCAGGTGGCTCAAGCACATCACTAAGGGGCAGGAGGAAGAGGAGGAGGAGGATTTGTACTACTACTACAGTCTACTATAATTACTCACTCCACAGTTCCGTTTTGTCACACACAACCCATCAGTGTTTTTGGGCAATATTTTGTGTTATAAGGTCCAAAATGGTGATCATGCAGATTTGGTTACAAAGACAAAAATGAAAAAATATTTTTGAAACAAAACATCCTTCTATATTTTTTGGGTACCTACTTGAACTATGTAAAGAAAATATGGCTATTTTCGTTTTGGGTTAAAACTTTGGCCTGATTCTGGCTATTGAAATTCTCAAAAAGCACATGATTTTAGCACTTTCGGATTTTAGTATAGCATTTTTGGCTATATATGTATATAGAGCAAGCACAAAAAGAGGCTGCAACTCACAAAGGGTAACACGACAGGTAGGAACCACTTACTGAATATACTCTGCAGTGCTCAGAAACATGTCCCCTGGCAGCAGCCAGCAGCAGCACCTTGCTTTGTCAGATGACTTTCAAGTAGGAGGATTGTTTTTCCAAGTACCCACCATGGATCTCCTGCACCTTCTTCAAGGATGAGGATAAGAGGAATTTTTAACATTATTTTTCATTTTTTATCTTTTTTTCCTTGTCAACTAGTTTAAGGTTGGTTATGGGTGATTGATAACTTGGAACCAAAGGTTGCTCCTTTGCTGCTGCTGCTGCTGATCTCTGTTGTTGTTGTTGTTGTTGTTGCTGCTGCAACCAGCTACAGCTCCCTCCTACCACTGCAACCCAGCAGCAGCAGCAAGCAGTTACCCAAAGGAGAGAAAAACAAAATGACACATTCTTGAGTAGTTGTGGCAGCATCTCTCACTATTATGTCTCCCACAGAGCAGTCATCTCCTGCTGCTGCAACTACAATAATATATTCAATAACTTTTGGACATATCATGGATTTTTGTGTGTTTCTTCTTCTAGTACACCTGCAAAATATATTTGTATATTTACAGATGATGAGTGAAGCAAGTGCATAAGTGTATGCATGTGTGTGTGTGTGTGTGTGTGTGTGTGTGTGAGAGAGAGAGAGAGAGAGAGAATGGTGCATCACGAGACAAAAAGAAGATAAAGATTTGCTTTAAACTAAGATGATGAGATTCCATAGACACTTCTTGAAGATAAATCCATCACATACACACAAAACATGTAGAAGTGTGTTCATACTGAATTGGCTTGGTTTCATCAACTTTCCATCCAACAATTTGATAATGAAAATCATGTGAAATTCGTTTGTCCAGTCCTTAACCAATTTCAAACCTGGCTTATTGATTATGAATAACTAACTACCTTTGGGCCTTCGGTGATAACTGGTCATTGTCTTTGTCCACATTTTGGGTGGAGTGGAATGCTTTGTAGTTTGCCCCTGCCCACAAAAAAAAATAGGGTACTCTTCACTTCACTTGCACCTGAGCCAGTTCAACACTAATTATATTATTATGTTAAAATTTTCAAAAAATTCTTTTTGTGAAGGAAAATAAAGAATCTTATGAAATACTTGAGAATATATCATTTGTCAAAATGGAATCCTCAAAATCAATTAATTATTCAACAAACATGTGTCCAAGTGGCCAAGGTATTACACTAATAAGGTGAATTATTTATGTAAAGTTTAAGTGGGTTGTCATCAACCTCCTCTTCATCCATGAATAAGGCAGCTGTTGTTCCAAGTTTTGCAACCTCTCACAAGCTTCATCATAACATGACAATCATTAGCCAAGAAGGGGTAGACAATTTGGATGGGTTCTAACAGATGGGGCACTATCCGTCCATCCATCATCACTTTGCCACCACCGACTCAAAACATTCAAAGGCTAAGGTAATCAAACAGCAGCAACCGTCCATCCATCCATCCATTGATCCATTGCATGCATGAGTTAGTGAGTATCAGGAGCTGAAAGACCTATTTCTTCTCTCTTCAGTTTTCTTTCCCCCCCAGAAACAAACAACCCAAATTGTTATGAAGTGCCTTTTGTGTTATGAAAATGCATGCAAATTATGAAAAAAGTCTTTGAAAGATTGCAGGAGTGAGGAGTGGGTAGGTAAAGTGTAGAATGACTATACCATTGGGAAAGGAAGGACTGCACTATTTACTCCCTCTCTCCCTCCCTCTCTCCCTCCTCTCTTCCCCTCAACCCCCAAGCACATAAGTGGGCATATTCTAGACTCACAAAAGAGCATCATCATAATTTTTCTACACCCACCATCATGTTGGTGTCCTTGAGAAATGATGCTTGCTTTCAAAAACTTGCTAGGTTTGCACATGACACAAAATGATCTGCATTCAGAGTCCCTTGCTTGAAAAGTCCAAAATTAAGGAAGCACATTGTGCTGCACTACCTACAAGCATAGTACCTAGGCTCGTTCGACAACAAGGTGCTTTATTTTATTTTATTTTTATTTTATTTTATTGTTTTTTAATGTTCGGCAGTAAAAATAATAATTCAGCATTACAAATAATAATTGAGTAAAAATAACAATTCAGCATCATACTAAATAATGAAGGTATTGTGCTTGAGAGCTTCATTTGTATTTTTGGCACATTAGGAATTTATTTTTCAGAATTTTTGACAATTTCAATAAAAGTAACTGATTAGTGCCTAACCAGCCTGGGTAGTACACTAGTCCATGTAGGGTTCACCGAGGACATTTGACACTAGAAATTGACCAAAACTTATCTACCGATTTCTGTTTGGTTTTGACAGTATCAAGCTCTTTCCCCACAATTGGATGAATGTGATGATGTGTGACAAGGTAACAATAGAAGCAAGAACAAGATTCCAATGCAAACTCAACGATGCTCTTAAGTTCACGAAGTTCATTGATGAGCATTCACTTTTCATTCATCATTTTAAAAGTTCATTCATCTTCACTTTTCATTCATCATTTTTAAAATTCATTCATCATCTTCACTTTTCATCCATTGTGAATGAACATATTATTAATGCTTCTAATAATTTGTCACATTCAAATTACCAACGTATTATGGTAGTGTTGCCACCATCACCTTATGTTGTCCATTGAGGCATCTTTGACCAAGTGGTTTGGATTATCTTTGAAGATTGAATTTTTGTTACCAATGTAGCTAAGTATGTGATGCAATGGTTGCAGTTTTGCCAAGGACATTTAAAGGGACATGGAATGGAATCTAATCCAAACCTTCAACTCTATTTGGAAAATGTGTATTTTTTGGCAACACTATATGTTGCAAAACATCTTTTTGACATGGCACTAGTAGATTCGTCATTTTTTTGGAGTAATTTTCTACTTGTATAAAATGAAATCAAAATTGAAAACTTAATTTAAGATATAAGAAACATCATAAATTATGAAAAATTGCATTGAAACATGTGAGAATCCATGTCAAAAACATAATTGAACAAATGCACAACTGTAATTAATCATGACACACAATGGCATGCACCAAATTGCTTGAACTAGCAACAAGGTCAAAATCTCATTCCTTTGGGACATATAAGTTTTTTGCCTTAAATGTGACATTTAGTACATAACAATAATAATCATAAATTACACCCTATAACATACCCTAAAATCTATCATTAAACATATGCTAGGACTTTTATAATTAGATATAGAAATAAAATATTTAATTTGATTCAATTCAACATTCATCAATCACATTCATCCATCATCGTCCATTTATCATCAACAATAAATGCTTTGAATGTGTTCAAAAAGGTTCACATTGTATGGTGGGCCATATGGAAATTTCCTTGAGCTAGGTCTCCATATGGGTATAAATAGAGCCCCTCATAAAATTATATTTAATTTGTTCAACACCAATTTCATGGTGCCACTTAATTATGTTTTAATCTTGTTCTTTATATTTCAGGTTTCATTTTTTGCATGTTTTGAACAAAAATTTGTTTATATCATTTCTTGCATGTACAATATGGCCTTGTTTTAAGTTATCATTGGTGCGCAGTTTGACTTAAGTTGAGTTTTTTTGTTATGGTTTGTCATTGTACTTGTGGAAGTTGGAATTATTTTTGGTCATGGTAGTTTTTCATGCCCATAATAGTTTGAACAATCTCCTCATCAAGCCTACATTTATTTTTTATGTCTAAAATCCATGCCACATCAAAAGATGAATTGTAATTACATCCACATAATAAATATTTATTACTTGTATGCAAAAACAAAATCAACCACTTTGTGAATCCACATATATAAAGCAATCAATCCTTGACACCATTAACATGCGTTCCTAGAACACAACACCAAACAAAAGCACTACAAATCAATTTCCTAGATAAGTTGATAGAATACACTCAAGGTACCTATGGTTTTGTCTTGACTGAATATGTTTGGTCATTTTAACTTCATCCTTATTATTACCCAAACTAATGAGCCCAAATCGAACTCATTGACATGTTATTATTGAGCACAACCCTAGTTTCATTTAATTTGGTTTCCACCTTTGTTGGTACATTAATCTCCATTGCTCAACAAATTGAATCATTCCTTGAAAATTTAATGTCATTTTGAAAGTCTAGACAAAAAACATACATCCATTAACAAGTTTTATGCTCTCTTCACCATAAATCATGCCCAACTATTGTTCAACCAATTGGCGTGTGACATCTTGTGAGACAAAGCTACATTCCTCTTAGTCAATTTCAATGTGGATTAAAAGGTGATGTAAAGGACTTACCTTACAAAATCTTCCAACTACCAATCAAGCCATTGCACATATTATTCAATTAACTGAAACAATTTTTTAGTGTTGTTAGAAATTTCATTAGGATCCATCACCAATCCAAATGAATTTTGCATTTCCCATGTTGTCCCAATCACTATAAACTACACCAAAAAATGACCCCTTCCAAATTCATGAGATTTTATTAGACCTCTCTCAAAATAAGAAAATAAATGTCAACATGAAAACATTGTTAATATTGTGGAGAAATACATCATATTGCTAATGAATATCCAAATAAACATGGTCACCATACATCACATGTCATTTTGAAGGAGGGTTTTTTTTAATCCACAAATTGTTAATTTTTAAATGAATGGTTGTCATTTTCAAATAATGGATGTTTATTTTACATCATGAAAAGAGAAAATATGAACATCCATAATTTTCTTGCCACCTTAGTGTGATTTCAGCTAAATGAAGTCTCCATTCTCAAACATCAAAATGTTAGACGTCCCCATAATCATGATTGTGTTTGTGAACTCAAATGTGAACATGGAAATAGATGTATGTAAATGGAAATTGATAAGATTCTTAATAGTACACAAGGATCAAAGTGTCTCAAATCATTAATTATGGGAACAAAGGTTTTCGTGCATGTTGCAAGGAAAAGAGACAAATTCTTGATATATATGTCTTTCTAGCACAAAACTTTATACACAAGAGTCATAGTTGAGATCCCTAAATTTTATATGAATATTATTTCTAAAAAAATAATATGAACAATGTCAACATTTTATTTAAACATCAACCATATATGATCAACTTGGACAAAGATGCATAACCCCCATAACTTGGCACAAGATGAACTTATAACACTTCAAAAATATATAAATGAAAATCTTGAAAAGAAGTTCATTCGACATTCCAAATCTTCAACTAATGCCTTAATCCAATTTCTAAACTTCTCTCAAAACATATGTTGATTGTGGATTGAATGATAGTATTAGCTTTAAAACTTAATCCATATTTATTCATCCATGAATTCTCAAAGAAAATGTGATTATTTGTGTTTCAAGAAGGATTATTTATGTAACAAATGTGTACATTTCAACAAAAAGTGGATATTTTAAGGTTGAATATTCTTCTTTACATTATTTGAAAGAAGTTTATCACATACAAACCATTTAATGAATTATAGAACCCCATGATTGGGGAAACATGTCTAAATTAATTCAAGATTATATAGCATCAATTCAATGATTTCTATAATTAAAAGAATTCATATTTTCTTCAAAATATGTAAATAATATGACTCCATTTGCATTATTTCATACTTTCATTATTTATAAATATTAATGTATCATGTGCCATTGACGTGAAAGTGAACCAATTACCCAACTATCATTATTACAAAACATTTCCCCAATCCATTATGCATTCCATTTTACATCTACTCAACATTGAGTGGGAAGGGCCATGCATACTTAGTACCAAGCATATTGCACTTGGTGTCAATGAAAAGCAAAGTTTTCATATGTGTTTGTCGTTAAATGTTAAACACCTTTCTAAGATATGATGCTTTATATTCTATTCCTTTGGAAATTTGTCATTTTTTGGAAATGGATACACAATGAAATATTTGATGATGTCGTCATTTTTTTCATAGGTTAAAAGTACATTGAATGGATATTTTAATATTGTGCAAGATGACATGGAGAAAGATGTCAATGTAATAAACAACATGCTAAAGGCAAGTAAATTGTCTTTGTCCTGTGTGGTCTTCATTTTGGTTTATCAACACAAAACCAAGGTTGATCTTGGCACTTGGACCTTCTTTAAGTACATTTTTTTTATTTAGGTGAATTTGTGTTGTGTGATATTGAATGCAATGCTTGGCTTATAAATATAACAAGAATCCCAAACATAAGAGATTGTTCTAAAGTTGAACATTTAGTTCACTTTCGAATTTCCCAAGAAAAATGTTTCATTTTTTTGGGATTGATAACCTCTCTTCTATTGTTTCTCACAACATGCATGGCATTCTTTAATGTTGGGTGTCCATTTTAACAAATCTTCATTCATTTCTTGACCAAAAAATGACAATTAGAAGAAAAGAGAATTTAAAGAAAAAAAACCCGTGTCTTTCTTGTATTGCGCAAATTCTTATATTTAATCCATGAAAGAATTGTTCACTAGTTCTTCATGTCACATTTGAATGTCAAAAAAATCTCCAATCCATCTTATGCACTTCTAATCCACTTTTGATTAGACAAAGCATGTAGAATAACAATTTTTCATTTGAGACTTTTCTTTATTTTTTGAAATCTTTTTGTGATCTTTAAAGTGTGGGCTTTTTAGCAAAAAATTATCATTTCTCTCCGATCTATATTTTATCAAAAAAATTAATATATTGTGTTCAAGTATTCAACTTTAAGCCAAATTGGAGGTGGTTGTAGATGGCATTTTGTTTTGAGATTTGTCTTCTTTCACAAAATCATCCCTACTAGATTTGATTTAAAATATGTATTACCAAAACATCATGAGTAAATTTGGCCAAAGGATATATAATAGCATCCATTGCTTCAACCACAAAAATTGACAATTAAATTCAATTAGTCAAAAAGATTGGTTTCCACAATGTTCATGTTTTCGAATTCTCCATGATTCCCAAATTTTCTAGTAAGCACTACCCCCTAGTTAATTCATAACTAATTATTTACATCAACAACCAAAAAAAACCATCATTGATATATGTTAAAAAGAAGAAATATTATTTTAAAAATTATGAATGGATGCAATTTTTTTGGTTAATCCCAAAGAAGTCACTTTCATTTTATTCTAAACAATATGCAAAAAACATAGGTGCAAAGTTTATTGAAAAAAAAAGAATTTTTTTAATTACTTAAATAGAAACATAGTGCCTATAATCCATTATGATAATATATGTTAAATATACCTAGAATATACCATTATTTCATAGCATATTTTTAAAAATTTCCTCAAATGCTTCATAAATATACAAGGAAGGACTTCCCCATGGGGTTCATTCAAGATAAAGATTTCATTTTCCATATTTTTGAAAAAATAACAATTTTCTTTCATTAGATATCTAGGATGTCAATTAGTGATTACGCCTTTTTTTCACCATTTAAATATCATCACTAGTGGTCATTCCTCTTTTAGGAATCTTCCCAAAACAAATTATGCATTTACTATGGCCCACACTGTTGCTGATATCCCTCCTATTCAACAAGGAACTATTGATATTTTGAGTGGGATTCTTCATGCTAAAGAAAGGATCACAAGATTGGTCTCAATTATTTATTTGATGCATTTGAAACTTTCAATGCCCCATATGATCCTTGTGCCTTTTTTGCCTCAAGTGTATGACATCTTCCACAGATTATGACTAATCAAGCTAAACAATCAAAAAATTAGAAAATCATATAGAAAATGAACAATAATGTTAAACCCATTAGAAAATTAGGTTTAAAAGTAGGATCACAAGTTCAAATGGATGAAATGTTAAATGCATGACTCAAAAATAATAAAATAATAATGGTAGCACAATTAATTTTCAATTTTGTTTCATCATTCCATTTATCATAAACTACATGTCAATGGGCAAGATTTCAATTCTTCATCAACATAAAATTGTTTATGTTGTCACCCACATGATGCAACACCATTCTAAATTGCAAATGTTTTATATATATTGTGATATGATCAAATGTCACTAAAAATACAAAGTTAAGAATAAGCATTAAGCAATTTGCTTAGAGCTCATAAATGGGTGTCTTTTGTGAGATGAGTTTTTTTAGCTTGAAAATGTTTTAGAATGGTTGGGAAAGGGGTTTAACTATGTATGATGTGTCATTTTTATTTGGGGTTTGTTGTAATGGATGTAAAAGTGGTTTGAAGATAGTTGTTGAAAAGGTCAGTCTTTCACACTTATCAATTGGTAAAACATAGGTGGGGATGATGGGAATTTGTTTGATAAACAAACTAAAGCTTTGATTTGGAAGTTGAATGGACGCATCTTTTTCCAATATAAAGTGGATGTTGACAATGTTGAGTGAAGTTCAAGATCCAAAACTCGGTATTGGCCAAGTAACTTTATGAAAATTATGTTGGAAAGTGTGGATGAAACAAACATTGCATATTACGAAAAAAATTCAATGATTGAGTGATGTGTGGTTGTGATTTCTAGCAATTGGTAGCTAACAACATAAACCTAAAGTGTTGTTTGTGACATTTCTTCGCCCAAAGTTATTATTGGTACACATGACAAGCATTCCCATTACAAGTTCCAAAATCATTACGAAACAATTTGTTTTATTTTGCACATATAACAAATTTATAGGCTTCATGGGTTCATTCCAAATTTGTGCAAAATTTGTCATTTCATAAGTTCATATTGTTTAAACATGAATGTCATGCATTATTTAAACATGGAAGTTGTGTGCACAACTTTTGTGTGTAAACAACATGAATAGACATACAACATCTATGTCTAAGCAATATGAATAGGCATATGACATTTATGTCTAACAATGTGCAAGACATTGATGTTCATACAATGTAAGTAGATGAATGACATCCATGCCTATTCCATATGAACCTATGAAAAGCAAATTTCACACGACTATTATTGGCAAATTATGGCCCATGAAGTTTGTGATGCATGCAATTGAAGCTTTCTTGTTTGGAGGCAAAAGGAGTCAAACAACAACCCTCATGACATGTGCATGAACTATACTAGTAGAAAATCCCTTTACATGGCGAAATTTTTTTCATTATAATGATTGAAGGCAATTCAAAACATGTTCAATGTGAGTAAAATAAGCTTGAATTTGAAAGTAGTCGACATTTACATTTTTTGAATTGATGGCATCCAAAACATGGATGTTTGAAATACTAGTGCGGGATTTTCTAAAAGATGTTATGAATTCATGGTCCATTTATTGGTGCATGATCTTTGTTAGGTAAACTGATTGGTTAATCTTTTGATAAAGTTTGTAATTGGCCTAATTTTAAAAGATGCACTTGGAATAGGCTAGATAAACAATGTGGGGTCAGCTATAAGGCCAAACTAGTATCAATTGCCATAATAGAAAATGTGGTGTGTATTGCCAACAACAATGGTTAGATATTTTTTCAACTATCTAAGGTGGACATTTATTGATCCAAGGAATGGTCATATGCACATCACAAACTACATGGGTGACAATTTAATAATAATAATCATGTGAAATCTGTTTTTCATAAGTTTGTACGGAATAGACACGGATGTCATTCATCTATTTGTATTATTTGAACATTAATGTTGTGTGCATTATTTAGACACGAATGTCATATGCCTATTCATACTGTTTAAACATGAATGTTGTATGTACATTCATGTTGTTTACACATTAAAGTTGTGCACATGACTTTTGTGTTTAAATAATTCACAACATTCATGTTTAAACAATACGAACCTATGAAATAACAAATTTCACATAAATTTGGAATGAGCCATGAAGCTTGTAAATTTGTGATGGATGTCAAGAGGTTGTTTCAATGATCAATAAACATAGCTTAGCAAATGCCTCGCTATCTTTAGAAATGGGTTGTGCACTTCATAGCTTTTCATTGTGGTTAAAGTTGAATATTACATAAATAGTGTGACCTTCAACATTCATAATGGCAATTCTCCTATGAACAATGACCATGATAAAGTTTGATTGTTGCCAACTCCAAACCAAAGTCAAGAGAATCAAGATGACACAACTTTTCCCAATTCTTGCACCTTGACCAAGCCACGTGAAGAAAGGTTCATAAATTGATTTCATAAATGTAATATAATCATATGAGTTGAACAACACATGCCTCACCAATATGAACATGGTGTGTTATTTTTTTTAGATGGTAAGCAATAAAAATGCCTTTAAAAAAAACTACATTGATAGAAGGGGTAATAAATTAAGGAGGGCATTTTATCAACATGGACTATACTTGATGCAAGCTTTCCATTATGACCAGATGCATAATGTATTTTGTAATTGCCTTCATAAGGTGTTGGAGGATGGAATTGTTGTGTGGACCATTATAAACATTTTTCATTCAAGCCTAGAATGTTGTTGTGTCCATGTGGCGGAATATGCCATGGGAAATATGTTGGAATGAAGCAACAAGATTCTCGATGATGGTGGTTGTAGTACATATGTCCTCAAGGTCATCATAAGTAGATTACAAAAGGATAAGCTTTTCAATATTATTGTTTAATTGATCCTTGTTCAAACCTTTTTTAGAATAGTCGTCATTGTTATCATAAAGTATGTTTGGTGCAGAAAGATTGGCACCATTTAAGCAACCTTATAGAATTTCAACAAAGTTGTGATCAATGTTCCCCTCATTACTACATGAATTCATGGTTTTTTAACTGGGTTTTTTAATTAAAAAATACCCAAAATGATAAGCATAAAAAAAACCATCCTATCAATTTGGACAAGTTGATTTGGACCTTCTAATGTGACTAGGTAGTCAATTTGGACCTTTTCATTTTATTGGCAAAGTTATTAACAAAATGACTTATTATTTGATTAGTAAACAATGGACCATTTGATTGGGTCAAATTTATACATAAATTAAAATCATTTTTTGGATTATTATTTAAAAATTAATAGGTAGGTAGGTAAATAAGTAAATAGATATTAACCTAGTTTCTAACCTAATTTAATTTCATCAAGCTACCATCTACTTTAGCCTTCTAGGCATGCACATAAGTTGCAAGTATAAGGAATTGAACCCCAAACTTTCACAATGATAAATGAATTCCTTACAAATGGACTACACTATAAAAAATGTTCAACTTTAATTAAGTTTTCTATTTCACATGTTTATTTCACATCATTAAACATAATGGCTAAACCTAATGATTAAACATAGTGGTTAAATCTAGTTGATAAACCTAATGGTTAAATCTAATGGCTAAACATAATGACAAAACTTTGGTTAAATATAATGGTTAAACTTAGGTTAAACCTAATGATTAAACCTAATTGGCTAAACATAGGTTAAATTGAGTTGCTAAATTTAAAGGCTAAACATAATGACTAAGTTTAGGCTAAACCTAGTGATTAAATATAATGGCTAAACTTAGGTTAAACATATTAGGTAAATCTAATGGTTTAACATGGTGGTTAAACCTAAACTATATTTAGTGATTATACTTAATGGTTAAATTTAGGTTATACCTAATGGCCAAATTTAATGGTTTAACTTAGGCTAAATCTAATACCAAATTTAGTGTCAAATCTAATGTTAAACATAATGGTTAAATCAAATGGTTAAGTTTAAATTAAACTTAATGGTTAAACTTTGGGTAAATTTAATGGTTAAATATAGTGACAAAACATAATGATTAAACTTAATAGCTAAACTTAGATAAGTAAATGGGTGGACAAGTAGGTAATTAATATGTAGGTAGGTAAATAGGTAAGTAGGTGAAAAGGTATAGGTAAATATGTAAGTAATAGGTAGGTAGGTGGGTGGGTAATAGGTAGGTATATAGCTAGTTAAATAAATATGTGGGTGAATAAGTAAGGGGTAAATACATAAAGTAATAAACCACGTCAAATTTGACTAAAGATCATTAACCATCTTGATTAAATGTTTCATTTGATTAAAGACCATTGGTCACTTTGACTAAATATCATTGGCCATTTTGATTAAATCTTCAACTTGGTTAAAGACCATTGGTCATTTGACTAAAGATCATTGGCCATTTTGATTAAATGTTCAACTTGACTAAAAACCATTGGCCATTTTGACTAAAATTGTACAACTTGACTATATGTATCTAGTCAAATTAACCATCAGAATCAAAATACATGTGTTATTCAAACCTTTAACCTTAGTCAAAATATACATGTCCAATAATAAAAAATGACAAATTAGTCAACTCAAACCTTTTTTAAAACCATGATTTGTCATAGTGCCTCACTCACCTTTTGCTTCTCCATGTGGTTTGTTTCATAATGTTCCCATAAGCTTACATGGCAATAGGTAGGTTGTGTGATTAGAATGTGATTTCCCACAAAATCTAGTTCCTTAAAAGGTTAATGGAGGAAAAGGTGAAGTGTAATATGAATAACATTTGGAAATAAGATAAGTGTTTTTTAGTTGCCAAATTGTCTTTTGAAATATCTAATAACCAAGTTCTAAAAATATTGATGATGGATCTAAAAGGTTGGGCCTTGAATGAATGGGAACCTCACCAAGGGTAGGGCTCCTCGAATGGGAATTGTTGACAAAAACAAAAATTTAAAAAGTAGAGGCGAACTTGTAAAGGGATACATTTTCCAATGAATTAGGGCAATATGAATACTTCATAGTTAGTGAAACAAATAGTTAATTATTTTTTTTCCAATCTAACAAAAGGCCTCCAAGATCTTTGCATTTGCCAAATTATTTAAAAGGTGCCCAATGAAGAACATGACAAGATTCATAGAGGGGGCCATCTTGAAGTAAATATGTGCATGCCATTGAGGTCATGATTTCTTGCTTGGAGGAGATAAAACAAACCATGTTTGATATCCTATGGCATCCTTTGATGTTAGTAGCTATGTGGTTGAAAAGGTTTGACTCTATGTGAACATGCTTGTTGAATGCATTTAAATGGAGGGTAGCTATACTTTTGAACTCGTTTTGGTTTTTGGTTGTGTACTTCATAATGCAATGTCATCACATCAAGTACATCCTAACTAATGACGAAATGTATGTTATGGTTGCATTAAAAGGTGGTAATGATGATTGGAAAATACCCATTGATATATTCATTGTCATTTTGACAATGTGGAATGATCTTGAACATGGCATTGACCATTGCCACCAAATTGCTTGAATGGGGGGAAAGTGAAGTGGCACATGGTTCTTGACAACATGTGTGCATATTTCTTGAAATAACATTTTGAGTGGACCCACAAGCAACTTTGGTACTTGAGCAATGTTAAAGTTAATACAACCAAATCCACAAGGATTGGGATGTCACATTCAAAAAAGGAAATAGATTCAACACATTGATGAAGTTTTCAATTTCAATGGGACTAAAAGTTTTAAGTTGAATTCCTACTAAGGTTGCCAATTTAATGGATGTTTGTTTCAAAAGAAGTATGTTAAGTAGGTTTTGCAAGTTGAACAATTTGTGGCAACTAAAACATCCATGTTGTGTTTGGGCTTCTTGAAAGTGAATGTAAGGAGGACCAGCACTTGGAAGGGCTCGTCATAATTTGGATCAATGATTCTTTTTGCAACAAGCATTATGACTTGGAAAATGGTGATTGATGTGCAAGGAGGTGATCCTTAAATGGGGAGTATGGATTTTTAACCAATTGTAAAAACTTGGTAGTGGTTGACATGCCACAGATATATACCAACAAGTGGCCATGGAGGTTGCCATATCTTTGGGATTATGTGGATGCAAAAAACTTTTACCACGGTCAATAATCCCCTATTTGACACAAGGCATTGTAATTTTATATCTCACCCCAACATGTTGATGACAATCATTAGGAAAAAAAAAAGTATTTTCGATTGGTCTCTACAACTATATTTTAGTCGCAAACGACAAGGGGTGTTGGATGAAAAAAAAGTCAACAAATACAAGTTCATCCTTTAATTCCATTATATACATATTGTCACATGCAACTAAAATGCAACTATTTTGGTCACAATTGAAGGTAAATGATGTGCTGCCACATGTCCCAATATTTAATTATTTAAAATATAAATGTTATTATTCTTTTGAAATAATCTAGAATGTTCAATTCAAATGTTTGGATGATCTTATATTATGACACATGGCCTAATGTAAATATGTCATATGGCATTTTAAAATGAATTTAATACAAAATATTAATTTTAAGTTGGTAGGTACCTAGGTAGGGACATGAGTAGGTGTATACAAACTTAAGCTACATACCTATTTACCTACTTAGGTAAAAAAGTAGGTAAGTAGGTAGGTAGGTCCTACCTTTTTAAGCTAAATACCTACTTATAGGCATGACAGGTTGACAAACAAGGAACATAAGCTTAAAATAGAAAGAATTGAATTATGTAAATAGGCACAAAGAAGAAAACGCCAAGCACTTTGGCTGGAGGAGAAAAAAAACAAAAATGAAAAGAAAGAATTTTTTTCTTTTTTGGAAAAAAAGAAAAAAAGAAAAAAAATATTTGATTTTTTTGTTGCGATTTTCAAAAACCTTTGGCCTCAACAAAAAAGCCAAATTTTTGGCTCTTATTTTATTTATTTTTTTTACAAGCTTTTTTTTTGTTTTCGAAAATAATTGGAATTTTTTTTTATTGTTCGCGCCTTACCAAAAAGACTTATAATTGTTAGTCATGACTTTCAAAAAGTTCCCATAATTATGAAGATTTCATATGGAGGAGTTTGCATCTTTGTTATGGGTGTTATTATGTCGTGCGACCCAGTGGCTTATGTGTGACCATCATTACTTTCAAGCCCACGGCTACATGGCGTGAATTATGGTTGAATTTGCATTTTAAATCTTGTTGTTGAGATGTTCAATTGACTTTTGAACCTTAATAGGAAGATGGTTTCTTTCCAAATTAGTGCAAAAGGTTTAAGGACTTAAGATGAACCAATGTAAATGAATATAAGTTTCACTATTCAAAAAGACCTAGTACTGACCACACTGAGAGACTTGCCAATGGCAAGAAAGGCCGTAGGTAATGCTAGTTGGTGACATGGCATTAAGCATTCCTAGTGATATGAAAAGAGAGGTCACGATGATATCATCTACATTTGTACCATTCCCATGAAATAAATCTCACATCCAAGTAGGTATTTAGGTAGGTAGGAACATATGTTGACCTAGGTGGGTAGGTCAGTTTAAGTAGATAAGCAGGTTGGAGAGGTAGGTAGTTTAAAATTGTGCATAATTTGTTTTTTTTTTGTTTTGGGTTAAACCTTTTGATTGGTTCATCCCATGTGCACAAATTCTTTTATGTGATATTAGATGACCACACCTTTTGTTTATATACTATTCAAAATAAGAATGGAGAACAAACAATACGATATAAATTTTGAAGTTGCAACTTCCTTATAAACATTGTTATGACTCCAAAACTTTTCTCATGCATTATTTTTTATTTTTTATATTTATAAACAACTTAAATATATGGCTAACTAGATAATAGATAATCATTTAATTAATAATGATTTAATTGAACGTAAATCTAAAATATCAACTATACATTACGAATATTAATTATTCATTATCAACTACTTAAATAAATAATAACTTCTTAATATTTCATTAATTAGCTATTTACTTACTCATAATTTAGTAATACATAACTTAGAGATAAATAATTGATTAAAATATTTTGTTACTTAAAAACATTTGGTCAAATTAAAGATAATATAACTAATGTAAAAATAATTTAACTATTTTTAATTAATATTTGTATGAATTAAAACTATAAATAACGAACTAAAAACTATTATTTAAAAAATTCCTACACGATGTTAAAAAAATTAATATCAAAATAATTACATTAATTACTATATAATTTAATTTATTTTTGTAAAAAATTATTGGTCAAATAAATGTTTTTTTATTGTTAATTATTAACTATAGATACAATAATTTGCTAAACATATCATTAATTTTTATAATTACAATAAATTTATTGTAAAAAAAATCATAGACAAGTAATTACAGAATTAGAAAATAAAAAATAAAACTACTTATAATAATTCCTGAAATTACAATCCTCACAATAATTATTTTAACTACATCATATTTTTCCAAGATTTTAATTCAGATTTCAAGTTATAAATTACCGATTGTGAATAATTATACATATAAGATTATTAATTCTTATGTGAAGTAATTACAATGATTTTAAAGTAATGTAACATTAATTATAATAAATCATTTCTCTTACTGAAAAATATAAAATATAAAATATAAAATATAAAAATCTATGTTGGAGCAATAATTATTTAGCGTAACTTATAATTAATAACTATAATCATTTTCAATTATTTATAAAAGTGATTTATTATGGATAACACCAATAGAAAAAAGCCTTAAAAACTCAATCAATAATTTTCAGAATTGAAATACTAATGTAGATTTCAAAAAAAAATTCAGAATTCAAATATCAACTTTTAGATCAAATAAGTATTTTGAGTTTAAATAACAATTTTTAGACTCAAATAAAGATATTCAAAATTGAATGTCCATTTTCTGACTCAATTAATAGTTTTCTGAATAGAAATATTAATTTGTAGAATCGAAAATAATAATTTAAAATTCAAATATCAATTTAAAGATAAAATAAGCTTTTTGAATTTAAATATAATTTTCAATTTTTCAAAATTTTAAGAAATTCAAATAGAAAATTTGAAATTCAAATATCAGGTTTCAAATTCAAATTAGTTTTTTTAAATAGTAGGTTTCAGAATTGAAATATAGTTTTTCAGATCAAATTTTTATATTAAAAAAATGAAATAAAAAAAATCAGAACTGAGTTATTTATTTTTAGATTCAAATTTTTATTTTAATAATTTAAAAAATAATTCCAACATCAAATTTCATATGTGAAACATCAAGTTTAATGTTTAAATATAATTTTCATAATTGGAATTATATTTTTAGACTCAATCATATATTTTTGAATACAACTAACATTTATAAGAATTCATATTTAAAACTTCAAATTGAAATAACAATTTTTAAATTCAAAATATCATTTTCAGAATTGAAATAAAAAATTCTAGTATTGAGATATCAATTTTCAGATTTGAATAACAATTTTGAAATTCAAATATTGATTTTTAGATTCAAATAAAATGTTTCATAATTGGAATAATGATTTTTAGACTCAAATAAAAAAAATTAATTAAATTTGAAAGATTCAGAATGCAAAGTAAAAATTTCAAAGTAACATAAAAAAATTTTAATATTGAAATATCGATTTTTTTAAATTCAAATATAATTTTCAAAACTACAATATCAATTTTCATATTTGAATAATAAATTTTAGAGTTCAATTATTAATTTAAAAATTCATTATATGAACAATTTACATACATATGCATAATTAATATACACACAAATATATATTGGTGATATATGTAACATATCATAAATATACTTTTAATACATCGGTAAAAATACACCCCTATGTCACCGTAAAATATTCTTAGGATGCGATTAATTTGGTGACTTGTGATTAATGGGACATATCAATCTATTAATGGATGAAAATAAACTTCAAAACCATCCAACCAATAGGATGAAGTTTTTTTCAATAGTTGCATCATAGTTTTAAAAATGACCAAAATAGTTGAAATTTGATCTTATAAATGTAATTATTCCCAAACTTAATTGCAAATGACTACAAGTTGCATGTAATTGCAAATGAAGTGGTTACATTTTTGCTGATTTTTACTAATGCACCAACCTAGTTTGTACGTGTTGCAATGTGTTGTTTCATAAGCATTTGAAAATGAATTTAAATCAATTGTTTGCTGGTCAAACCACCTTTTCTTTGCCCTAAACAACCAAATTAACAAATGTAGCCATTGTTACACTTGTTGATGGAATGTTATTACTTTATTTTGTAACTTAAAACATTGGATATTGATGTTGTTATTTATGTTATTAGGTTGTCTTGACCTATTTGTAGATTCTATTCATAATGTTGCACCTCAAGAGGAAGTGATAGATTTGTGGCACATTGAAAGCAATCAAAAGCAAATGTTGGCATTTGGTCATTTACAAGGTATGCAACTTAAAACAATTGGGATGAATTTCAGTATGTTCTTATATCATGCACCAACCTAGTTTGTACGTGTTGCAATGTGTTGTTTGAAAAACATCTAGAAATGAACTTAAATCAAGTGTTCACTAATCAAACCACCTCTTCCTTGCCCTAAACAACCAAATTAGGACATTTAAATGCAACCATTGCTATGTTTATTAATGTAATGTTACTACTTTGTTTTTTAAAGCACAATATTAGATATTGATGTTGCTATTTTTCCACCTATTGTTTGATTGTATATAGATTGTTGCACCTCAAGAAGAAGTGGCACATTTGTGGCACAAAAAGAAATAAGAGGCAAATGTTGCCAATGCCATTTACAAGGTATGAAATTTCAAAAAATTAGGATGAACTTCAGTGTGTCCCCGCCCTATTAGTGGAAGTGATCTTAGTCACTAACCATTCCACTCAAATTTTGAATGGAATGCACCTATCCCACTATAGTGGTTTTGTAGTGGTTTTGGATGTTCCTAATGATTGGGGTCCTATGAGAAAGGACACATGATTGCACAACCACCATGTATGCCAAACCATTAGCTACATGGAACCAATTTCTAGAGCTTAAATGAGTGGTATGGTCAATTTGGCATTCCCATTTCCCCCTTATTGATATTTTGGTTTGATGTTTCGCATATTACTACTTTCACATTTTAATTCCATAGGTTGATTTACATTGTTAGTTGTCATGGTAGGGTGTAATAAGTGCCATGTTAAATACTAAATGGTGGGATTAATGATGATTGTATGCTAGATATGACATTATTAGCAACTTTGGAAGCCACTCCTATAAAACTATTCCATGCACCAACCTAGTGTAATATGTGTTGCAAGGTGTTGTTAAGCATATGGAAATGAATGAAAATCTTATCGTTTTGACACAAGTGACATACAAGTGATTTTAGGGGCACGTATGGAGAATCACCCCATATAGATGTTGGATGCAAATGTTCATAACCTTTGGACTCCAAGTGCCAATTGAAAAAGTTCAAGTATGTGTCATTCATGGAAAGATACAGGATCTCATAGCTTTAAGGTGAATGCCATTAACATGTTTCATAGAATTGCAACTGTAGACGATGCAACCAAATTGTTAAATGGGAATTGTTAGCATATTACAAATTGTGCACATTCACATGTACACATAACACTATAAAGCTATGAGTTCATAAGACTTGGAATTTCATCCCAAGATTCAATATCTAGTGTTTTTTTTGTGGGAAGTTCTAAAACGTCACTACATGTTGTGATTGATAGGGGCTCAAAGGAGCAACACACAAGGTAGAGGAAGAAATGAAATGTGCAAGCGAGAATATCAAAGGTACCATATGATCTAAAAGGTCCATGTGCATGTTTAAACATGTTTTTATCAAATTTCAGAATAAAGGGCTAATGTATATGACAAGTAAAGTCTATGGCATTAAGACTACATGTAAATGATTTGACCTTAATTATACAAGCCCAAATGGTGCACAACCCTCAAAACTTAATGAAATAAACTTGGTTTAAGTGACATAGACCTCAAGTAAACTTAGTGAAATGTGTTTGATTGACACAAGCCCTAATGACATAGACAATAATGACATATGTTAAGTGACACATGTGAAGTTTTATTCGCATACACCCTAGTGACATGTAACATTAGTTAAACCCAAATGAAAATAAGCTTGAATGACATATGTGGAATGAAATGAGCCTTTTTGGCATAAGCCATAATGACATATTACACTAGGCCCAAGTGTAGTAGGAAACCCATGTGGCATAGGCCTTAGTGGCATATGCACTAGTGATGTATTACACCTTAATGACATAGGTTGAGTGACACATGTTGTAGTGATATAGGCCTATGTCTTAGTGATAGAGGATGAGTGAAAGAAGACCTAATGATATATAGACCTAGGTCCTAATGATAGAGGTCAAATGACACATGTCATAGTGATATGGACCTATGTCCTAGTGATAAAGTATGATTGAAAGAGGACTTGATGACATAAACCTAGGTCCTAGTGATAGAGGGTTGAATGACACATTGTTAAAGGTAGAATTATTGGCCAATTGGTTGATTTTTTATTATTTATCGTAGTCTAATAGTGTAAAATTACTAGAAGTAGATCTAGATTTAAAAGTTTGAAAAGCCATTCTATCCATTGATCTAGGTCGTGGTTAATTTGATTCATCCATCAAGTGCTAGCTTGGAATGTTCTATAATGTGGGAGTTAGGTATAATTTGAGTTTAACCAAGAAGAATGGGTTGAATTTGCAACCTAGCAACCTTAATCTAAGAGATAACTACTATAGTAGTGATAATTGAAGGGAAAAGTGGAAAAGAAATAGGATCGAAGCGGTGTGACATTAGCCACCATTTACCTTGGTGGTGCATGGCTGCTTGAAGGAATAGGATTTTAGAATTGGAGATAGGAGGGGGAGAAAGAAATGTTTGTGTTTGTGTATGTGTGGATGTTTGTGTGAGAAGGAGAAAAGACTTGAAGTAGAGCCACATGGCTACAACAAGGTAGTTCCAGTAGTAGAAGTTAAGTGATTCCAGGAGGCTACAATTGTATTTGGATTTGGTTTTAAATAAGGGTTTTGTTTGGGCTTGAATGAAAAGAGGGTTATTGGTCACACCCTATTGGACATGTTATTACCTTGCATGTCATTTTTATAGCTTTTATTTGTTGTTGCATGACATATTTAACTTGCTAAAGTTTTATTCATAAAGTAAAATAGCCCCTTCTCAAGGCATAACTTTGTGATAGTAGTTCGGAACACATTTCCATTTCTTCTAGTAGTAATGTAATGGTGAATCCAATGTCCACTCCAATGATGGGGTAGCACTAATGTTATATGACCATCCCATTTAACAATAATATACATATATGTTTTAATCAATATAATTGTGTTTATGGTGGTTTCAATCATCTTATGATGCTTGAATCCATATATACATGTTAGATTTCTCATGACTAGATCAATGTTTTCAAATGTGTCACTCGAGTCTTTATGGTACAAATACATTTGCAAGTAAATTACCCACGGTCTTATGGCAGTATAGGAAATTCCACGTAATGCACATTTTGTATGACACCTCGCCGATATGTCCATCCCATGCACTTGAAATTTCTTGGGTTTCAATTTAGTTCCATTAGAATTTAGCATGTAATTATAATTGCATGTGACATACATATAAGCAAATTAAATACATAAAATTTATTTGTGTACATAATGAATGATGAACATGCCCATTCACCCTCCACTCAAACATCCAAAAAATGGGCAGTATCATAATTGCCTTCCATTAAGCCTATATATACGATGGAATGACATGAATCACATTCCACTTAATTATGCAATCAAGAAGATGACATAATCATGTTGCCTTTCAATATAGTTGATATATTGTATACTAACACAAGCCCCATTCCACTTAAGTAGTCAATAAGGTAGCATTGTTATAGTTGTTTTCCACTACAGTCTATGTATGGTGGAATGGCAATAGCCCCACCCACTTAGATAGTCAAAAAGGTGACATTGTCATGTCACTTTCACTACAGTCCATGAACTATGGAATGGGCAAGTCCCATTTCACTCAAATTGGATTTGAGTGGAAGTGCGTAATGGTGTTAGACCATCTTTCCTAGTAGTGGTTAGTTATAGCAAGGGCAAGAGGACATGGTTGTGAATAGGAAGGATAGTTGTTATTTGGACAAGACAAGGCAATAGGGAGTAAATTAAATCCCAAGAGAGAGAGGGAGTTTATTTCCTAATTGTGAAACATCTTGGATGTCCTCCAAGGGGCAAAGGGGAGTGGCCTAGAATTCAATTGTTAGGACTAGTTAATTTTTAATTAATTTAACACATTACAAACCACGCTATATTTAATTCATTGCTACTAGTGGGTAACCCGTGGCTATGCCACTCCAGCTCTAATGTCTGCACAATCATGTTACAACACCTCTGTGTAAACAACATTGCGAGTGTACACACCAGCAGGTGCATCTTCATGAGCATCCTTCCACCCATCTGTAACCAGCAGTTTCACCCCCTCAGGGCACCCAATGTGCGACATGGCCACATACAACTGGCCATGTGTAAATACAGGCTTGGGCAGAAAAATGCCGACCATCTTCAATGTCTGCCCTTGCGCCTTATTGATGGTCATGGCAAATGCAGGGCGCACAGGGACTGGCGACGACGTAGAGTGAAAGGCATTCGTTCTGTGTTTGAAGGTGTGATGCTTAGCCGTGGAATGAACACTCGTTGGCCCTTTGTAGGACCTGTTGCCACCTCTGCTTCAATGACATGCTGCATGCGTTGAATGACAATGAGCCTAGTACCATTAGCCAGGCCGCTGGTCATGTTGTGTAATAATATGATGGGACAACCTTCCTGCAAGTGCAGTTCATGGGGTGGTACGCCCGAAAAACTGAGTGTGTTCAAGAACTCAATGGGGTAAATGCCATGTTGCTCCCCATGCACCACAAAATCCGCGCTGTAATACACGCGGTGCTGTGCGGGCGAGCCATCATGCTTTGTGAATGCATATTTGTCATTGATGAGTTTATTGAGTGCATCCACATCTTCGTTCAAAGGTGTAAAAATTGCACGCTCAATGATGTATGCAGATCTTGCAGCATACTCAACAATAAATGACAAAGTGCCATACACTTCTTCAATCAAATATGCCATAGTAGGGCCATTGCAGCACATGTCATGAGGAATAAAAATGGAGTCTTCACCAATAGAGGGATACATGCGCTCTGCGCCCTCCCCCACACGTTGCAAGTAATCAGCAAATGTTTATTGCCATGTGGCATCTACCTGTGCATGCGCCCCACCTTGAGCCAGCAACCTCTGCACGCGCATGTTGGTGTGCAACTTGAATACACGCACATGTTGCCATATGCTGGAACGGTTCAAAGCTGCAACGACGACATCTCCCCTGGTGCCGCAGGGCACAACAGGCAAAATTTGCTGAAAATCGCCGCCAAACACCACAACCAAGCCGCCAAAGGGCAGGAAATTGAATGCTGGGTTAATGATAGCCATGATGTCCTGCAAAGACCTGTTGACAGCCATGATGTCTTGCAAAGACCTGTTGACAGCCTCAAAAACATGCCTGTGCATCATGATAGCCTCATCCCACACAATGAGCGTAGCCGCTTGCAAAAGTGCTGCTAGCTCAGAGTCCCTATTGATGTAGCATGTGGACGTGCTGTTGAGGCCTTGCACAGGGATCTTGAAACATGAGTGTGCAGTGCGGCCTCCGTTCAGCAGCAATGCAGTAATGCTAGACAATGCCACAGCAACAGCGACCCCACCCTATGCGCGCACGGTGTTCAGCAAGCAACTGTAGAGAAAGGTTTTGCTAGTGCCACCAGGGCCATCGACAAAAAATGCACGGCGGTCGACAATAGCAACGACATTGTCATAGACAGCCCGTTGCTCAGGGTTAAGTTACGGCACGTGCTCATCTCGCATGGCTGCTTACGTTGCCGCGTCATACCTGGCAATTTTGTCTGCCACCACAGCATTCGCAGGCTGGGCCGCAGGCGTTGGCAAGCCAAATGCTGCTAAGCCCTGGCTGTTGTTGAGGTGTGCCAACTGTAGCGCCAACTCCCGTAGCACCATGTCCTGGATGGCAGCATCGAGTTGTCGCGCTGGCTCGCCCTGCATGTTATAGGAGCACACACACAACATAGTGAGCATTGAGTGTTGAACAACATGCAAACCATGACCATGCAAAGTCGCAAAGCAGGCTGACATGCAGAGCCATACACAGGCAGAGCTGAGCACCAACCTGGCGTGCTTGATAAAGGAAGTCTTCTGCCATGTCGTCCTTGAAGCGCTCCCACAAAGCCAATGGGTTTGTGATTAGAGTGCAGAATGAGCAGAATGTGTGCATGGGGCAGGCCTCTCTTCTGCCACTCAATGACATGAATGTTAGCCACCACTTTGCCAAAAATGCCTTTCTTCAAAAGCTCGTCCAGCAAGTGTTATAATTTGCCAAAAAAAACGCGTGTGACCAAATTAGGGCGGTCATTGGCAATCTCGCCGGGCTTCAACGCGCTGATAATCTCTTCCCACTTGGGGTTGCAGGTCATGGTGATGAACAAATCAGGCTTGCCATATTGGCGGACAATGGCCATGGAATCTTGGTACAACTGAGCCATGTGTCGGTGGCCACCAATG
>Ga0209611_10003938_pt1 | contig 25510 bp, 21 predicted proteins | sample S1TSphgellanicum_3_FD_187693 | JGI IMG/M metagenome (GOLD analysis project Ga0209611, IMG submission 187693) | Host-associated microbial communities from peat moss isolated from Minnesota, USA - S1T2_Fc - Sphagnum magellanicum MG (SPAdes) (version 2) | ecosystem: Host-associated > Plants > Peat...
GCTATTATGGTTCCTATTGAGACCAAGGGTGGAAAGAAGAGAGAGAGAGAGAGAGAGAGAAAGAGAGGCGGGGATTTTTGTTGGGGTTTTGATATTTTGTGTTTTCTTTGCAAAAGATGATGATGCCAAAGACATCAAAAGACTTTCAATGATCCGCCTTTTGACTCTTTTGTTTTTATTTTTGGGTTTGTTTGGGGAAAGATGCAGGCAGAGCATTTCTTGGATTATGGGTTTTTCTTGTTTTCATAGTAGGCTTTTGAACTCCATTTGTTCTTCTTATTGGGATCATGTGTTGATGAAATCCATTTGTTGGAACTTGAGATTTTTGTGTTTAGATTCATTATAGAGTATAGGTAGTAGTAGCTTAATGGATTTTGGCCCCCTAGGTACCTACCTAATAGGTCTATTGTTTTATATGAGGATTTTCAAAAGATGATATTTTGTTGGCTTGTGTTGAAACTTGAGAAGAGTTATTATAGAGTTACAATATCTTGAAAGGTTTTTGGTTTCTTTTAGAGGGATTTTTGAAGGTTAGGTATATTTTTTCATGGTGAAATATTTGAGTTTCCATAATTCTTGTTTTGCCTTAAGATACTTTTTTTTTTAATGTAAATGGCAAGGCCACAATGTGACACATCCCTTGGGGTCAAGTGTATAGCGAGGACACGCTACTTACATACACTTGACCCCTCCGGGAGAAGGCCTTCCCAAGCGTATAGTGCATCAAAGTTTTGTACAAAGAAGCATGTGGAAGCACCTTCTTCTGTATGTGGAACCTTAGGATATATTCTTAGGTGTTTTGGTGCTTTCAAATACTTAGTACAAAGAACTTTGCCATGTGCTTTACAGTGTTGCATATTTTGATTTTGCAAATTGTTTTTTTGAAAGATGTAGCAACCCAAGTTAGAATTCAATACTTGGGTTCACTATTGGTGGTGTGCTTGTATTTGAGTTTAGGGTTTAAGGGGGGGGGGGTGCTGAACCAAACCTTAGGTTTGTGACTAGGAGGAGGTTTTCTTCTTTTGCCAGTTGAATGTATTCTTGGGCTGATATCACTCCAAGAAAGGAAAAAAAGGAAGGAAGCAGAATTTGCTTGATAAAAGAGAGAAAAATTGTCAACAAAGTTACTACACATGGACTTGATGACAGGCATTGTGTTTTTAGACATAAGTGTCAACTAAAAGTGCAAAATAAAAAATGTGGTCTCACTTTAGCTACTAAAAAGAAAGATTAAAAACAAGTTTTTGGGTCTCTTAGGTGACCAATATCCTTCTAGATAGATCTTTCTGGTCTCTCACAACTTTGCCATGAACTCCCATTTCCTACACTCTACCAACCAGTCTAAAAAAGGTTTCAATGGGATCCTACTCATCATGGATGGGGGTAGTCTGAAAGCTCAAAAGGTTATTATGGGTTCATTTGCAATTTTAAACTTAGCTAAGGGTAGAGATGCCCCTCCCCCCTCGAACATCACCCAATAACTGAACATTGGTGTAGTGCAGATCGATGCCAGTGAATGGCTGCATGAGTGCGGATCAATGTTTAAAAAAAAGCTTTGTGATTTTCAGTCTTGAGAAATTGTGTTCAGTTTTTTTTAGGGTATCCATGTGGAATGTTATTTTTGTGTGTGGTTATGGGTGTGAGAAAAAACCGTTATTAAAAAAAAATAGACATCATTATATTTAAATATGTTTGGTTATGTGGGAGGAACAACACATTTTGATGCATATAGTTGAAAATGAAATAGGTGAGAAATATTTTAGTTAAGTTTGCATGTTTGGTTATGAGTGTGTTTTGAGATAGTTTAAGAAAATATGCAAATAATCTTTTCAAAGGCAATGTTTGGTTTAGGGGCAGGTTGAATTCATTTTCATGAAACAACACCAATAGAGCCAAAGAGGGTGTTTGCTTATGGAGGTTTGTTTGGTCAATTAAAGGGCAATTGATTGTTCATAAATAAATTTTAACCCCCAAAAGCCAGTCATCTTATCTTAAAAACAATAAAATAAGCATAAGAATTTGGGTTAGACATGAGCACCTTACCATCCCACACATCACATGCTTTACAACCATTCAATGTGTTTTGTTTCAAACCATTAAAAAAAACATCCAAAAAAGTACTTTTGTTTAGAAACAATCATATGAAACTAAACAAAATAACCTTGATTGGATGGGTAGATCATGTTTTAAAACAATCATTCACAAAGAAAAACATCAAGCCTAGATTTAAAGTTATACAAATGACTTTTCAACCCTAAGGTAACAAACATCAGGATTCAACCCTCAAAGATATACACAGTAGCAAACATCGACAACCAAGTGAAAATGATTACACAACATATGAGGAAGCTTATGATTAGGGGGAGGAATTTGTTGTCATAGAACTTTTGCATAAGACTAAAAACATTTAACAAATAGTAGCTAAAAGATTTACTTATTAATAGATCACAAAATGATTAACATTATTATATAGATATGCCTCAGACCTTATAAAGATTGAAGAATAATTAGAAGAAATCAATGTTGTAAAGCTAGATGAAGATAATCCTAAGGTGTTGTAGGAAATTAAACTTCCTTCAAATCCAACTTAAAAATCCATGTGTCTAAACAACTTTCTTTCATGAATTGCGTTGTCTACCTATAAAATGTATAAAAGGAAAAGAACCATTAAAGTTGATTACTCCCAATCACATGTTGTGATATCTACTAAATACTTAAATATTTTAAGAAAAAAACCATGGACAAGGTAGTTGCAAAGGAAATTAAAGAAAGAAGGCAAAAAGAAAGGGAAAACAAATGATTGAAAAGAAGAGTACATTTGGGGATTATAGTAAAAAAGTTGTTGAATAACATGCTAAAACATAATTTTTTGCAACCTAGATTCCAATATTTGAATGGAGGCAGGTGACAAATTTCATTAAATTTTTAAAATAGGCTTGTGAATAGATTTGTGCAAGTACAAAGGTGTGATTATCAAATGCATAACATGGTTTCAACAAGAGGTTAAATAATAAGCTTAGGTTAGACGACAAACAAGAAGGTGTTGATAGCAAGGTTGCTATATTTCAATGACTAAGTGCATCAATAAAAAATATGAGTAAAAAAGTGTCAAACAAAGTAAACAATGAACATAATTAAAAGAGTTGCAAACACAAGACCATGATGATTCAGAAGAACATATGAACACAACATGAGGATTAGGAGAAACACAAAACCATGGTGGTGAAAAGGAACACCAAACCATGATGATTAGGAAAAATACTAAATCATGGTGATTAGGAAGAACACAAAACCACAACATTTAGCAAGAACATTAAGAGAGCGACAGTTAAAAGGAACACAAGACCATGATGATTAAAAAAAACATCAATAACATGACAATTAGGAGGAACACAAAGAACATGATAATCAAAAGGAACATAAGACCATGGTGACTAAGAGTAACACTAAGACCATAGTGATAAGAACAAACACCTTGTGCCCACAAACTTTGAAATACTTGCACAAGGGTATGTTGAATGGGATAGTTTCACATCCATTTAAACTATTAATTTCCATGTTAAACTAGAGTAAATTTTGACTATATGTTTAAGATTGAAGAATTATTTTGAAAACATTGGTCAATGTTTTTTTCATCCATCCCATTGATGAGAGTAAGGAAAGTTCATCGGTCATCATATGATTGTTTGATTTTAGGTGGCAAAGTAAACTCTCATGGTAACCTTTTATGGGTCACTATGTGCATGAAGGGTTTTTTTTCTCATTTTTGACCAATGGGATTATAGAAGGGCATATTTTTTCATTTTCCACCCATTTTGAGTGATTTAAAGGGTTGTGGATGCATTTTCTAATCCTTTACATTTATATGAGACCCAATAAAGAATGTAGGTGGACTAAGTGAGAGGGACGTGACTAATACATTAAGTGTTTAGTCACCTTACATGTACATTACCCTATATATTTGATTCATTGGTGAAATTGAATGCAAAATTGTAATGCTAACAATCTGTTTGGTTTGATTCTCATGGAGATCAAATAGTATAGTTGATTTGGCACATAATTGACATATAATCAAATGAGGCACTTTGATTGGCCTCTCTTTAAAAGAAATAGAAAATTTTGAACATTCCCCCAAACAGAAGTTTGTTCTCTCAAATTTAAATTCAAGAAGTGCTTCCCTTTGGATTACGTATATAAGTTTATGAGTTGAGTTCAAATTTGGGCTATGGGATAAAATGTGGCAATATTGGGGAACATGTTGAAAAACACATTGGGACAAATTTGGGACATGATGAGAATAAATTGGGAAGTTGATGTGAACAAGTTGAAAACAAAAAAAAAATGCTTTCCTTCGGTAGTTCCATGTCTTTGGGGTTGATGATAATGAGGAATTTCTTCTCATGTGTTTCCAATATATTCATGAGTCCTCTTTGGATACATTGATCACTTTCAATATTGGTCATCGTTGTCTTACTATATTTTATTTATATTCACACAAGTTCCATATGTTCACTCAATGTTTTTTTTTTTTTTTCAAATTTTTTTTTTTTTTTCCAATTTTGTGATGTTGCTCAAGTGGTGATCATCAATAAGTATATTTAGCAAAAAATGACAATATTCAAAATATGAAAGTAGACATTCTTAAGCCCCATAAGCAATTGTGGTGATTTTTGCCAAATATATTTGTTTCTTTGTTTTTGTCGATTGCATTATTTAAAACAGGGAATTTGGAACAAAATATACTTTTTTCAAAAATATTTTTCACAAAATGACAAAAATTCGCCCAAAAATGAAGAATAAGAGGTTCTTCCCACAAATCTTTTTGTGGAATTTATTTATTAAGACCAATAGTTGAAGATATGAAGTATTTGAGCTCCTATTTCATTTCTAGTTCAACATTAAGAGGGTTATCTGCAATATTGACAATCATTTCAATTATTATTGCAAGATGTTCTAAATTTCCCTTGTTTTCATAGATAAATAAACTATTTCTGGTATATGAAATATAAGTGTAAGTGAACTTATAATTGTAGCCATAGGGATCTTCATCATGTTCCAATTAGTTTCTTCCTTCAAATTTGGATTCCATATCTTAGGCATTATTAATTTTTAATGTTAGAAATGTTATATATATATATCCTGTTATTGGTAATCCATTTTCTTGGACTGATTCCTAGGATTTTGCATCCCTATTACTTTCATATCCCTTATAATTTAGGGTCCACACAAAATTCATAAAGAGATTTTTATGTTTTGACAAAATTTCATAATTTTATCCACAATTGTAGGGCCAATTCCAACAAGCCCCTACATATTGCATAGTAGATGTGGTGTGGTGAAAAATATTATTAGATTTATTGATGATGAAAACCCAATAGAATAGCTTACATAGAATCATGTGATATTTGAATTTGCATGTCTATATAGCTCCACAAGCTTGGTCACCATGAAATTACATTCCAAAAAACCCCATTTTTGAACTATTATACTTTTCATCAAACTTCTTTTTACTATTGATTGTAATTTTTCATTGAACTCGTCAACCCATTTGACAATTACATTAACTTAGAAGACACGATCAAATCATTGACTTGCTTAATTGTAATAAATCACCTAATATACATATGTGTGTTGATGTGGAATAAAATAGTAAACTAAGGTTTATAGTGTGTAACAACAAGTGATGACAAAATTGTTCTAGATCTCTTGACATTTCAAGGATTATTTAATTAGACAAACTGGAATATCCAATTCATGGATGCCATTCATACTTATAATATGTTTATGTCATGTTTGTTTTTACAGGCAACTCACCCATAGATTGCACCAAACATTTTGCACCATTTGAGTTGCTTTCACCACAGCTTTGCTTTTGTTTATTGAAGCTTCAGAAGACATTAAATGTCTTCCCAGACTCACCTAGTGTCTATAAGATTAGTCACTAATCTTATAGTTTTGCCTCCACTATATTTCCATCCACATTGTTGTGGTTGGTGAAAGCCCGAATGATGAACATGATGTATAATACATTGAATTTGACTTAACTCCACCAAATGGTTAAAAAGTAAGATAAAGAGTTAGTGCCAGGGCTCCTCCTGCTATAGCATTATATAAGAATCCTACTATATTTTGGCCACTTGCTGGGACCTATTGTCTAAATATGATGATTTTCAGGAGTTTTTCCCCTCAAAATCTGGTGATTTTGGCGTGCATTTTTGTCACAAAATATATATCCTTTGCATGAGTGGCACTGGATTTTCTTTTTGTCACCAAGTGGTGAAAATTTGCCAAATCAGGGGGAAAAAAAAAAAAAAAAAACACTGCTTCATGCTAAATATTTGTTTTCACTAAGTCTACAATATCCAATTATCCATCGGAAACTTGGAAAATATCCTTTGTATGCATAGCACTGGATTTTCCTTTTTGTCACCACTTTGCCAAATGAAAAAACACTTGCTTCGTGCTATTTTATTTTTTTCATTACTACAATATCCAGTTATCCATTGGAAACTTGGAATTGTTTTAAGTTCTCATTCTCTAGTTCATGCATATTATTATATCTTTGGTTCTTGAATGATTCTTCAATAGGTGTGCGTTTGTGGATAGGGTCGGAGTGAAACAAGGGCAAGTTCTTACAGAAGTCACTTGATTAATTATCCACTAACTATTTCGCCTTATTATGCAAAAAGATCTCATTCAATGAATTGAGGGAAAACTTGGGCTTTCAATTATTGTAATGGCTAATATTGTATCCAACATTTGTTTGAGTGTGGTTTTAGCCCCAAAACCTGAAAGCACAAAATTATGATACAAAAGATTGGAAGAGAATTGTAAGATAAAATGTGGTATTTTGAGAAAGGTGCTGGGTGTGGCTGGAGCCAAAACCCCATATGCAAAAAACCTAGAAAATATGATGCCAAGTTTGAGAAAGAAAAGCAAGACAAAACCTCATATTTGAGATGCCAACACCTAAAAAATTATGATGCAAAAGTTTGGGAAAGAAACGCAAGACGAAACCTCATATTTGAGAAAGTTCTTGGTTGTGAGGTTGTGATGTTGTGGTTGGAGTCCCAGAAACCAAAAATATTGTCATAAAAAACTAGGGAAAGAAATGCAACACAAAATGTCATATTTGAGAAAGGCGGTGGGTTGTGATTTGAGTCCTAAAAACCAAAACCTTCAAGAATTATGATTAGGGAAAGAAATGCAAGGCAAAATGTCAAATTTGAGAATGGTGGTAGTTGTAGTTTGAGACCTAAATCCAAACCTAAAAATCATGATTCCAATAATGATGCAAAACTTGGCAAAAGAAATTATGCAAGACAAAAACATTTGTAGTAATTATTGGGAGAAGGTGGTGGTATAAGTGGTGTCAAATTTCAGCCCAAAATTTGTAAGCAGATAAAATGGACACCAGATTGAATCACCCAGAATCATGTTCACAATCACAATTTTAATATACACAAACATACATTGAATTGAATCTGGTGAATTGAATTTTCCCACCTCTAACAAATTAAGCTACCAAAGAAGAATCATACAATATTGTACACTTGAATACTAAGTCCTACTACTAGGTCACTAGTACTAGAACTACTGTCCAAGTCTAATTCAAGTTCACTTGAGCTAGAGACAGAAAGATGACGCCAATCAGGAGCAGCTAATTTGGTGCAAAACAGGAGCTTGCAGCAAAATTTACAGCTCCAGATCATGCAGGATCATGGGAAGCAGCTTTGCTCAAGCGACATGAGTTTGGAAAACATTTGTGAGTGCACCAGTTGATTTCAGCGACATGAGAACTTTGAAAGATTTGTGAATGCACCCATTGTTGATAATTTCAGAATTAAATTCCCTGAATTGCTGCAAGATATGTGAAATATGAAGTTGATGATCATGAATGAGCTCAGGCTACTTACTGTAGAGCTGCAAATCCCATTTTGAAGAATTTAGCTCCAGTTGCTAGCAGATCCAAGATTCTCCAGCTGCAAGTCCAGATTGTTCAAAGGGAGTTAAGTTCTTGGTGAGATAATAAGGAGCTGAGCTGCAAATATTCCACTTGACAAAAGCTCCAGCTGCCAGCAGGGGAACAAAGATGATGATCATGGATTATTAGCTGCTGCTAATCCACTTGAAGAAGAAGCTCCAGCAGCCTGGGGAATGACGCTTCAATAATCATAGGCTACGAGTCTAGAGGCAAATCCACTTGGAGAAGAAGCTCCTGCAGAAGAAGCTTCAAACCCACAGGAGAATGAGTATCATCATGGGAGCTAGCTGACTGTACACAGCTCCAGATCCACTTAAGAAGAAGATGCTCCAGCAGCTGGAAAATGAAGTTAATCATGAGCAGCAGCATATAGCTGTAGAGCTAGCTGCAGTTAGAAGAAGAAGAAGAAGAAGCTTGAAATCTCTCTCATGTGCACCCTAGTGCAAGCTAGCTGCAACATGGAGCTGCAAGTCGCATCATGATCATGATCAGTAAATCTGATTCAGGAATGAATGGTAACTCATGTCGTCGTTGTTGCAGCAGTCGAGAGAACTAGTGTCAGGAAGACCGGCCAAGTCCGAAAGAGTGTCGAAGCTTTCCATGTCGAAGCTGCTGCTGGAGTTTAGCTGATTGTCTTCTGCAGCAGCTGCTGCATCCGCCTTCGACGTTGTCGAATTAGCTGCTGCTGCATGATCGAGTATGACCGGGCCATTATCAGTTGAAGGAGTACTAGTAGCACTAGTGGAGCTAGCAGCTGCATTGCTCGTGTTGCATTTAGCGGAGGCAGCTGCGTCGATCTGCATCATGGCTGCAGTTGTTCCTGCTGCAATCGTCGACGCCGTGATGCAGAGATCCGAGAGTTGTAGAGCCTGCTGCTGCTGATATTCCGAGCTGCATGATGCAGATCCGTTCTCCGGCTGATCGACCGGTGTCACGGATGGCAACTTGGAGAGAAGCGCTTGCAAGCTCGACATAGACGGCTCAAGCTTCCCCAAGCCCGGAATCTTCTGAGAACCGCGAGAACTGTTGATCAAAGTGTTGTCTGGAGGAGATGATCGGGACTCAGGTTGCACTACAGTAGTACTCATGTCTTCCAGGAAGCTCCGCGACATGTCGAAAGCATAGCTCGACTTGGGCGCAGGAAGCTGCTCGACTAGGGCGGCCTCCTGATCATATGTCTGATCTCCTGCTACATCTAGTGGGCGCTTCACACCAATAATGCTTCCAGTATGTGCCGCCTGATTTGGATGCGACAGTTGCCTGCTGATAGTACTCAGACTGGAAGCAGCAGTGCCAGCTGAACATCGACTCCATGATCCATCGCTTCCTGCTGCTGCGATGCCGGCGGAGGACAAGAACAACTGGTCTATAGATGTTGAAGTCTGCTGCAAGTAGTGGTCGCCGGTGGAGCTGCTACCCCAGGGTAGCAGCAGGTTCGACAGATGCAGATGCAGCTCCGGTTGACCCCTCATCGTCGACATCCATTGCCCACTTCGCAAGCTCTCGGATATACTACTGATCCGTTTCTTCGACGAGCATGAGCTGCTGCCAGCAGCTGTGTTGAAGGAGTGCGGAACAAACACACCTGGGATGCTTTGCAGGTAGCCGAACTTCCGTTGCAACTCAGCAGCGAAGTTGAGGTCTTTCATGATCTGTGGGCCACAACAAAGCAAGCTTGCTGCATTATAAATCAATCCAACAAACTCGCAGCTGCAGGTCAACGCTGTCTAGACTCGGCGGGTCCGAACGGGATTTTGCAGAGAAAGATCATGAAAAGGTGAAGAAGAAGAAGAAGAAGATCCAAACCTTTTTGGTGGAGCCTAGCTGAAGTACTCCTTCTTCCACCGCAACCACTGCAATCGTCTGGTGTGATCACAAAGTCATGCAGATCGCACACTCTTAATGTCCAAAGACTTCAAACAATCTCATCTCACGTGCAGATTGTTCCTCTTCCTAGCTAGAAGCAGCTTACTGCGAGGTGCAAGATTCGACATGCGATCTATAGAATGTGAAGCTAATGTGCAAGCTAGCTTGCTAGCTACCATGATGTCGTGCATGCATCCTCGACCAGCAGCAGCAGAGTTGCTGAGCTCAAACTGTCCAAAACATGCATGGCAGCCTAGACTTACTCACCTGTATCCCTGCCTTGAATTGCGCCTCCCAGGGACGCGGATGCTGCATGCACCACAACATTCCAAAACGAAGTGATGAACAGGTCCCAGCAGCAACCCACAAGATCATGTCTTATATCTAGGACTCGATCGGGCTCCGCAGCAGCTCGCGGGAAGCAAATGATTCTCGAAAGCTGCATGAGATGATAGATTTAGCTAGTTTGGAAGTTGTGCAGCTAGCTAGCTTACAGGATCAAGAGAGGTGATAGCCCAGGGTGACAAGAAGCTGCTGCTGCTGCTCTCTTGTTCCGGCGTGGGAGGTTCTCGGTATACCCACTTGAGGCCGTTGTCAGCTGCTACCTTTCCCATCAGTCTGCAATATGCCAAAATCCCAAGCACCAAGAACTAGATCAGTCAGTCACGAAGCTAACGTTGGCTATGTCTCCCGAGAACATAAGCAACTGCAGGAATGTTCAAGGAATGATGCAAGGCGCGAATCTGCAGTTAGCTAGCTACTAGACAAAGCTGCTGGAATCAGAGAAAAGAGTTTGCATGCAATGCGCGCATCAGAATGTGAAGTTCTTCTTCTACCCTTCTCCATAATTGTAGACTTCGTGCGACATCTTGAAGAAGAGGTCCGGCCTGAATGCAGGTTGCTGATCAGGCTGCTGATCTAGACCTGCGACATGATCATCAGCTATGCCGCCGCCTCCTGTTGCTTTTGCTTCTGGACGCTGATGGTTAGTAGCAGCTGTAGGAATGAAGAATTGTGCAGAGTTGCCCGAACATGTTCTTGCTGCACTGATCAGCTCTTGCTGCTGCTGGGTTGCTGCAGCGCCGCCACCGCCGCCGCACGCTGAGAAGTTGCAGAAACCATCCTCCCATACCATGATCCTGTAGCCAGCCAGTATACAACGGCTCCAACATCAGTACATGCGAGCCTCAAGGCCTCTAGCTCGAGAATCCTGCATTCTGCAAGCTTTCGACAGCTGCAATATTCTTCCGGCGTGATCCACATTGCAATCGTTTGAAGAAACCATATATATATATATAGTACTGCAATCCGCGAGATGATCAGCGATTTCATGAAATTCTTTCTTTCTCGACTAGAGTAGAATGGTGATATATATACCAGTTGCGCTTGTTGCCTCTGGACCTATCCATCGCTTCACTCTCGGACTCCCATCTATGAAACCCCACATTCACAAACCACGCAATACAGATTCCTGCTGATCAGCCAAGTAATTCCCGCGGAGACAGTATAAACCCAATTTGCATTTCGCAGTTTCATAACAAAAGAGCAGTACTAGTTCCTGCTACTTACAAAACAAATCTGGAACTGTCCAAGAAATGAAAAATTCTGGAGCTGTAGTAGTATGCGGTGTGCATCATGTGCAGGTGATGGCGGACCTAGTCTGATCGGCTGGGAACCTAGAAGCGAATTTCGAGCTAAACTTTCGACATTGCAACATGCAGGTTGAAGGACCAAGAGAGGACTTTGCACATGAGATGATGATCAGTGCCGTGTTACACTGTGTACATACTGAGGAGGAGGGTAGTTGCGGGGCAGGATGCGCCAGAACACAGCATACACCCATTGTGAATCTATGCACAAGCTTCGTAACGTGTGCTGCAATAAGTGATTCAGCTCCCGCAATCGACCACCATGAGCTAATTGCTGCTGTCTCTCCATTCAAACTGCAGACCTCGCTCCTGCTGCTGCTGATCGATCTCCCACACTAGCTAGACTTCTCAATCAACTCCTGGGAATCCCATCTCTAGCTAGTGCTAAATACTTACTTCCCATATGCAAATCCTAACTCTAGAGCTTGCACAGCGAATTTTTTTTCCTTGCATTTATGAGCTATTGACCATTCAGTCTAGAGCTCTAGAATTCAACAACCTTAGAAGCTTGCTGCCAGACTTCGACTCACATTCAAACTGCAACATTCTTCGCCAAAAACTAAGTTTATTGTCTACATGATAATATTTGCTGGTGCAGCAGCAAAATGCAAATCCATCAAATATTCAATCAATCAATCTATCTATCCATCTCTCGTTCGAAATGTCTCTCAACATTTTCTGGAACCACTTCCTGAACTGAAGTGCTAATTTCAATCAGACTGCGCAGCTGATCTCAAATCTCAAAATCCAACTTCTGAAGTTCCCAAGACCCATCTTGCTGCACAGCTTCACTAGAGCTGCTTCCCACGGGGTCCTTTCCTCATGCCCAACTGCTAATATGAGAAAACCAAAATGCTGGGTTTGGTAGAAAATGAATCCTCTCAAGTTCTCTTGCTCTCCCTCTCTCTCTCTCGCACACACGCACACACACACACACACACTCTCTCTCTCTCTCTCTCTCTCACAGAGTTTCTCTGTGTCTTTGTGATCTTTAGACTGTCTCTCTCAAGAAACTCTGAAGATCATTCTCAAAAGTGCAAAAATGGGACTAGTAAGACAAAGTTGCAGCACCATACCATACCAAAACAGAAACAACAACAACAAAAAAAAAACAACAGCAGCGACAACAGCAGTAAAACACAGAGTAGCTTTGAAGATAGCAAAGGGGGGAGATGAGCTCAGCAACTTGAGTGCTTTGATGACCTGCAATTAAGATTTGTTTTTTGTTTTGGTTCTGGAGAGTCCGGATTAGCAGGGGGCAGATGTAATTAATTAACCATGTTTGTTTCATGAGATGTGATTAATTAGCCACTCTGTTTTGCTTAATTAACACTCCAGTTTAAATTTATTTATCTATTTATTTAGGTTGTTTTAATAATAAAAGCCAAACTTAAGCTGCTTTTGTTTGTTGGGAGTCATTCATTCATTCATGTTTTAATTTTAGAAAGTAGTATTCTAATGAGGGAGGGTAGTTGAGTTTTTCACTATTCAAGGGTTGGGCGAAGCGTGTATTGGGAAAGGGGGGAGTGGGATTGTCAGTAACAATTCATAATAAGTGTGCTTGTCATCATGTTCTTGACTTATGTTTCTTTTTCATTTCTTGTCATGGTTTTTTTTTTTTTTAAAAAAAGTTTCTGGAAACTTCACTTTTAATTAGTTTTTCATGCAAGAAATATTAAATATTACCAACATCCCATTCACTTTGCTTATTAGTTGGTTCATCCAATATGTTGCTTTGCACCTTATATGAATGAGGTGCCTCCTGAGTTCTTTTTTTTGTTTCTTTTTGGGGCAAGGAGCCAATTTGATTGGCCCATCACTCAAAAAAATCTAACTATGAAGGCTCCTCAAAATAAAAGGTTCTATTTTGAAGTACATATTTTCTTGCCTGCAGCCCACCTATTATCGGCAAAAGGAGGACAACATTTGCCAAAGCATATGGGATAAAAGTGAGGTGCTATGGAGAACATGTTGGGGAACACATTGAGAACTTGGGGAACATATTGGGAATCTGATGAGAACTCATTGGGAACTTGAAGGGAAACTATTGGGAACACATTGGGAACCAGGGAAAAATGAAAAAAAATCCTTCCCCCTCCAAAAAAAACAAGGCACCTTGAGTGCATGCTTGGGCCTTCCCATTGGCTGCATGAAATTTCTTGTCACAAAAGAAGAGTTGGTCACCATTTTTGGCATGGGCTAAATACCCCTTGCAAAGAACACCCTACCTATGGATATTGAGAATGAAAATTCCCCCCCTTCGTATTGGGTATTATTTCCTACTTGCATTGCTGGTCTGATATTGGCAATAATTTGGTGCTCACAAAAAAATTAAAGAAAAAGGGCTAACCCATAGAGAGAGATTAATTTATTACTTGTTGATTAAAAATGAGAACCCATAGTGAATGAATTACATGTTAAGAAAATAAACAGTGCTGGTCATTCAAAGGTGTTTCAATTGATCATCATCATCATCAACATCATTGATGTAGAGTAGGCCAGTGATGACACAAAGGGTATTGGAGAAGACAAATTCCAGGCTTTTGTGCAAGTGCTTGGGATCCAGTTCTTTTTGGCCAGCAGCAGCAGCCGCAAGGACAATGTACAAATGAATAGGAAGGATCATTGGGCACACACCCCTAAAACTATACCATTCCAGTCAAGGGCAGCCCTGACAACAAGTTCCCTAAGGGGAACGTTAAAATACAACTCTCAATTTGTCCTGCAATGGGCAACGTGCCCACATTGAACTTGTTGCACCTGTTTAGTGCAGTGTCTTTTTTTTTTCTTTAATTATAAAAAAATTAATTAAAAAGTTGTTATTTTTTTAGTTTTGTGGTTTTGAAAATTTGGCGATTTTTTTCAAAAAAATTAACATTTTCTTTTTGTTGAACTACAGTGAAAAAAATGAAAATTTCCAATTTTTGGGTGACCAAGTGGTGAAAATTTTCCACAAATTAAAATGCGTTCCTAGGTCCATCTTGGGCATTGAGTCAAATTCACCCATCTTCCCACCAAAATTTACAGCTCCCTCTAATAATTTTGTGGGATTCATATTTTCAATCATTTATGTAGAAACCAAGATTTCATGAGCAATATATGTTGTGCTACTTTTTCTAACAATTTATAACTTTTTAATTCAATTGAATACTATTTTTTCTTTAGACATTAACAATATTGAATTAATTGCACAAGGGCTATATTTCTAATACATGACAATTCTCTTCTATTATTTACTTGGGAATAAAATTGATTTCTATCATCAAGTGCTTTTGCAACATTGATAGGAGTCCATATTTACAGGAGTTAGAACAAATTTAGATAACATTTGGGTGAATGGGATCTTTACACTCTACAGTCACATGCCCAACATGGAATCATAATCCCCTTTGGCTATTAGAGAAATCCGTAAAGTCATCCTGTCTTCACCCTGTCTTTGGGCCTCTTTTCACCCCCAATCCCCTCTTTGAGTGAGGTCCGCAAAGTAAGGAAGTTTTATTAAATCTGGGTATGAAATGCTGAAACTCAGCATCTAATGCTCAAGGTTCGAGATAATTATAGAAGTTGTACACGTAGGAGCAGTGAAAATATATGTAGCAGCAGTGGAGGCGCTCAGGAAAAAGGAAAGAGGGGATCAAAACCGGACGAAACTCAGTTTGGCACAAAAATGGTGCATTTCTGAGTTTCAGCCCCCGTTAAAGGCTAATGTACTTTTTCGCAGGTTTTTTCTTAATCTCACCCGGTTTTGGACCAATTTATGAATACAAGAAGGGAGTGCAGGTGCTTGCTTTGTTGTGTTGTTAGTTTTGAATGTTGTGTGGTGTTAGCTGTTTATTTATTTGGTTGTGTTTGCTTTCCCTTAATGAAGGATTTGATGCTTATGAAAGATGATTAGTGAAGTAGATTCTAGAAAGATGGGAACTGTGATCGGGAAAGAGGATTTTAAGAGGTGCTTTTGGATTTTCATTAGCAGTGGGTTTTGTCAAGAAAGAGAAAAGCTAAGTATCTTAAAAGTTCATTGCATGTGTTCTTAAAAGTGCGAAGACTATAGTAATCGGTTTTTGGTCTCAAAGTTGCAAAATTTTTCAGAACTTCTCTCCTCTATGTTGGGAAATGTTGGCTCAAGAGATCGGAGCCACATTATAGAATACGATTAGGTTGGTGGCTACGTTTTGGAAGTGATAAAAAGCATTAGGGGATTTGAAAAAGTTGGTATCTGATGACATTCTCATTCTCAGGTCTACCATACTTGAAGAATTTTGGGGGGTTTTTCGAGGTCACTAAATAAAATTCTAATCCAAGCTTTCTTTCTTTGCAATTTGAAACTGAGCAATTTGTATATTTTGCCAAGCTTCCCCCCTTCTTTATTTTTTGGGTTACAACTTCACTTCACTGGCCAAGGTGAACCAGCAGCCATGTTGGGTGCCTTAACCATTTTGAGTGAGACCTTGTAATGACCGTATTAAGCCCCAAAAAATGTTAGATCTGAACTCAGAGACCCTGATTTATTCTGAGCGTGGGATATTTGTAATATTTAGAAATAATTTAAATGGTTTTTGGGATTTTTACCATGGAACCAACGTGGGTGCTGGTTAACCCAAGGTGACTTAACTAACCAAGAGTCCATAACCCAACAAGTACACTGTAACCCTTTTTGGTTAGTAGCTTCTTGTGTACTTTGTTTTCTGGGCCATTGATTCTAATGAAGGGGCAGAAGAAGGTAGGTACCTAGCAGTACACTAAATGCAAAACCATGAAATCTGGAGAACAATGTAATCTCACTTGATGGCAGAATCTCGAAGTGCTTCTTGTGGCAGGCGAGAATATATCCTAATTAGGCATAATCAACCTAATCACTAATTTAAATTTTACAAAGGACCTAATTGAAATCTTGCCACACACTATTCTTAGAACAAATTGCCCACATCCAGCATGTGGGCCTTGGCTCTCTATCACTATCTAGAATGTCTAAAATAGTGTGCAAATTATTTTCCCATCCCCACCTGTGAAGATCAACTCATGACTACCTGATCAAAGTTTTTTATTTCATTTTACCAGCTCTCTTTGAAGAGCAATGTGCTTTTGTTATGCACATCTAGAGGTCCAAACTAGTGTTGGTTGATTCTTGGTTTTTGAAAAATTATACAGTTATTTAGAATTTTTTGTAAAATGGAAGATTGTCCACTTTTAGGTCTAAAAAAAGTTCTAAAACATTAATACCTGTCCATTTTGGGGCCACATCCAATTTGTTATGTTGTTAGTTCTGAGCTTTATGAGACCCTTTGGTGTTGGGCTCAAGAGTTTACACCCTTATTTGTGAAGGCTATATGATTGGGCTTAACACCCCATTGCACTCATCACCCTCATTTGTACATCAAAACACAAAGCCTATTTGAAGCCACCAGCAATGAAAGACATATGTGTTCTTAAGTGATGCACTTCAAGCAAAGCATAAGTAGGGGCTTAAGGCAACTTCCTTCTGTGAAGAAGCCACTAAAATCATCTCTAACTATACCCCCACTGTGGAGGTGTTCCAAGGAAAATCCCTTTACTATGATGGAAACAAAAACATTATACATTTAAACAAAGCAACAGAGTTGGAACCAGCACCTTAAGACCTAGGAGCGTAGAACTCAAGTATAGGACCCTATAAACCCTAATCCTTCTCTAAACCTTGGACCTTAGCCCCTACTTAATCTTATGCCCTCAACCTTACAGAAAAAAGCCCTTCAGACTTGCTAGGTCTAGTTCTATGATGGGTCCAAGTCCATGTAGACCCACTATGCGCGGTTCTAAGCCGGGTTTGGATTCAAGTAGACCCATTGTGTCTGGTTCTTAAACTCGAACCTGCCCAAAAACATGGACTCAACTAACACAAGCCCATACTCAATTTCATGTTATTTAAACCTTAAACTTTCCTGTTATTTATACTCCTGCTCATGATTTTTTTTGGGGGGTGAGTTTTCACCATTTTGTAAAAAATATTTTGAAAAAATAATATGTTGTGACAAATAACCTGTTTCTTGAAAAAAATTGATTTTATAAAATTAAAAATCTCCAAAAATAACCACAATTTCCTAAAATATGAAAAGGTGCTTAAGTCTTTTGACTATCGCCAAATTTGGCTAAACAAACTTGTGGATGACTGCCAGTTTAGCACCATCATTGAAACATTGCTCCTGCTGCTGAACCTACTCTTAGGTTGTTGGTGTGTACCATTATAATTTATGATCAAGATTGAAAACTCACTTTTGATGATGTTTTCACAACTCCAACACAAGTATCAAACAAGGGGTGTGTCCCATTGTGGCCTTGCCATTCACATTTTAAAATGTCTTAATGCAAAAGAAGAATTACAGAAACTCAAATATTTCACCATGCAAAAATAGAATCTTCAAAAAATCCTCCAAATGAAACCCAAATCCTTCAAGATATTATAACTCTATAACTAATCTCAAGTTTCAACACAAGCCAAAATATCATCTTTCAAAAATCCTCATATAAGAATAGACCTATTACCTAGGGGCCAAAAATCCGTTAAGCTACTATATACTCTACAATGAATCTGAACGCAATAATCCTTGCCTTGGTAGGCAAGGCCAACAAAACTCCCCATCAAAAGTAATGTGCTTTCTTTCCATGAAAGTAAGTGAGCATATATCAGATACACTGGATGGTGCAAAAGATGGGGTTGCTGGGCACTAGGTCACTGGATCACTTTAATCCCATTAACTGTGAGGCAGATCAAAGCAATGTGGAAATGGGAGGAGTTCCAGATTCTAATTCTATTCATCCTCTTGGGGCAGATTGACTGATTTTGCAGAACAAAGGGTACTCGTTGTATACATAAGCCTCCTGTCATCCCTGGCACAGATCTCCTTAGCTTGTGAATCCCAAAATGTGTGATCAGAGCATTGTTTTCAGTAGCAAAAACGTTTGGATTCTCCACCCCATGGCCAAAGGACTAATAAGTTCCTGTTTGTAATGTGCAAAAAACCTGGTCAAGTTAGTCTCTTCCTAAACTTTACACTTTCAATGCCACAAATGCCAATGAGTGATCTAGACCCCCCCCAAAAAAGAGAATGAGAATTATTAAGGTCAAAAAATAGGAAAATATTAATTCCAAAAAAATACACTGAAAAAAAAAAGACAACACCAAAAATTTCCTTAAAATTTGTATTTTGTATGATCAAGCATTTGTGGTAAGCAATTTTGTAGCCTCGCCATTTTATCACAGTGGTGTTTGCAGATCTACGTAATTTTTGTACAAAATTGTGGACTTGAAAATTGGATTTTCTTAAGACTTCTGAATATTGAAATCTAGAACCCATTTTGAAAGAAGAGACAAGAGACCTAATTTTAATGGAAATTTTTAAAATATATAGATTTTACTCTGTAAGCCCAAACAAATAAAATGGTTTGATGCTTGCAAGCTTCATAGAGCAAATACGGGAAATTTAGTGTGACAGAGAAGGTCTTCCCCCTGACAACTGCAAGGATGCCGCCGCCGAGGCCAAACTATACACCTGGTTTCAGAAGTGGGGGGGCTCTATGCATCCTTGTGGCACGATTGTGTTGAGAGATCACCCAACCCGAGACTAATTTTTCATCCAAAGATGCTTAACTGCAAAGTTCAGATAAGATCCAATTTCTCTTGAGAGGAGCGTCACCCAAACCAAGAATAAAATTTACATCCAAAGATGCTTAACTGCAAAGTTCAGATAGGATCCAATAGTGCGTCCAATCCATCCCCAAGGAAGGCTCCAGTCCCCGGTGTGGCTTCTTACTTATTCACTGACCTCCCTGCCCTCTCCACCTTTGATTCCTTTCCAAAGAGAACTCACTCTCCAAAATCCGTTGCTTTTTCCAAGGTTTGCAATCTCCCATATTGCTAAGTACATTTGGAGGTATAGTTCCTAAACTGGTGTTCTTACATACTACATTGTACAATTTCTACTGATTAATAGAAACTAGTGTGGCTTGAGCTGTTGACCCAAGTGTGAACTTATTACCCAACTAATTTCTCCTTTCAAATCCAGTTGCTGAGATTTAGTTGAATCCCATTGAATTTCTACTGACAAAAACTATACTCAAAGATAGATAGATAGATAGATGGCTTGTGTGACAAAGCTCCAATCTAATAAGACTTTATAGATCTCCCCTCTTTGACTCAACCCCAGGGAAATAATCTTGCAGGATTGTGTAGTTTATAACAAGAAAACAAAGCAGAAAAAGTGCGTGGCTATCACACAATAGTTGTACCTATTACGACAAGTTCAAACAAAATCATGAGAGATGATAGAACCCTATAAGAGTAGTTCCACCCAACACCCCTTCTTTGGGCCGCCACTTGAGTTTATCACGTACAATACAATATGGAGTGTTAATTGTGTCCCCAGCCCCACCAATAAACATGAAAAATTGGAGAGACTATGTAAATGCCACCACCCGGGCCAATGATTATGACCAGCCAATGAGAAGCAGTCAAATTTTCTGACACAACCGTGTGAACCAACAACCCCCTATTTGGGTCTCTACAGGGTTTATTGGATTTAATATGGAGTGTTAATTGTTTCTCCATCCCCACTCATAAACAAGAGAAATTGAAGAGTTTAAGGTGAGAGACTATGTAAAATAGCCACCACTTGGGCCAGCCAACCAGAAACAGAGTTTTATCTGGTGTTGTGAAGACTACTGAATTGGATACAGTTTTAGATGGCTAATTTATTTTTCGCACTACTTGAAGCATTTTACTTCATCTGAGGTATAGAGTATAGATCATTTTAAAGGGTGAACCTGCTAATATAGTTTGCAGAATTAGTTTGCAGAATTATGAAATTGAAGGACAATAGAGAGTACAATTAGGTTTCCAACGATCACCCACAAAGTTGTTCACAATTGAAGACAAAATTGTATTCCAAACTGGGTATATACGGATATGCCAAGTTTCTTTCCTTGAGCAGAGCCAACAAATCCAGTAGCCTGTGGTTAGCCTAGATCATGCTGAGACATGTGTGAACTTTGGGCAGATCCAACAAACACCGACTTGCCCACACAAGAATCTTAACTTTGACAAAACCCTGGCAAGCTCCATTGAACAAAGCAAGCACCCAGCAAAGGCAGAAAGGAAGAACAAAGAGAGAGGATCCGCTTCCAAGCCACAAGAACAAAACCCAAACAGGGTCACAAGGGGAGCAAAGGAAAAGATTATGTTCCTAAATTATGACCCTAAGCTTAACCTAAATTATGCTCGTAAAATATGACCCTAAACTTAACCTAAGTTATGTTCCTAAAAAATGACCCTAAACTTAACCTAAGTTATGTTCCTAAAAAATGACCCTAAACTTGACCTAAGTTATGTTCCTAAAATATGACCCTAAACTTAACTTTTTCATATATTTCTCTTTTTTCACTACCTTGAGATGAAAGTTACAGCTTGCAACTTCTTCACCGAAATCCAAACAAACAGAACTTGGCACTAAAAAATATCACTCCTGGGTTCCAGTTCATAATCAAACCAATAGAAGCACTTCTATTGGGTGTCATGCAATTCTGGCACGGAATGTTGTTTTCACTGGTTATGCAGGTATATCTTTTACCCAGTATATTGTCCATTTTAATTTATTTTCTGAAAATAATATATTCAAGGGTATGTAAATGTGAAAAATTATACTCTACTCATACCCTTGGATATATGAAAGACATATCCATATTAGGGAAAGAATACTTGCCAAAAATTAAGGTAAGTAAGATTAGGGTAAGTAAGCCATGGAACCTAAACATATCAATGTGAGTGTTTCCAATTCTAGCAATCTATTAGGATGTATTGGTGCCAATTTTGCCAATTTACGCATGTTTCAATATCATCAATTTGTTGGAATGTGGGGTCAACAAATCATGATGTTCAATCCTAAACTCAATGTGAACATCTGGTTTACAAAAACATCACAAATTTCTTTAGTTGGAGCATTCTATGTGTATGTTTAGAATTAGGCAATTGCGCTCCATGTTTCATTGAACAAATTTTTTGAAAATTTAATGTGTTTGTGTATATTTGTACTCAAGTACAAATAAAACATGGAATTGAAAATTGTCACAATACTTCCAGAATGTGGACATTTTTTCCATTTTGATTAAACAAATAAATAATACATGCATGATTTTTATCCCCAGTAAGGGTATATGATATGGGGTACTGAACCCCCTTGAGTTGGATCCTGCCTTGGACCATGGCTTGCACCTTTGCCCTTCAAATCATGAGCTCTCCATTTTAGCTCTTTTTTCTGGGTTCAAACTAATTGATTTTCCCTTCCAAACGGTGACATGTATGTTTACGCTTCATTTGCCACTTTTTGGTCTTGGATCCTCATCTAAAGGCCATCGGTCTGATTTATGGCTCGCATCCAATTGGATTGCTCTATTTCATTGGACCCTGGACTTTGAACCCTCATGTAAAGCAGGCCGTAATACCATAATAGGCCAGCTTTGACCCGTCTGTTGAATAATTAATCAGTTTTGAAGATTCCAAAAAGGAATGTTCCTTTTATATTGCACAAGATTCTCAATTTTCCTACCCAAAAAGAAATGTTCTTTGAAAAAACATTTCTTCCGAAAATCTCAACATTTTTACAAACAATACAAAATTAGTGTGGAAGCTGCCAAGGTACTCCAGTAGATGAAGTTTGTAAATTACCTGTCTACTGATGACGGATGGAGTCTAGGGCCAATGAATAATAACCAGCAGTGCTCAAATGCATGCCTGGTTCAAGGCTTTTAATATGCAACTTTTTGGAAACTTTTCCAGAACTTGAGAGTTTCATTCACCTTTTGCATTGAAATATAAAGGTGTCCCAGAAGTGTACTAAAAGATATTTATTTTCATGTTTCTTATTCAGAACTGTCAAAGTTGTGTTGAGTAGAAAAACCATCCTCCTCATCCATACCTGACAATAAAGCCAAAAGAATTGATAACTAATAAGTTAACTAGGGGAGTTTGTTGGTATGGGAGAGTCATTGAATACCTAAGTGGTGTAGCTTTCCTTTGCTCTCACATTTTTTATGAATGTCCACCAGGTGTTCCCATTGTATGAATTGTTGTTGGTTTGAAGTATTGTTGTACCAATATATAGGGTGCAACCTGGGTATATAGTATTGGTATGAGTACAGGTATTAACGAATACACCACTATGGTATGACCTGAGGGCATACCAGCCTTATACCAGTGCTGATCAGATATGAGACCTGTGGTATATTATAGTTTATACCTGCCTCAATACCAGGTTCATACCTGCCATATACCAGATGAAAATCAGTCTTGGACCTAAGAGCATCTCTAGGGGTGCTCAGTATGTGACCCCTGCAAAAACAAAAATTCACATCCAAGTTTAGGGTACAACAGCCCATGAGCGATCACGTAAGGTAGGGTTTTTCTCACCATTTTTGCAGGAGGGCCCCATTGTTTATGGTGTCCAAAGAGTAGATGGAGCCCTCTTCATGGTGCATCTATTGCACTAAAAATTGCCAAAAATGAACTGGAAGTGAGAAAATTATGACCCCCCAAAGTAGGGGACGTCGTTTTTACAGAAATTTTGAATCAAACAGCTCATAGCCTACTTTCGACCCCTCAAAAAATCCTTAAATATTATTCTGCTGCATTAAGAGGTAGAAGATGATTTGTAGAGCTTAAGATGGTGATTTCAAAGCAGTTTAAATTGCTCAATTTGAACAAATAAATAAGAAAGTTATGCACTGATGAAGTAGGAGGGGTCAAAATGAAAAAAAAACTCATTTTGTAATTTTAAAAAACGTATTTTCTTTACTGCTTTGTTTGGCTGCTCCTTTGGTTTTCCATTTCAAAGATGATTTGTATACCTTGAGAAGGCACTCCTATAACATTTTAAATCACTCAAAATGGAGAAGAATTGTGAAAGATTTGCCAAAGTGATTGGTGATAGGTCAGTGATCAGCAATGGGTCGCTTTACCCTACTTATTTACATATTTTGGGTACCCCATCCAAACAACTGAAACTCGGAAAGCAAATAGGTGGGGAACTACTAATAGCAAACCACCTGGATCAATCATTATGCACCTATGAGAAATCAAACCATATTTAGTACACTCTTCTCAGCAGTGCACAACATTGCTCTGCCATTTACCAACCACTGCAAATTGTTTGATTATGTTGAGCCAAAGCCTACATATTTTGACTTTTCTTCATCCAATTTTACTTTGCAGGATCACATATTGAGCACCGCTGGAGATGCTCTAATATAGGTACGCAACTAGTATGGAGTTTTGTACCTGATACCAGTACCTGCCACATATGAAAAAAAAGCCTCCGGATACCAGTGTGGCAAAAAGAACGGTCACAACATCATTGGGTAACATCATCAATTGCAAACAACCTGTCTTTCATAAGTATTGCTAAAATCAAATCAAACTTCCATACGTCATCCTAGCTATGAATTGTCAGGCTAATTTCTATAGCACTTTGAGGGATCGGATCACTCCGAGCTTTCTCTCATGAGCTATCATTGCCTTCAATAGGTTTCCATCATGCAATAACCAACTCATGATACTACACAATGCTTTGTGTCCACACAACTTCAACTCTCAACATACCCAACAATACCAACTCCAAAACCCTAAAAAACAAAGTGTATGTACCCACATCCTAACCCACTCTTTGTTTCTTACACTCTAACAAGGTTCAAGAAATTTTGACAACAGAATCACCCATGCCAACTTCAGGCACTAGAAACCATACAAAACATGTGAATTCTATAGCAACTAGAATCAAACTTTTCTCTTAGAGTTCCCATTATCATAGGTCTCATTCCATTAACACACACACACACATGAACATATTGCTTGAATATATCAAACTCAAGCTTGCAAGAAAACCTTGGGCAAGCTCTCAAACCTCTTAAAGTTCTTGTTCAATTACCAAATGCCTTGTTATCGTGTTGGTTCATACTAAATCTTAAAATCAAAGCTAAATTCCTTGCACAACAAAAAGAAATGAAGAATAATTGTAGCCCAACTGTCAAAAGCATTCATCTCCAAGACATGGCAAAAAACTTTAAACAAATGCAAAAACAAGAACCATTACAAATTACAATTTAGATAGAATATTTAGGTCGCTAGAAGTTCTTTCTTAAAACCTCAACTGCCATCCTTCACAAGTAGCAAAAGCATGAAGAATAAATGACAAGCCACCACATCCAAATCAAACGCTCCACACAAAACCCATTGCCAAAATCCAAAGCTTTGATAAATCTAAAAACAAAACAACTTCCTAGCTTATCATCACAAACTTAGTATTTCATAACTTATGAATAGAAATCGTGTAACATTAGTTCATTCATGATTTGTACATTTCACACATTGATATTGTGCATTGAAAATACATTTGACACAAGAATTTATTGGAAGATGCGATAATCGTTCAATATTCATTCATTCATAAGTTTTATTTCATCCATCAACACATTTATTCGCATGTCAAATGTGTTTTCAATGCATGATATTCGTGTGTAAAATGTGCAAACCTATGAATGAACAAACTTCACAAAATTTTCATTATTGATTCGTCACATACTAAATTTGTGATGATCCCAAAAATCTTAAATCATCATAACAATGCCTTGGTGCACATAACTACCATCTACTATGTCGAATGATGAAAAACAAAAAAGTGATAAATTTTTTTAGCACAACACGATGCAAATTATTTTTTTGCATCGTGTGAACTATTAGTGTGTGAACTAATAGTTCACACGATGCAAAAACAAACCACTTTTACCCTAATTTTATGTCACACTAGGACCAATATGATATGTTCCAAAGTTGATACCAATGTGATGAAAAATTAAAGGATAAAACTTTAACTTCATGGAACAACACCATCAACTACCAAAAAAATAACACAATAAGGCTTTCGACAATTGATGGTGATGGGAAAGGGAGACATAATGTTATAACTTTTTGTTTTTTTTTTTTTTTTGCAAA
>Ga0209611_10003939_pt1 | contig 25506 bp, 19 predicted proteins | sample S1TSphgellanicum_3_FD_187693 | JGI IMG/M metagenome (GOLD analysis project Ga0209611, IMG submission 187693) | Host-associated microbial communities from peat moss isolated from Minnesota, USA - S1T2_Fc - Sphagnum magellanicum MG (SPAdes) (version 2) | ecosystem: Host-associated > Plants > Peat...
TGACTAGTGGTACCCGTGACTACATCACTCCAGCCATCCCGAACGTGCAGTGGTCTTGACCAACGTTGTACGAGTATCAGAATCAGCTGTGTGTACCCTCAGGTTATCAGTTCGAGTATTTACTCCCTTACCTGACGTTAAAAAACTCAAAACCCCAGTTCTGACATTTATTAGATATACAAAAAAAACGAGACCCATGTCTGCCTAACAAAAATGTATTGGACTTTGGCATGCTTTCAAAGTCATAAAATTCAATAACCTCTAACTTAGATGCTTCATTCTAATGCAATTAATTTTAGCCTAATTTTTATTTGAAAAAAATCAACAGATTAGAAGAATTTTAAAAAGTTGAAAATTTTCAAAATAAATTGATTATTATTCTATAATAAAGAATTTTTTAAAATATTATTTCTATTTTATGCTGAGTTTGTAGAGTTTAGATATATATTATACCAAAATTTGGAAGTTGAATTTTAATTTATGTTAGCGAAAACTTTGTAAAAAGAGTACACAATGGATATGAGGTTTTTGTTATGGAATGACAAACATTGGATGATATTTTTTTCCCTTTTCATGAGTTGAACATGAGGGGTTTTTAAAAAAAAACAATTATAGAGAAAGGAAGACAAATATGAAAATATGAATTGAATTTAACCTTCAAATAAACTATGATCATTGTCCATTGTGAATTTCTCAAAGGTTAAAATCATGAAAGTTCACCATTATGGATGAAAAAAAGAAGAAAAAAAAGGTCTCCAAGATGAATTTAATGACAAATCTTCATGAGATTAACATCCATTGAAAACCATTATATTAAAATAATATTTATTTTTTTACTTCACCAAAAAAAGGAAATATTCATGCAACTCAGCCATTGTGGATGAAAAATATACTTCCCAAGATGAAAACAACAAAATATTCATGAGATGACCATCCATTGAAAACAATAACGTTAAAATAATATTTATCATTCAATTCACAAAAAAAGGAAATATTCATAAAACTTGGGCATTTTGGATGGAATTTTTTTTTTAAAAAAAATCTGCAGGATGAAAAGTGACAATTCTTGATGGGATGAACATCCATTGAAAACAATGGTAAATAAAAATAAAAATTGTTTTACTTTAAGAAAAAGGAAATAAATTTACGAAAATGAAATTGCCTGGTCACTGAAGAGAGAATGTTTTTTTGGGCAGACCTGATGAAACCCGAAGAAGGCTCCTGAAAGGAAATAACTCGAAAGATGGAGAGAGAAAGGAGAAATGGGAAGGGGGCGGAAGATACTGAAAAGAAATGACTTGAAAGATAGAGAGAAGGGAAAAAGAAAGGGAACTTAGATACTGAAAAGAAATAACCCGAAAGATGGAGAGAAATGGAAGAGGAGAGGGGCCGAAAATCCGAAAAGAAATGACCTGGAAGGCGGCGGGACAGCGAAAAGAAAGGGACCGAAGATACTGAAAAGAAATAACTCGAAAGATGGAGAGAAAGGGAAAAGAAAGGAGCACGGAGTAAGCAAGAGAGCTTTCGTACTCTTCTCCCTGTTCTTCGTGATTCTTTCTCTCGTCTTCGTCGTTCTCTCGATTCTCAGCGGAAACAAGCTTCGATCTCGCGCTCTCCAATTTATCTAGCTTTTCGATTCATTCTACAGTGTTCAGCATTTTTTTTCTTCATTGGGTTCTTCTGCAATTCGCCCACAATCAAGCCTTTGTTTTTTTCTCGACAGTTAAGAAGAACCGTGTGTCCGTGTTTTTTTCCCGTAGCTCCTTGTTTCAATCCGAAATCTGAAGCTCCCGAGCACTAGAGAAGAAGGATTTACGGAGAGATTCGGAAGCAGGAACGTTGGTTTGCAGTCTGCAGGAAATCCGTGAATTTGGGGCTTCTTAACGGTCCTGCTGCGTGTTTCCTCTTCTTTCAGTCTGTGGTTTGTAGTTGGAGAGGGAAAGTCTTGAAGAAGGGGAGGAAGAAGAGGAGGAGGAGGAGGAGGAGGGTGTGGGGGGTTGGGGGGGAGTCTCTCGCATGGCGGCGGCGGCGGCACAGACGACGCTGCAGCTGATCGATGGATCGGGAACGTTCAACGAGAAGGGGTTGGAAGCTTTCGTGCGGGAAGTGAGGCTAGCGGAATGCGGACTCTCGTATGCAGTTGTAGCAATCATGGGACCACAAAGCTCAGGCAAGTCGACGCTGATGAACCATCTGTTCAAGACCCGGTTTGTGGAGATGGATGCGTTCAAGGGTCGCAGCCAGACGACACAAGGAGTATGGCTTGCGCGAGCTGAGGGCGGCGTGGATCCGTGTACCCTAGTGATGGATTTGGAAGGGACGGATGGCAGAGAGAGAGGAGAAGATGATACTGCATTCGAGAAACAGAGCTCGCTGTTTGCCCTAGCGGTTTCTGACATTGTGCTCATCAACATGTGGTGCCATGACATTGGAAGGGAACAAGCAGCAAACAAACCCTTGCTCAAGACTGTCTTCCAGGTCATGATGAGACTCTTCACGCCACGCAAGACCACTCTGCTATTTGTCATCAGGGACAAAACCCGCACTCCCCTTGAGACTTTGGAGCCAATTCTGCGCGAAGACATCCAGAAGATTTGGGATGTTGTACCCAAGCCTGAGAAGTACCAGCACACACCACTGAGTGAGTTCTTCAATGTTCAAGTCACAGCACTGGCAAATTTTGAGGAGAAAGAGGAGCAGTTCAAGGAACAAGTCGCAGAGCTGCGCACTCGATTCATGAACTCTGTTGCACCTGGTGGATTGGCTGGGGATCGACGTGCTGTCATCCCAGGTACGGGTTTCCCTTTCTCCACGCAGCAGATTTGGAAGGTGATCAAGGAGAATAAGGACCTTGACCTGCCCGCACATAAGGTGATGGTGGCAACAGTGCGATGTGAGGAAATTGCACATGAGAAGATCATGGCACTGGGATCGAATCCTGAATGGCAACAGCTTGAACAAAGGGTACGTGATGATGTGCCAGTTCCACACTTTGGCTCGGCTGTCAGCTCCATCTTGGAAAGGTATCTGTTGGAGTATGATGCAGAGGCTGCCTACTTTGAGGAAGGAGTGAGGATGGTGAAGCGATCTTTTCTGATGTCAAAGCTTCTTGATCATGTGCAACCTAGTTACCAAACTGTATTAGGGCACCACCGGGTCAAGACCTTGAGTGTGTTCAAGCAGAAGCTCAACAGCGCAACAGATTCTTCTTCACAGAAACTAGGTTTTGCCATCCTTGTGCGACAATGTTCTGAGGCTGCCATGGTGGATTTTGATGCTTGCTGTGCAGGTAATTGATGGGAAAAAAACCCTAATTAGGAACCCTAATTCCTTTGCATGTGATGTAATGAATGATATATGCCAGATATAAAATCCTGCAGTATAACATTCCTTCCACTGAGGATGAGCAAAGGCTGTGTTGCTAGCACTGTGCTTGGGGATTCGCATACTGAGATGTGTATGTTCCAGGCCAGTCATTATAAGTTGGAGTTGCTTGTGCATGGAGTTTTGTGTGCAAGCCTTTAACTTGTTGAGATGCGGTTTGCAGTATCCATGTTGAATTGGTCATTTCCATGTCCAAAGAGTCAGGTAGAAGTAGTGGCAGCTGTGGAAGCTTGTCATAACTGCATACTTACCACTTGAAGCAAAATGCAATGTGCATAATGCAGAGTCATATCGACCAGGGTTCAATGGTGAGCTTCTCTAACTGTTGTTGTGATTTTATAGTACCTTGCAAGAGAGATGCTGATTGGTCTTATGTGTGATTGGGTCCAGATGCTCAAATCATGGAAGCAGACTGGGACACATCAAAGTTGAAAGAGAAGCTTCGTCGGGACATTGATGCTTACAGCCGATCAGTGCGTGCAGAGAAGATTTTGCAACTCACAAAAACATTTGAAAAGAAGCTGGATGTGGCCATTGGGGATCCTGCTGCCTCTCTTCTGGATGCAGCTTCTCCTGACACTTGGCCAGCTGTCACAAAGCTTCTGGAGCATGAAGTTGCAGTGGCAACATCTGGCTTCAAACATGCAATTGAAGGGTTTGAGCCCACTACAGAAGAGCTGTCACCCATGCTGGTTGAAATATTCACCTATGGCCGAGGGATTGTGGAGAAGAAGGCAAGGGAAGAAGCTGGGCAAGTGATCATTCGAATGAAGGATCGCTTCACCAGTGTGTTTGGGCATGAAGCAGACAATATGCCTAGGGTTTGGGGAGAGGAACATGATGTTCGAGCTATCACAAGAGATGCTCGAGTTGCTTCTGTGAAGCTTCTTGCAGTTCTGGCTGCTGTACGCTTGAAACCAAGGGGTATAAGCTCTGATGTGATTGAAACATCACTCTTGACATTGGTGGGGGAACCTCAGGATTCTTTGCAGCGAACACTATCACGAAAGTTATCAGTCAATAGCACAACTTCAAATCCCAATCCTGCATCTGCAGGTTCACAGGTATTGGCAGCTAGTACATGGCCAGGTATTTCTCCATCAGATATCTTACTTACTCCTGTGCAGTGCAAAACGATATGGCGGCAATTCCAGAATGAAACAGAGTATACAATTAGCCAAGCTCTTGCTGCACAAGATGCTGCAAAACGAGGAAAATCATGGATGCCACCTCCATGGGCAATCTGTGCTATGGTGGTGCTTGGATTCAATGAGTTTATGGCTCTTCTCCGGAACCCTTTGTACATAGCCATTCTATTTGTCCTTTATCTGTTCCTGAAGGCTGTTTGGGTACAGCTTGACATCAAGCGGGAATTTGATCATGGCTTTTTACCAGGGATTCTATCAATCTCATCAAAGCTGCTCCCCACTTTGATGAACTTATTGAAGAAGCTTGCCGATGAAGGTCAGAGAATAGGAGTGGATGCAGGTGCAGGCTCCAATCAGACTAATGGTACAAACACAAATGGCGTTCAGCATAGAGATATTCAGCTTAATGATATGGCAGCAGATTCTGTGTCAGAGTCCAGCTTTGAAAATGGTGATCACATGACAGGGAACTTGAGGCAGCGACAGCCAACCAAATATAGTTAGCTCTAGTGTCAGGTTTGCTTCCTATTTAAATCATAATCTAGACTCAGAAACTGTGTCTTGGCTTATATTTGATCGCAGGTTAGGTTGTGTAGCTTCCCCTCCTCCTACACACCAAGTGAAGATCCAAAAGCTTTTTCTCCTTCCAATCTATGATTTTCTTCCTGCAATTACTATGCTCCAAATTTGTGGAGGTCTTACTTGAAACACCCAAAAATCTGAACCTTGTCAATAGTATTTCCACTTCTCTGCTCAGATTCTCAGCAGATATACCATCATTTTAGACAAGGATCCAATAGAGTAAATTGAGCTCTCAGAAATTCTTATTGGCCCTTCTTTTTGAGGGTCCCAGCAGAGAGGGTGAACTTTTTTGGTCCTGTCTTCATGTTACTCACATGAATTCAGGATGAGGTTATAGTCTTTTTGGCAGAGATGTTTTTCGGGGTATGAGGTATATATTGATTTTCCGAATGTGTTCCAAATTATAGAACTAAGTAAAGTATAAAAGACCCAATAGAGGACAGAACCCTACTTGAGGTAGTTCATCTCTTTTTCAGTGAAAACATGGTCTGCTCGATTCCATGCCAGGGGGTATGGCACCAAATATTGGGTGAAAACTAGGGTTTTGTAATGTCCTTCAAATGATAACAATGAAACTTGAAACTTTACATATGGTGGATGATGGGATGTGGCTAATGAATGGGCTGTCTGTATGAATGGTTCTTATATGTTTAGGCTTAACAATAGTGGTGGAAACTAGTCCCTTGAGTGAAGCTGAATTCTAACTGAATTCTTTTTCTTCAATGGGTACTTCAATTACAGCAGAGATAAGTACATAGCAAATCACAGCTGGTGGAAAACTCTGGCGCAAACTTTTCCTTGATTTGTGTTTTCAAAGTGGATTACAGTTTGTGGTCATCTTCGGAATTGATGGAATTGGAGGACAATGACAAAACCTTGCTCACAATGTACACACAGGCAGATAGTACGAGGATGGACATGAGAATTCAGAAGGTTGTGGTTTCAAACTTCCATGGGAGGTCGTCAAGATTTGCAACAAAAGAGATGACTTGATGCACAAGTTTTTTATGTTGGAGAACAGACAAAAAGACTTGGAGAATGTGAGAATGCAACAGGAAATAGAGAGCTTGTGAACTTTTTTGAAATACAAGTAGGCAAGCCTCCTAGAAGGAATTGTTAAGCTGCAGCTATGGGACTCCATTTTAGCATCTCAACAGAATGAAGAGTCAGGTGCTCAAGAACTAACTCAACTCAACAAGAATGTTGCACAGACAAAGAGATTCCATACCATGAACTGCAAATCAGCTGAATGATTATATATGAATGTAATTGAACAACACATTCCCAGAGAGGAGAAGACAACAGGATGCCTTCCGGAAGGAATGAGAACTCTATTGCACAAGACATAGTGAATAAGAATGTGTCTGCTTAAGGTAGGGGCCAGGCAACAGGGTATCTAAGAGGGCCTCAATACCAGCAGCCAAGATGTGAGGTGGCACTTCATCACCCGAACACTACCTGCTTTCCCTTTTCCACCAACACCTTCATCAGCTCCACCTCACATGTCATGATCCACCAACCCAACCCAACCAAAAATCATCATGTCATTTTCATTTTCAGCTCCAAGGTAATCCAAGGGATGAACCAGACAATCCACTGGCTCTGTTTGTTCTCAAGTACTCCATGCAATTTGCCATCAAGGTATTGCAGTTCCGTCAGGCATCATTGTCCATCATGTCCACTGGAAGTTGAGATAGTGGAAACATATATTTGTAAACCTCCATATTACCCCCTTTGTGCAGCAAAATCAAGAGGTCTCCCATCAGTTGGCACCCTTCATATTACACAGCACTTTGGATTCCTAGCCCTCTGAAGTGCCTGTTCTGATCCTGTGGCCACAGGAGCTAAATCCTAAACCTCCAACCTGTGAGGCTGCTCTCTTCAAGCTAGCTCTTTGGTGAATTGTTCTCCAAGCTACGCACATTCGTGGGTTCATGCAAGCCCAAAGCTAGAGCACATGGGGTTTCTTCTTTCCTGTGTACAAAGATATTGATAGTAGATTCCAGAACCAAAAGACAATTTCCCCTGCAAAATGATAGTACACGTACATAGAGAGCCGAGGGATCTCATGCAACTGGTTGAACTCAATGCAATTCTCCGAGTCAGTCAGAGATTGGACAGGCAGTCCACAGGTGTACAGAAAGAGCAGATGAGCAGAATTCTGAGTTGACAACATAATAAGCAAACTTGAAATGTGTGGTTCTGACAAAATATGTAGCCTGTGAAGGAAACTTGGATTTGTCCTTCCAACACATCTATCCAACTATTGCACAGTTTGGTGACCAAATCCATTTCATCTAAATTGATGGGTGTTCATGTTGAAAGCAATTGCTTGTAAATATGATTGCACCCAATGCCAAAACTGAAACTTGGCAAAACTATGGCAAGATTCAATCCACGCATCAAGATTCTTCATCAGTTCAAGTTGCCAGACCCCCAGAAAAGTGAAAAATCTATGCTGTCCAGTTCTGGGCAAGATATGAATCCAGGCCAAAATTGATGGCATTTTGTACTGCAGATTGGACCAGTGATTGTACTATGAAACAGATATGCACATGAGGAGAAAGTAAGAGGAATGAGGAGCAAGGTGCATTACAGTAAATCTAGCTTGTCTTCCACCACTTCAAAAAGGTTGACAAAGTATCTTTGACTTTGGCTATCTTAGAGACCAAAGACTTCTCGTATGTTCTTCCAGTCTCTGAATCCAAAGTCTTGTATGCTACAGCCATGATGAACATTGCTGGGTGTAACCTGCACCCTCCATCTTCATCCCCATTAGCCACTTCCAGTTCATTACACAAAGTCTCACACCAGAGTAAACAGAAAAGCATCTAACAATTTCATCATGGTGCCAACAAAGTTTGAGTGAGGGAGTGAATAGTTGGCAACTCATACCTTTGTTCATTATGCTCCCTTAAACCCAAAGTCTTTCTCCTTGGGACATGATGTTCCTTTTCCCATGTCTCAATGTACCAACCCCCAACATCATGTGTGGTGGAGCGAGGTGCGAAAATCCAGAATCTTGTAGACCCAACACACATCCCAGCAAAATATATAATCAACAGACAACAGACATCCTCCTCAAATTTCCAACAGGAATACAAAACCAGAATTAAGAAGTCCTCCAATTGCAGAAGAACCCTGCTAGTATGCTTTCATTCAACACAGCAAATCAGCATATCATATCAAACTTCTCAGGCAAACTTGGTCAATTACCTGCTCGAGGGCAAGCTGGCACGACGGCATCGACATTCACAACGACCACCTTCTTTGAACCACCACATGTGCTTCACCTGACCACCATCAGAAACCATATATCGTATTGTAGTGAATGCACTGAGCTTATCAGCAATTGTCATTGATGAGAACCTGCCAAACGTAAATAAAACAAAGCATCCAAAAAGGGGGAGAGAAAGGCACAAGATGGAAGGTACAACTTTGTATTTACTGTGATGAGACTGTAGTGTTTATCCTTTCATTCAGCAAACTAGAATTCTAAATGTAACAGGAAGGCAAACTGATATCTATACGTCCTCATCCAGAGCTGAAGAAGACTTGGAGCTAAATTTGCAAAATTGACTTCCAAGTGAACATTCTAGTAAAGAAGAACATATGGCCACTGACAGACACAGCAGTGATCATAACTGCTCCAGATATCTATGAATATACCTACAGAGGAATCTCCACAACGACAATTTGAAGGTAAAATGACAATAAAACCCTGAACAGTTATCCTGGAAACAAAGTGCAGAATCAAAAAATCTCAACAGCCATTGAAATGGGTATAAACTACATCAGTGTCTTCTTCTTACCCACCAGCGGTGTTTGATGTTGCACAATCTTGTGAGTTCTTCTACCGTCAGGACCATAGACTGCACAAACTCTTCCAAGTTTTGTTGTACTCAAGCCATGTATGGTCCCTAAGAACTTTGTGTTGACACTGGGAGTTGCATAAACAGTCTGGGGATCTGAGATCCAATTTTGAGCAGGCTCAGAATCTCCAGGAGCAGCAGCAGGAGCAGCAGCAGGAGCAGCAAGCGCCTCTGCTGTCAAGAAAACGGACACAAAGTCATGTGAACGAGTCCCATCCGTATATCCATTATTGCTTGCATTTGATCGTGACCTGGTTGCTTTTGCAACCAATTTTCCAAACAAGTGCAATTCAAGGTCAACATAAGCTGATGCATCCGTTGAATGAAGAAGCTCCTCTTGATATGATGGAGATCTTCTTCTTCTACTGTTCTTGTTGGTGGGACCTGAATTGCTGAGATTGAAGAATGTCCTCCTTGCAGAAGCAGAAGGAGGAGGATGAGAAGGAAGCTGCTGGTCATCATCTGAATCCAGTAGAGGAGGATTTACACAATGCAAGTCTTGCAACAACAGAGGTGGTTGCTGCTGATGATGATGCTGCTGCTGCTGTCGTACAAAGCCAAAGAGCTGCCGACCTGAAACAAGATGAAGAATCTCATCTGTTCCAAGCCCGGCTCTCTCATCCGCTTCAAAACAGTCCGGGATTCTTCCCTGCCATCCTTCAATCAATTGAGGACCATGAAATGCTTTCAGCAAAGCAGATTGTAGCTCACCTCGTAGATGAAGCTCTTGAAACCCTAATCCTTGGGGATGAACAACAGATTCTAGAACAGCAGATGTTTTATACTTCTTCAACCATTCTGCAACTTCAAGATCTCCTCTTCCTCCTGTTGTGCTATCAGATTCTTGTTGTCGTTGTTGTCGTTCCCGGATAGTGTCCTTGGATTCTTTGTGATTTGCTTCAGCTTGAAGCTCAGCATCATAAGCTGCACGCCTTTGTGGATCTGCCAGAATCTAACAAGCAAAAACCAGAATGAATCTCACTCCCCCCCTCCGCTTCTCTTGAACGTGATGCAATTCCTCGAGGAAACAAAGGTGTGAGAATGAAGATGCTTGCCTGATAAGCAGCGAGCACGCGAACAAACTGTTGTGCACTCGACCTCCGGCTATCATCATCATCAGCACAATTTGGTTGCAGATCAGGATGTGTCGCTTTGGCAAGGTCCCGGAAAGCAGCCCGGATGCTCTCTACACTGCAGCTCCGTTGCAACCCTAAGATAGTGTAAGCATTCTCACCTCCTCCTCCATCATCTTTCCAAGAAGAAGAAGAACATGATGCCCTCGCAAATTGCCACCATCCAAATCTCCTCCGCGCTTGCAGGATCGTCATAGATGATGCCATCCCGATTGTGCGGCACACAAGAAAAATTCCCATCATCCCCAGATCCTCCTCCTTGTCCAGCAGCAGCATCCCCCTTCTTCGCAGATCCTCCTCCTCGTCCTCCAGCAGCAAACCCTTTCAAACCCTAGAACAGAGACTCAGAAGAAGAATGCTACAAAGCTGTTGCAAGTACTGAATTCATGGTTTTCTAGACCATTTCCTCTGTTGCAACTGGCAATCTTCAAGCTCCCATCTTCCGTTGTCTCCATCAATTCTACCTTGAATCCTGGAAAGGAGGAGCACCAGCAGAACATGAAAGATTCAAAACCAGCAGAAGATGGAAGATTCTTTCACAAAATGTGGGAGGTTCTTCACAGCAGAACATGGGTGATTATTCTTCACAGTAGACGATGGGATTTGCTTCCCAAAATGTGGGAGATTCTTCTCAGAAGATGGGAGAGAGATTCTTCAAGGTGCTTGCTTGTGCAATTCCTGGTTTGAGATTTGTTTTTGTAGATTGGGAGATTCTTTTGTGGTTTTGGGGTAAAGAGTAAGGAGACACTCCAAGAGATCAGTGCTAATCTAAAAAATGACTACCACCCCAAGGTTGTTTTTTGGATCAGCACTAATCTCATGAGCAAGTGTTCTAAGCCAAACCACATGTACACCTAGCAATGAGTGTGCTGATTTCCACTCATGCCATTAGCATGAATCTCTGTTGAGATATAAGCACAGGTTTTGAAATTGAAGCCCACTGATATTGTGAGGGTGTGAAGTACATAGGGTTGTTATAGATAGGACTTGTAAAAACACATTGTCACCATGAGAAAACCCAAACCTTGAGAAGAAGAAGAAAGAGAGCTTGGTCCCCCCAAAAGATAACTCATGAATGAACTTGTCAACCTCTAATCCATTTTCAACCTCCAATTTTTTTTTTGAAAAGAGCTCTTTCTTGTACTCTATGGTCTCCTCTAGAGTGCTCTCTGTGGTGGCTTGCTCTCCATGTCAAAGTCTCTGGATTCTTGTAGAATCAAGGAGCCTTGGGAGGCCTCTGCTATGTTTTACTTTGTTACAAACTGTGAATACATAGTTAACAGTTTCACAGTATCATGGTATTACTGCATAGCTGGCATAGTGACAGTGTTGAGCATCTGCTTCCAGGTGCTCATAGCTGCTGCTGGACACCATAAAAAACAGTGCTTGAAGATTGATTGATCTACTTCATGGGTCATGTTTCACACAAGAATAAAACCTTGAAAGTTGCTTTCTCTCTGAGTCAGAGATCACTCACTATCAAGATCATCATATGTGGGCTTCATTTCTCTTTGAGCTAAAACTGCAGCAGCAATAATGAAACAGAAAAAAAGTCTGGCAAGTTTGTAATGGAAGTCTACCTACCACAAAAAGGGCAAAGCTGAGCTTGACATCTGAGCTTAACATCACAGATTTGCAAGGCCACCAAGCAAACTGCTGCAATGTAAACAGCAGAATCCCATTGTCAGGAATTTGGCAACCTTTCTCTCTCACACCTCATTCAGAATCTCAAGACAAGAAATTGTGTTTCATGAGGTAGAATATGATCAGACCTCCCTGCTTTCTGTGAGATGACCCCTCGCTGATGCCACTGTTCACTTTCTGGCAAGACCTTCATCTCTGCCTAACTGATTGTAACCACAATATTGCATCTTTCAACCATGGCATAAGATCAGATAAGACACCAAAACAAGACAGGCAGCAGCCTCATCTCCAAAAAGATGGCAGAGCACACAAGATCATCAAGCTGATTCTCACTCTCAGCACATGAGATGTACAACAACTGTTACATCTCACAAGACTCGAGCTTATATGTGGCTTCACTAATCTCTGCAAAGGTTCAATGTTCACAGGACAACATTTACAGTGTAAAAATATGTCAATCTCTCCAGTAGAGTACATACAGCATGCTGGTTTGTTTAAAAACATACATACTTTGGAATCAAGATATAACAAACCCATGCACAGATTTGAATCTGACACACCTCAGGAATTCTGTTTTGCACCTTCTTGCAGAATCTATGATGACATGCAGGATTTCCCTGACCCTGACAATGTTGTGTGAGGTTTGTGAATACTCTCCACTGTCTGACTACAGATCATTCTCAGTGTGGTGGAGGAGCTGATATCAAAGAAGGTCAGAGGCAATAAGGAGAGATACAAAATTTGTGCTCACATGAACACTATTGTTCCCTCTTCACTTCATGTAAGGAGCAAAGTTTATCAAACACAAAGAACCGTAGCAGCAGTATAGAGTATCTTCACTTGCTGAAGATGACTTCCAATTCTACTAGATGGGTTTGATTTTGAAGTGCAGACCTATGAGGGAAAACACAAAGCATTTCAGATCCTGCAAGGTGGAAAAACAAATCATTAGTGCTGCATCCCAAGAAAACCTAGCCAATACATGTTCCCATGAGGGGTGTCAGAGCTTCATGATTGCACAACAATTGCAGTTGCTATTATCGTTGATGCAAAACATCGACAAAACATCAGCCACACACACAGGATGAAGAAAGAAAGCTGTGAAAACAAGGGGGGGAAGAAAAAAGGAAGAAGACAGCTACCTGAACAAGGTAATAGAAGATGCGAAGGCCTTCAGGATCTTTACTGCTCTGAACATCAAGTAAGGAGCCAATTTTGGAGGTGGTGAAAGAGATGTGATCATTGCCCATGACTATCTCCAGCTCCTGCCGTCCAACTCTGTCTGGCTCAGGCCAGTTGTTGTCATCTTCCTTCAATATCTACACAACAATAGATAGATAGAGACCTCGCCCAAAAAAAGGAAACCAAAAAGAAAAAATAAAAATCTCGTAACAGCAAAACACAGTAGTAGTGTCTATTGCCAGTTATTATCCTCAAACCCTAACCCTAACCCCTAAACCCTAAGGCCCTAAAACCCTTCGCCTTCCAGCAGCAGCCACAAGCAAGTGAACACAAGTGAAACAAAAAGCAAGAAAAGAAGAGGGAGGAGGAAAAGAATAAGAGCAGACAGAGAGAGGGAGAGAGAACAAAACGTAAGACAAAACTGACCTCGCTATCAGAAATAATGCGACGACACTCGCGAAGAGCGGCCTGGGTGAGGAAAACCTCCTTCCTGATCATAGTGTCGTTCTTATAGTTGGAGTTGTTGGCGTACCTGAGCTTCCCATCCGGCCTGAACTCGAACTCCAGAAACTCGTGCCCGAATTTCCCCTTGTGCCCTACATAGTACCGCACGTAAAACTCCCCGACCTCTTCCGCATTTGCCATAATTCCTGACCTCAAATCTACGACGGTACTCTTCTGCAATGGGATTTCCTCTCTCTCTCTCTCGATCTCGATCGAACTCCCGTTCTCGTTTCCTCTCTCTCTCTCGATCTCGATCACGATCAAGCCCCCGTTCTCGTTCTCTCTCTCTCTCTCTTTTCCCGCCTACGCAATCCACTTTCTCCTTCGAGGGAGAAGGCAAGGCAACGTCCGCGGGACAACAAATGCACACACTTTCTTCATCCAAATTGTGCATTTTATCATCTTTTTTCATTTGGTGTCATCCACTAGGTCATTTTCTGACTGCCTTTTTTTTAATGTGTTCTTGGATGATTCATCCACAGGAAGAAGATTTAGCCAAATTTGGTTACAAGTTAAACATTAGAAGTAAAAATTCTAAAAACATCCTCCTATAGTTTTTGGCTACCCCACTTGAAAAACACATGTAACAAAATCTGGCAATGATTTTTCTTGAATTTTTTTTGAATTCTGGCAATTGAAAACTTCGAGAAGAACATGATTTTAGCACTTTCAATCTTTAATATAGAATTTTGGCTATATATATATAAGGGCTGGTGCAAAGCATCTATGAACTCAATTAGCCTTGTGCATGCAAGTAGTATAACCGAAGAAACCTTCATATATGGAGAGGGGCTTTGGGGGTGAATGAATAATCATGCACGTCTTGTTGGGTGCTTGGTGCTAATTGTTGGCCGGTTGGTGGATCGGTCGGTTGTTATGTCTCCTTTTTATTTTTGCCTTCGAGCAAACATAACCCCACTAGACTCTCTTGGTGGCCCATTTCTCCATTTAGAAATTTCTAAGCAGATTTTGGAGACTACCTTAGAAAGAAAGGTAAGATTCACTTTGGTCCAAGGGAAGCAAGCATCTTCCATTTTCAAGGAGTAAATATTACATTTTATAAATGTTCATAAGGTTTCTTCGTGTTTTTAGCTTGAGGAAAAAAATAAAATAAAAAATTCTAGCCAAGTACCAAACATAAGGTTATTTCGTGTTTATAGTTGGAGGAAAAAATAAAATAAAAAATTCTAGCCCAGGTATCAAACATAAGGTTTCTTCGTGTTTTTAGTTGGAGGAAAAAAATAAAATAAAAAATTCTAGCCCAGGTATCAAACATAAGGTTTCTTCGTGTTTTTAGTTCGAGGAAAAAAATAAAATAAAAATTTCTAGCCAAGGTAGCAAACATAAGGTTTCTTCATGTCTTTAGCTTGAGGAAATAAAATAAAATAAAAAATTGTAGCCAAGGTACCAAACATAAGGTTTCTTCATGTTTTTAGTTGGAGGAAAAAAATAAAAACAAAAAATTCTAGCCATTCTTTTTAGGTACCATAACGCCCTTCACCCATGGTCAAGGGTGTAACCTGGATTCATGTACCACAATTGGCTATTGTTATACACTTATTTTTCTCATAATGCCCCTAGAAGTGGGACCTTTTTTTTGGTCATGTATCACTTATTTTATGTTGCATCCATCATATTTATTTATTTATTTGTCTTTCAATGGCCATCCGACCGGATCCACCCAAAAGTAAAGTAAACCGCAATTAACTCTGCATCTGTTTGAATTTTCCATTTAAACTCGTGTCACACGGGCCGACCGAGTGAGTGGTGTGGAAGAATCTAGATACCGATTTTAAGCTCATCCCGATTTGTTTATCTTGCCCTTGTTGACATTTCAAACACCTTCTTGCAAGCTATACAAAACAATCATAGTCAGTGGTTTTTTTTTTAAATAAATTATTTTCACAATAACTGTAGTGACCCCAAAAAAAAAAAAATTAGGCACGTGCGAATTGTACAATGGGAATTTTTATTTGTTTTTCCAAAAGTCGCTGAATTTTGAAGAAAAACAGTCAAATGTCGTCACATTTAGATGCCGAGTCACATTTAGATGCCGAGTTCACGGAGGTCGTTGCCATAACAAAGAGAAATTCTGAATAGGAAAATAAAATGTTACTTTCTTGAGAGCCGGTCATGTCGAGTAACTGGCTGAGCACACTGGTGACGACGATTCCTTTGAATCGTCTTGGTGCTTCTGTGCCTCAATTATTCACAATAACTTGTGCACTCTCACCAGCGAGTTACAAATTCCACAGCCTACTGGTAAGAAGACCGAAGATATTCAGATCAAGACTCTAATAGGGTTGATGCAAAGAAAGTACGTTTTCTCTCTTTCCTCATCCCACTTTATTTCGGAGTCTATCAAACCAGGACTCAGGTGCAGATGTGCATACATGCATAATAGGCAATAAGTTATTCAGTGCTGGTATCAGAGATTTAGGGCACCGGATAGATGTGCTACTACCATAGTACCTTGGCCATTTCGACACATGTCCATCAAATAATTAATTTATTTTGAAATTTTCATTTCAACCAATGGGTGAATATTCTTAAATATTCGCTATTATCCTTCACAATATTTTTTGATGTGGAAGAAATCATTTTTGAAAATTTCAACATTTTTGAAAATAATATAATTAGTGTCGTCGAATTGGCCAAAGTACTAGGGTATGTTCCACGTCTTGTTTTATCAAGGAAGGTTGTTTGTTTCTTTGTTAGTTAAGTTGAGATGTTTCAAACCATAACACACCCCATCGTGCTTTTAATACCATTAAGAAGCCCACAACAAATAAGGGTGTAATGACATCGACACCCATCATGCTCTTGATACCATTAGAAAGCCCTTGATAGGTTTCGTAATTTTTAAACCTATGGTGTAAAAATTATTAAATATTTGAGAAAAATTGGGGCACACTCTTTGTCTCGTTGTAAGGCCCTCATTGAGTAGTATTTTATGAAGATATTTTTTAGTTTTTAGACCTAAGGTGTAAGAGGTATTGAATTTTGAATGATTTTGTGATTGAAAATTCAATTAAATTACCAAAAACAAAAACTGATTTTGGGCATAAGAAATTAATTGAGTAACAAGTTTACACCTGAGCCAATGGCACAAAGCCACACTAGTGAGGATGAAATGTTTACATTAGAGTTCCGTACATGCTATACACAACGTGGCTTGGATGTACAATATCAATCATCCAATCACCAATGGGGTCGTGGTGACCCGGCACTCGACCACCATCCATTCCCCCAAAAAAAATAATCACTCGTTCCGTGGGTAGCACGGACTTTCAATGGCCAATCATCTTGCTTAACCATTGAGCACCCAACACTACTGACTCACCGCTTTAAAGTTTGTCCGGGTGAAATTGAAGTATCTTCGAGGTTAGGCCACATCCCGGAAAAATAAATAAAAATTATTTGTTTCGGTTCGGAATCCGGATATGTGATCATATGATGCGATAGACCACAGATATTCTTCTTACATAGTAGAAGACGTAAATATCAACTTATGACACCACACGACCCATTCCGTAAGGGAAAAATGGAGACCGTAGGTTGAGAATTACATAAACATGTTGTCATCCGCATATAAGTTTGTGGTCTTATTAGTCCACATGAAAAAGGTCATCCATTACATTTTATTTCATCCAATTGTTGGTTCATGGTTTGCTCACACCTTGCCTCCTTTTTGTTCATCCGTTGAATTTCAAATTTCATGAATATCCTTGGTGAAAAAAAACGTGGGATGACTTTAGGGTTTCTTTCTATTTCATCCAATTTGTTGTTGGTTCATAGTCCATTCATACCTTCCTTTTTGTTCATCCATTGAATTTGGAATTTCATGAATATCCTTGGTGAAAAAAACGGAGGGATGATTTTAGGGTTTCTTTCTATTTCATCCAATTTGTTGTTGGTTCATAGTCCATTCATACCTTGCCTCCTTTTTGTTCATCCATTGAATTTGAAATTTCATGAATATCCTTATCCTTAGTGAAAAAAATTGGGATGACTTTAGGGTTTCTTTTGAACATTGGCTTTGGACTTTTAATGGATATGTATTTGGTGAACAAATTTGTTGTTGTTTTTTCTTTCTTTCTTTTTTTCCTTTTTTTTTATTTTTTTTTCCATCTAATTGTTCATTGTTGCTTTTTATTTATTTATTAGGTTTGGATTTACATGGATTTCCTTGGTGAAAAAACTTGGGATGATTTTAGAGTTTTTTTAATTATATTGACTTTGAATTTTTCATAATAATGAAGGGAGTGAATTTGAACTTGTCTAAAGGGAGGGAGGAAAAACAAAGCCTTTAGAGTATCTTCACTCACCCCCCCACCCCCCACCCCACAATAGTAAACAACATTTTTATATTAAATTTTACATTAGAATGGTGCCAAAAAAATTTATTATGCACTAAATATGGTCCCAAAATTTTTTATCTCCAAATTTTTTTTTAAAAAGGAATTGACTCTTGTGGATTGGTTGATGATTATGAGTGGCTCAAGTGGAGGGAGTTTAGTAGCCTCTCTCAATTTTTTCCTAGTGGACTTTTTCATGTTCATGGATGAGAATAAGGGCTTTTTTTTTTTTTTCCAATTTTGTGGTTTCAAAAGTTTGGTGATTATTTTCATAATTTTTTAATTTTTAAGAAAATAATTACACTGAAACAAATGAAAAGTTCAAAAAAATTATTGAAAAATTATCGAAAGCTTTGCAAGTGGGCAAACAAAACAAAACGCATGGCCAAAGGAAAAACCAAAGCATCAAAATGATGTTGTTGCCTTATTTGCATGACCGTACTTTGTTGGGCCCCAGTGGATGATTCTTTGTCATCATATATGACATGAAGAATAATTTTTACTCTTTGCATCATCATCGTCCTCATTGTCCTTCTCTACAATGGGGTTCCATTTTTTTGTAATCGGAAGATAATAAAATATCCAATTGAGAAGATCTTGAATGCAATTGTCATCAACTTGACAAAAAAGTCACACCCAAAAAACCAAAGCACAAAGCACACACCCCACCATTTTGCAATGACCAACTTTTCAAAACCATGTGCATTTGACTCATGATAAAGTCTCTCTCTCTCTACAATCAGCAATGGGGGAGGAAGTACATAACTAGTTTACTTGAGAGTACATGTAGTAGTACTCCCATCCCAAAAGGTTCATAACAAGTTACAACTCCATCTTATTATGGCAAATCTTTTTGCATAAGTTATCATATTTGTGGGAGAGAGAGAAAGAGAAGTGCACTTCTCTAGAAGAGTTATCAAACTACGTTTCCAAGTTTGGCAATAATTTAAATTATTTTTGAGAATATAATTATTTTATTAAAAAAAGTGTTTGTTTGAAATGATGATGAAATTGAAGGAAATTTACAAAAGGAAGGAAAATTTATTAAAATTGGTCTCATTTATGTTGGATGTTTAGAGGCAAGAGAAGCTACCAAAGAAGCTACTTATTGTTGAAATTTTTATAAATTATTATTCGAAACCCCATTGCTGAATTTGAAAAGGGTACTTCATTGGGTAACTTAAGTCGATACATTCAACCCAATACCCCCTAACTTCTTACATTAGCTTACTATGTATGGCCATTGCCCATTGAATCTACGATGACCCATGATGCCATCCGAAGATCATTTGAACTTCCGTTGACCGAAAAAACAAAACCCATTGAAGAAAATGAGATAGGCACCCAAAACCAATTAACTTATGTGTAAATATATATATATATATATACACAAAAAATCAATTAACTTAACTCATGTCCAAGAGAAATGGGTTTTGAAGATTGAAGAAAAAGAGAGATGGGTTGTAGAGATAGAACACAAGGAAGAGACATGGAGATGGAGAAGATGAGAGATGATGGGGTTTGGAGCTAGAACACAAGGAAGAGACATGGAGAAGATGAGAGATGATGGGTTTTGGAGATAGAACACAAGGAAGAGATATGGAGATGGAGAAGATGAGAGATATGAATTTTGGAGATAGACGAGAAGAAGAGATATGGAGATGAAGAAGATGGGAGATATGGGTTTTGGAGATTGAAGCGAGAGAGAGAGAGAGAGAGAGAGAGAGAGAGAGAGAGAGATGGGTGCTTGAGATAGAAGAGAAGAAAGAGAGATGGAGATGGAGAGTGTGGTGTTGTTTGTGTGATTTTTGTTTTGCTTTGGGTGTGTTGGGTTTGTGTGTGTTGTGGGTAAGAAGGGGAGAGGAGCATGGACTTTTGTGGCAGGAGCACACGAGGCAGAAGATTGGCATCATCTGCACTTCCAGGTACACTTGCTGCAGCAGCAGCAGTGTCATCAGTAGTTGGACTGAAAGAAGGTGCAGCAGCATTTGGATCTAACTGTTTCAGAGATCCTTTCGAAGCTCTTGGTCGGAGAGTATCGGCTGCCGTTGTTGTTGCGGAGAAGAGCATCGGACTCACAAACTTCTCAGGGGATGGTTTGCAGAGCCCTGCCGGTAGTCTGAGGAGCAATAACGGCGTCGTTGGTAGCAGTGGCGGAGTCGGAGGCTCGCTGCAGAATGCTTCGGACTGGGTGCCAGGGAGCGGCAAGCTCTCGGGGATGAAGAGAAGTAGACCCGATGAGTTCTGCGCCGAATCTGAAGAGCCGCGGAGAAAGTCGCAGAAGGCCTGGATCATCGCCAGAAAGCTGCGGCACTCTCTTGGAGAGAGCTTCGCAGAACGTTTCCGCGAAAAGTTCGGCGATGTCATGAAGAGCCAGGAAACCGAGCAGCAGCTCAAAGCTTCGATGCAAACCCCAACAACTGAAGCTTCTTCACAAATGGGTGGTTTGCTGCAAAACCCAGAAGCTGGAGAGGCAGCTGCAGAAACGGCTGCAAAACCAGCAGCAGAAGCTCGCACCCAGTACCGCACAGCCAAAGCTCGTGCAGCGTTTCCGGAAGCTATGGCCATGTGGTTGATGCAGCAGCAGAGAAAACCGGCTGCTGCACCGGCTGCAACACAAGCTGAGCTTCATCGTCCTCTTCTTCCTCATGTAGCAGAAGAAGAGAAGCCGCATCTGGCATCGAGCACGGCAGCGGCAGCGGCGCCAAAGGATGGGCTCTGGAGGTCGCGGTACAGAGGCGTGAGGCAACGGCCGTGGGGGAAATTCGCTGCGGAGATCCGGGACTCCAGTCGCCAAGGGGCTAGGGTTTGGCTGGGGACCTTCGACACCGCTGAGGAAGCTGCTCGTGCTTACGACGCTGCAGCTCTCAAGATGCGTGGACCCAAAGCGCACTTGAACTTCCTCCGCAAGGAGGACGACGACGAGGATGGCGACCGTGCTGCTGCTGCTGATCCTGAGGCTTCTTCTGCTGCATCCACAGCAGCAGCTCCCACTGATGCTGTTGATGATTCTGGTGCAGCCACCACCATCGCTGCTGCTGTTTCTTCTCCAACATCTGCTGCTGCTGCATTAGGAGATTTCTCTCAATCAGCTGCCACAGCTGCTGCCACCACTACGGTCCAAGCTGAAGCTCCTACAAGACCTGGTGCTTGGATGGATTCCACAGCAGCAGCAGCAGCAGTTTCGAACAACAATGGTTTTGTACTACCACCGAATGCCTCGGATTTTGTGGCAATGAAGACAGAATGCTCGAGCAATGGGCTGTTTGTGGGAGCAGAAGAAATCCATGAACCTGCTTTTGGTGGTGGTGGTGGTGGTTGTGGTCATGGTGCTTTGGAGGTTGAGGATTTGGGACAGTTGTTTCTGGAGGAGCTTTTGGAGAGCACTCAGCATGATGCAGCTGCATTTTTCTCCTCCCTTGACTCCCAGCTCCAGTGGCCACTGTAGTTTTTTTGCTCTGCTAGCTGGGACACTATAACTCCCATACACACCCCACCATCAAAGCTCCAAGACCCACCCACATCTTCTTCTCCACATTCCACACATGTTCCATATCTTGTGCAAATGCAGTCTGAGAAGAATGGTGAGTAAGGAAATGTGTGACAGCAACAGAGTAGAGCATCTGAACATCTGTTGTCTCTTCAGATCGTTGGCCAGCTTGCTGTGCTCACCCCCTGAAGAGGATCTCAAGCTCAACTTGAGCTGTTCTGGTAGAATCTTCCATGCTCCTGGTAGCTGATCTCAGCAGCTCTCCTGGTAGAATGTTCTTTAGCTCTTCTGGTGGAATCTGAATCTTCTTTAGCTCTCCTGGTAGAATCTTGAGGAGCTCTTCTGCTTGAATCTGAATCTTCTGTAGCTCTCCTGGTAGAATCTTCTTCAGCTCTAGTCCTGTGTATAGTAGTAGTGTACACAGTCAAAATACTTTTGTATAGTATGCAAGCAATGCCATGTACATGTAGTATGGCATTTTGATCAGTGTAGTATAGTATGTTGTATTTGAATCAATGAGATTTTCTTCTTGCCGCAGTTTCAGGATGATTTGCAGATTCATGAAATGTAAATCTGCCAAAGTTGTGGCTGCCACAATGCATATTATCTATGAAAGTTCTTCAGTGCAAGCAGAGAAAAGCAAGCAACTTGTAGAGAATAGATGAGCTACCAGAAGTGCTGAAGATTCTACCAGAAGATGAAGATGATGAACAGCAAACAAGTTTGTTACAAAGCAAGAAAAAACAACCCAAAACAACCAGCAATGAACTTGGATTTGCTCAATGAATATCATCCTCTGCTCGCAATTTTGTGTTATGTATAAACCAACATACCAATCTGCATGCCTTGTTGGTACCTCAAAGACCTTGAGTCACTAGGTAAACCTCCTCCTCCAAGTCCCCATGCAAAAATGTCATCTTCACATCAAACTGCAACAGCTCCATATCTTCCACATAGGTTTTTGCAAATTGATGTAGCAACTATGAACAAGATTGTCCTGATGGAGTCCATATCTTCCAGGTAGGGCTTTTGCAGGATCGACAGAGCAGTCATGAGAAGATTGTCCTGATAGAGTCAAACTTGGCAACTCATGAAAACATTTGCTCGTAGTCAATCCCATATCCTTTGGTAACAATCTGAGCCTTCAATGCTACCATCAGATTTGCATTTCACCTTGTGCACCCATTTGCTTTTCACAACCTTTCTCCCCTCTAGCAGCTCACAAATCGTCCAAGTGAGCATTCCTCGTCAGATTTCAAAGAGAGTGTAAACAACAACAAAAAAGGGAAGAAGCATGTACATACTACATAAGAGCTTGGGTACTAGAGCATCTTGCTGAATTCCTAAGAATCTCTCAGAAGGTGTGTACATATTGTGATTCACTTTGTGCATTACAATGAGCATTGGGTATGGCAGCATTTATAGTGGGAGAAGGTTTTGGCATGGATTTTAGAATGCCTTCATTGCCATTTATGGATTCACGTCCTTCCATGAATTCAGCACTGGAAATGATCACTATCCAAATTCCAGACCTGAACACCTTAGTGAGAAGAACATGTTTGTGGTTCGAATTTGGTAACAAGGAGATTTGTTTTGCAACAATATCATGGACTCGATCATTGCTGCTGGAGGTGGCTTTTTTTCTTCCCCATTTTTTCTGTGGCTTCAAATCAGTCCCCCTTTTGTTTCTTACAGAACAACAACACAGATTCACGATGGTGGTTGAGAATCTTTTCTGTGGGTCAATGAGTATTGCATCTCTCTACTTCAAGGGTGTTTGTCAACAAGCAATCCAGAATTCAAATCCAACTCTTTTTGCCACTTGACTTCATGTTGTGTTGTAATCTGTATCAAAAAACCATGTAGTTAGCTTTTTGTTAAGCAAAAGCCTTTGTTGTTTTGGGTTTAGGGTTTAACTCACCTCACCTTTTATTATGGCTTTTTCTTTTCTTTTTTGGTTGGTGTTGGGTCAGAGTGTAAAACAAACCATTGAGACATATGAAGTAACCCTATAAAATCAAGTACTTTGTAAATCAAACCACTTTGTATCTGATTTCCAACTCATGTTTCTTGAGTATCAAGCAAGGGTCAACAATTCAGACTCAAATTGAGGGGACATGTGGGGAATGAATTAGTGTTCCAAAGCAAACTTTTATGCAAGCAAATTGATATGGGATTGTAAAGCAGGTTTTTTTGGTTGGCATTTGACTTGGCATTCGGGAATTACTAAATTTGTTTCACTGGATTAAATGTAAGAAGTTTTGAACTTTCCATTTCTTGCTTTGGGTGCAAAACACAAAGAAATTAGATGCTTTTTGGGGTGAAGTGTCAAGAGAAACAAAAAAAAAACCTTAATAATAATAATAATAATAATAATATTATTATTATTATTACTATTTTGTATTTTTATTTTTTATTATTTTTAAACTGTCATAAACCCTAAACCCTAAACCCAGTCATCAAACTGAAAGGTATAAACAACAAGGGGTGTGTCACACTGTAGCCTTGCCATTTACATTAAAAAGTATCTTGATTTCTTAAGGCAAAAGAAGAATTATGAAAATTCAAATATTTCCCCATGCAAAAATATAATCTTCAAAAAAAACCCTCTAAAAGAAACCAAAATGTCTCATGTAGTCCTTTTTGACTGGACCCATCAGACTAAAAACTCATGTAGTCCTTTTTGACTGGACCCATCAGAGTAAAAACTAACATCATGGTCTCCATTTCATTTTTGTTGTAGATTATTATTAAATGAATTTTGGGGGACATTTTTTTACCATGACAATTTTTTTCTTTTCTTTTTTTTCTCTTTTTGACTCTTGGGGGGTTCATTGCTTCCTTCCACCCAATTGAACTAGTTTATGGATGCATTTTTGACCGAGAAAAAAGTTACATTTTCCATCCATCCTCGAGCGCATTCCACAACACTTGCACACATCGACACCAATAGAGCAAGACACGATTTGGTCAGGTGGGGTTGGGGTTCTTCTACCCTTTTTGTGTGTTATTTTGCTTCTTCCATTAAAGGGGTTGGCTTCCTCGATGTTTTGGGTGACCTAAAATGATCATACTTTCATACAAAGATGAAGCCCGATGATGGACTAGAGACTTGGTGCCCCTCGACTTAAAAGCAGCTGGCCGTAAACTTTCTAAGCTGACCACTTTCGGGGAAAAGTATAGTTTTTGGGAGCTGCCCAGGCATCCTTTTTGATGGGTTAATTTCAACTTTTACTTACCAGCCACTTTTGTGGTCACTTTAATAGTAGTGTTGAAAACAATTTTCATTATTTATTATCAAATAAATAGATGTTTTCACACAACTGAAAATAATGAAAAACCAAAGGCTTTCTTTCTTTCTTTTTTTCAAGTAAATTGCCAAATAATAATAATAATAATGAAGATAAATTTTTTTCTCTTTTATTTCATATTTCTAGATTAATATGAAATTAATTAGGCTTTTATCTGATATAACTAAAGTTGTAAGTTATATGCTTTTAGGCTAGCTGAAAATAACACCAAATAATTGAAGGGCTATGACCCACCAATAATTGGATGTCACTAGGTCAAGCATATGAAAATCATAGAGGGCAAGCTTTGTCTTGTTGTGTTGTGGATGGAACTTGTATGATATAGTTCATCCATCCATCCATCCATTTCAAGCAAAAGTTTTAGGTGACTAGAGCTTAGTTGGGTGTGAATGGATTCTCACCTAAAAATTAGACCCATTCAAAATGCATTCCAAAATGAGAGTTCAACTTAAAGACTCTTAAGGGCGGGGTGTGTTCCCCATCCCCTACTCCACCTTCCACATCAAAAGAAAAGTAAAATTAAAAAATCAATATGATGAAAAAATCCATGTTATATATATATAACATTCTATATTTTCTTCCTCAAAATTTTGTTCTTTGGAAATAAATTAAATTAAATTAAATTTTTAAAAAAATTCAACATTTATAAAAACAACATAATTAAAAGTATCAAAGCTAATAACCAAGGGTACTAATAACTACTATGGGTATTGAACACTCTTTTTCTTTCTCTTTTTTTTTTTCCAAAATGATGAAACAACTTTCAAAAAAATTCCAAACCTTTTCCCTTTTTTTCCATTTGGAAAAAAAAAAAATTAATTCCCAGATTTCGGAAAGAAATCACCATAGCTTTTGTGTGGGTGTGTGTGTGTGTTTTTGTGCTTTTGTGTGTGTGTGT
>Ga0209611_10003941_pt1 | contig 25496 bp, 16 predicted proteins | sample S1TSphgellanicum_3_FD_187693 | JGI IMG/M metagenome (GOLD analysis project Ga0209611, IMG submission 187693) | Host-associated microbial communities from peat moss isolated from Minnesota, USA - S1T2_Fc - Sphagnum magellanicum MG (SPAdes) (version 2) | ecosystem: Host-associated > Plants > Peat...
TATACTAGATGCACAATAAGGTTTTTGCCATTATATTGTCACTTTTCAACACACATTGTAATTTCCAAGCTTTAATTATATAAGAGGAGGGTCTATATTTAAACACTTTGGAATTCAACACTTGACACAAGACTAGCATGTCAACTAAAGGTGTTGAATTAAAAAGATTTTCTTTTTTCATTGTGCATCTCTTTTTTTTCCTTCTTTTAGCTTGTATGTGCTTTCAACGTCTTGAGTTGCTAGCTTTTTGTCATCTTTGTCACTTTGTGCTTTGTTTTCATTTTCCATAATAGAGTTGGAATTTATATTATTGCCCCACTCTTGAGCTACTTCGTTTTGTGCTACCTTTGTCACTTGTTGCTTAAATTGTTTTCTTTTTGCACGTTAAGATTGACATCTATATCATTGTTCCATCATTGCTTTGTTTTTTTGTTTTTTGTAGGGGTGACATTGTTGTATCATTGTAATGTGCATCACATTGGCATCTACAAGGTTACTCCATTATTGTGATATATCTTGTTGTAGGCATTGGCTACATTCTTGTTGTAGTTTTGTTCCATCAATTTGCTTTTAGTTTCAATATCTTTATCTAAAAAGGAAAAAAATGTAAATGAAAAGAGAAATCGCAAAAAAGGTTCAGATTTCAAAAGGAATAACTTACAAAATTTGTAAGTTCGAGTTCCAACCTAGCTAAGGTCTTACATGAGTTGCATATTAATTCTACCCAATATGTTGCCTCATAATTATTTGGAACATACATAATTTAATCAATTATTTACAATAAATAAAAAGGAACATTCATCAATGGGACAAAAAAGTACACATGTATAGACTTCATTTCCGTATGATGCTAGCGTAGAGTTTTTTTTTAAAATTCATTTCATTTCTAATAAAACTTCAAGTTTTTTGTGGGTTTAATCTATATTTAAAATCTTGGATTTACCTTCAAAGAAATAAAGAAATAACTTCTTTTGAATTGATATTTTTGAAACATTTATTATTTGGATTGTATGCACTAATGAGTGACTCATTTTTCAGGGGAAAAAAAATAGTTTACACAAAGTCCATTCTACAATATTAAATTGGTGATATAATTTAATATCATTAATTAAATGGGAAGAAAAACCATGTGTAAAAAATAATACATTCCATATCAATAGGAGCCCAAATAGGGATTCCAAAAATATTCACTTGTGAATTTATTTTTTTGAAAAACAAGGAAAAGTAATATCAACTCTAAAGAATTATGAAAATATTGTTCAATTCTAACCATTCAATAGTCCCTAGTTAGAATTTTGTTATGACTTTGGAGAGAAAGATTTCACATAAAAAACTATTATTTCATGTTACACCACATATTAAATCACTATAGATAACATGGAATAAAATTTAATATGAACCTTTCAATATTTTTCCATTCTAATCAAGCTACTAGTCCATTTTTATTTTTTTCAAAAGTTCAAAAGTGGGAGTAATTTTGTCCATAAAAGTTGCATTTATGTTTTCATAATCAAAATTTTAGTGTAAAACCAAGTCCACATTGGCAAAATGAAGATTATGTGTTTTGTTAAAACACACGTAAACAAGGTGGGTATTACAAAGCCCAAAAAAAATCACAAAAGTGAGCTGTTCATTCATGATCTAGCCTTTGAATACAATCACATGTTGAACTATAAAAATTAATTGTTTAAAGATAACCAAGGAATTTTGTATATATAAAATATACACAAATTATTAACGATCTACTATTTCATCTTGAAAAATGGTCACAATTTCAAATTATACCAAAATATGTGACACTATAGTGTTAAGTTTATTGTATTATCAACTACAACTTTGTTTTATATGTCATACAGATTACACTTCACTTACATCAAAACTCTAAAAGTTTTGGAATTTTGAAACATATTTTGAATTTCTAAAATTTAAAATTTTCACATTTCCTACATTGTGAGTTTTTTTGAATGTGGGTTGTAGGTTATTATCATCTCAATTTTTTTCCCATAAATTTTGTTTATAAAAAAGTCTTTCATTTAGTCCTTCAAAGAAAATAGTACTTATCTAATGTAGTTATTGTTCAAGTTCAAAAGTCCTAAATATTAAAACCTATAATTAAATTGGAATAAATTTGAATTTGAATTCTTCAACATTTATGTTAATAATTTAACACAACTTCACATGATTACCATGATTTTCACTTGGAAATGCATAAATCTATGTTCAAAATGTTATAATTTTCATGATTAGGATTTGATACATGGTTTTTGGCTTCTTATATTGTGTTCACACTCATTTATCAATTAAAGTGATCATATTGAAAGTCTTAATTGAATCCCAAAATCAAGTAGTGAAAATGCATGGAATAAATTAAACTTTAAACTAATGGGTCATATTAGGCATGCTTGCAAAGTTGGTAACTTAATATTTAGTTTTAGCAAGCTCTATTGTTGAACATGAAAGTTGTAATTTTTCTTCATTTCATGTGCCCATTTTCCAATTACCAAAATGTAAGATTTGTCATCACATTAATGTTATGTGACACTTGATATGGATTCTTAGTACAATTATACAAACAAAACAACAACCACCCATTCAATGCCTTAGAATAGACTCTCCAATTCAATTGTTGTTATACACCTTCAATCCCTTAAAGAGAATGATTTCTTGAATATTCTTGTGGACTATGACATATGTCAATAATCCAATTACATCTTTATACATGGCATATAAAAAGTTGTAATAAAGTTAAAATTCATCATCTTCTTCTAAAACCTTTGCATTCAATTCCCTCTTTCACTTAAAAAGTGGGATTCCGAATTAGAACAAGCTTATCTTATAAAAGACCCTACCTATATATTAAAACTTTACATGGCATCATTTTGGGGAAACCAATGGAATGAACTAGTGCCAAATCATGGCTCTCATGCTCAATGTTATAACTTGATTGGGCATATTTACCTTTGTTATTCTATCAAGTGAATAGTCAAAAGCCATTGTGATCTTTGTTTTAAAAATTTGTCATTGTGTCGCTCATTTTGAAAGATGTGAAGAGCTTTTTGTTATGCTCTTGGAGTCCATCTTTGGGGCTTTTGAAATCCTTAATATTTTTATTGTTTTTTTGAAAATTGTTAGCAACTTCTCACCCAATATTAATTGTCTTTGAAACAAAGGCCACCACTTTACTTTTATTTGACACTTGGAATCTTTAATTAACATTTGCCAAAATATATTGTTGTAAGGTTTAGATCGAAACCAACTCCATGCACTATAGTTAAAAGTCTATATATATCATCACAAGAAAATGACATCTAGAGAAGTGTGCACATCACAACCCATTACACTACTCAATAATGTAAACCCAAAGTGTTGTTGAATTTTTCTGTTGTTGTTATTAATGCTAACATCCAATATTTTATTTTTCGTTTAAAGTCTTTGCTTTCATTTATTGGTGCCACAACTAAAGGTTGTGAAAATAAGGATGCAACTACATTAACTTTGTAGTTACATAGAAGAAAAATTACTCTAAAGTTTGAAATGCACTTGAAATTTGAACATGCATTAAAATAAAGGAGTCACATTGTGCAATAAATTGACAATAAAGATTGTAATTTTTTTTGGTTTAATAGAAAATAGAATTTAGGAAAGACCTACGTTGTTATTTCAACACTTACATTTTGTTTAGCATGTATTCAACATCATATTGATTATAACTTTTCATTATTGACTATTCCTTTCAATGGGGCTCAAGAATGGCTCTAAACAAATCACAATGTTAATAGACAATTGGCCATGTTTTTAAAGAATATGTCTATTACACATAACGTATTTTTGCAACACAACATTAACAACAAATCTTCAACACATTTTTTTAGTGTTTAAATGCACACATAAGGCAACCACACTCCACAAATGAACATAGAAACCCCTAAATAAATGGTAAGACAGTGAGTAAACCATCACACACCAAGTTTATTCTTCATTTACCCTATTAATAATGTAATTAAAAAAATTGCAAGCGAAACTATCTTGATCAAACACCCATAATTAAAGCCAGAGGTTGTGTAGCTCATATAGATGTTTCCAAATGGGTTCTTTGAAGGCAAGACACCACAAAAGTAAGAAGAATTTTTCATGTGTCTTTGACTTTAACCCAATTTTCCCTTTCCTCCAAAGATACTTATGTACATATTTTTTTAATAATATAGTACATGAAGATACAACTATTTATTAATCATGAAAATGAGAAAATATGTATGTTGTAGGATTGACCAAACTCTCAATTCGATTTCAATATGACTACCTTGTAAGGTGGATGATTTCAATGTGAATGAAAATTTAGTTTTTAGGCACAATCAACATTAGAAAATTCCAAATGGACAAATAATCATGATCATGTTTTCAAAAATTGTTCTTTAACTATTTAGGTTGTGTACTTGTAATTGTTGAAACAACATTCCCACGCATAGATTCCTTACAAAAGAATTTTAAGTTTATGCATTAGTTTACCTTTTAAATTGTAAAAAAAATATCTAGGGTATATGGTGGTCCTATAAAATGCTCCAAAATAATCCACACTTATTAAAGAAAGATGCATAAGGATTTAATTTGCAAATGAATCAAACTTTGTTTGTCATTCAAAAGTATATAATTAGCAAAATTCTACTTTATCTATTTGAACATATATACAAGATTGCAAAAAATACTCCATAATAACATTTCAAAAGTAATGTGTTCAAAGCTAAACCATTTAGGCACAACAAAAATTAGCAGATGGTCTTAACCTTGTGAGTGTCAATCACAAGATATTAAATCATCACCTTCATCGTGAATGGGCAATGACTAGCTATACCCATGTACTCCCCATTGACTTCATCAACTCCTAGCAATGGGTGAACATAACTATATATTAATTTGTTAAAGAAATTAGGTTAAAAATCATACAAAAATCTTTCTCGGGACTTTTGAGTATCTTCATTCTCCATTGAACAAATGATTTTTCATGACAATTTGAACTCATTTTTGGGAGCTACTAAACCATTACCCTTGTCATGCAATAAAACCTTGAAACTTTGAATAGGAAAACATGGATAGGCTTATAAATGTGCCCTTAAAACCCTAACCTTTCCCAAATTTTCATTTCATAATAAACCTTATCAAAGATTTGCTACATTCTTTCATGCATGTTTGAAATAGTTACATCATATTTGTTCTATGAAACTACCACTACTTCCCCTAGTGAAATGCCAAATATAGAATTTTATTCAACATTTCAAATTACATCACCTAATATATGCATGGAAACATACAAATCACAAGAAATAACAATGTTCATGAAACAAATGACCTATATGTTTTCACTAACTTCACATTCATCTACCTCCAACCTTGTGCCACATGAGATGTAGGCCTACTAAATTGAAAATGACACATGCAAGTTGCGCTAGTTAAATTTTCAATTCATTATAATTAAAATGATTAGTTTAAGATGCATTGAAAATGTGGAAAACATTTCCAAAATGATTATTCCCTAATTTGGACAATTCAAGTCAAGCTATATAAGGAATCATCATAGGATCACCAAGCAAATTATTTATTTTATGGAATTGCAAAATTCATTTGTAACTAAATATTAAGAATAATATATTTATCCATGATTAGAACATGTGATTGTGTAATCAAATTGTACTTGTTGATTATATCAATTTTTAGTCATGTAAGGTTTCGATAGCTATGTTTTAGCCCCATGCGCCCATCTTCCACTTACCAATCCAAAGGAGTTACATACCCCAACATCAACTCCCAAAAAACCAGAAGGAGACAATGGGGACAAGAAGAAAAATCAAAATTTAACAGTGTGTTCTTTGAGAATGAGGCCTAACAAGAGGCTGATAATGTGTTTCAAGAACTCTTGAAATGGAAATCGATGTTTCTTGGGAAAATCATAGAAACACCAGGCATTTGGCATCTACTATAGTGCAATCTTCTTGATTGGGATTGAAAAGTGTAAAATAAATAAGAATTTACAAAAAGTTTGGGTACCTTTGTTCATGATCCAAACTTCAACATTGTTTCCTACTATGCATTTGAAAAGTTCATGCAAGGAAACAAAGTGGTACTCAATTACTCTTACCATATTGATCCATTGAAATACATTCACATTTACATTTGATTTTTAACATATGCATTTGTTTCACTTCAATCACTTCATTCCATATCTATGTTTCAGATACATATGCATGTTTGAAATTTTCCATCATTGATGTTTCAACATCACTTAAGGTTAAAGATTCGTGTCCAATATATTCATTCACATTTTGTTTCACATTCACGTTCTTCCTAGGTTCTGTTTGTTCTTTTCCATTGTTAAGTTTTTAGTAGGTGCCATGGTAGATGTTTCAATTCCCTGAAACACAACCACTCCATGTATTTTGAAACATGGTAATGGCATGTTTCTATCACCCCACGATACCCCAAAACATGCCTATAACATGTTTCAACGAAGTTGGTTAAGTAACATAGAATCTTGCTTTAAGTAACATGTTATTTCTTATTTCTTATTCATTTTTCATATATTTCTTATGTAGGCTATGCGTATGTTAATACATTTTTCATTGTTGGGTCAAAAGCAAGCTAAACATGGAGATGAGGTTACTGTTATAATCTCCCAAACAATGGACCTTCTGGAGGTTAGCAACACACAATCATTGGCCAATTCCCTATATGAGTTTATGGAATATTAAAAATGTTTACGACGATTCAATGAAGTGGAGAACAAACACAAGGATTTATTAAGATAACAAAGGTTTGGTTTTGTTGTTAAACACCTCAAGGAGTTTAATATGGCCAATGCAAAAAAAATTGAAGCTATAAAGTGGGATTAAAATCCTTTATGGCATATTGTTAGTAATGACAAATGTTTACTTGCAACTGAAAGGCTTGAGCTCCCCTAGTCACATTCTTCTGAGGATGCTAAAATAATTGTACGTAACCTTTTGCAAAGGAAAACACCTTTCACGAGTGTTCTTTGGGAAGTTTCACTAGTAAAGGTTTTTTTTGGGCATTTGTTTGATAAGGATGTTAATTGTGTTTGGCCACTCCAAGGTGTTAATAGGTCATCTGTTAAAAAGATGAAAATATGGGAATATCATTCGACCTGGTGGAAGGGCATCGATATATTAAATCAAGATGGTCATCTTCTATTTGGGGGATAAGAAATTCAAGAGGGTATTAGGGATGAAGAAATAGAGGTTGTGTATGAAAAGTTCATGTCACCATTAGATAATTTGTTCGAAATGTCATTATTTTTCACTATTATACATATTAGGGTAATAGAGGATATGGTGCGTGAAGATATTGCATTATTCCAAAAAATTTGGGAACAAACAAATGAAGAACAAGGGGAAGTTTCACTTTTGGACATAAGGAAATATCTTTGACATCATGAAGACATAGACATGGGATGGATAAACATGCAATGGGGTGTGCCTCAAGTTCCAAATGCTTCAACTAATCTCCCCCATGAAACTATGTTTGCCCTAAACAAGGTGGTATAACAAAGACGTGCTTCCTTATTCCCAATTCGGCTCACAATTGAAGGTGCTCCAACAATGTTATCTTTGGAAACATCGTTTGATTTCGCTACCATTGGTTGGGCCATCCAAGTTCGTAAAAAAAATGAAATAGAAAGTTCAGACAAGGAATAGGTTGACAAACAAAAAGCTCGCATCATAGAAACATCTAAAATAGAACGTAACATAGAGTATGTGAAAGTAAATGCAAATACCTCGAAAGACGTCTCAGTAGTGAATCATCATGTTTTGGAAGTCACACCTCAAGTTTCAATGATCCCTAACAATGTTTTACCAATGAAAGACCATCATATTTTTTATATGAAGAAATTGGAAATTTCAAAGGTTGACATTTTGGAAGTTCAAGCTTTAGAACCTCAAGTTTTGAACATTGAAAGTCCAAGTTTTAGAGGTTCACGTTTTGCATATCCAAGTTTCAAAGGTTCAGGTTTCGGATATCCAGGTTTTAGATATCCAGGTTTCAGAGGTTCACGTTTCAATTTTTGGAGGATCGAGTTACGAATGTGAATGAAACCATGAAAGATTCGTGAGATCTTAGCACAAGCAAAGACAAACTCAAACAATTTGGTGGGGTGGTTCCTACTAATTTTGAATTGGACTTGAAAACAATTTTGACTCATATTTTGGGTGTAAATGAAATTGAGCATGTTTCAAATAAGTATCTTCAGGATGCTGAGGATTGGGTTGAGGGCGCAATTGCTCATGCATTGGATGATTTCCATGTTTCAGATATAAATATCAATTTTGTCCTAGTCCAAGAAGTGGATGTCAAAGTTGGTCAAACATTTAATGTTTTTTATTTGCCCGTTCAACAAGTTTCAACAATACATGAATTCGAATATGTTTTGGGAGAACATCATGGTGATTATGTTTCGGACAATAACATGGGAATCAAACAAAATTGCATGCCATCAAAGCCATTAGAGCTTGATTAGGTTGGTGTCTCACCTTCAAGGAGACAATACATGGGAATATATTGTGGTCAAATGCATCTGTTGATGAGAATGTGGCCATTGACTTGATAGTGAATGTAATGATGTTGGCCAAAGCTGTGCTTCACATTCTTCAACAAGGACCTGAAGAAGGTACCCTGAATTCTGAAACATTTGATCAGGCTATCAGGAACATTTCAAAGGATATAGATGTCACGACAAATAAAGCTGAAATGCAAAAGCTTAAAGAACTAAAGGCAAAAAATAGGAGAATGAAAGTCAGTGCTAAAGTTGCAAAGAAAAAACTCATGAAGAAAAGGAATACAATTGTAGAAAGTTCTTCAAATTGTGGTAATGAAGTTTCATTACCACCCTTTGGAAGAAGAATTTTATTATGTGTTGAAGGCTACACTTTAAAATGACCAACGACTTGTTTGCTTTGCGAAAGCCAAACAACAAGTTCCTAACTCAACTATGTGTTTCTCCATTTTTTTCCCCCTTTTTTCATACATATCCCAATAAGATTTTTTTTTTCATGTTACTTGAACTTTTCAAGACCACAAGGTATGATTGTATCTATACTTGAAACATACATTCAATGAAACATAATGTCACTAGAAACCTAGATCTAAAGGAACATTGAAACATATACATAAAACCATTACATTAAAGATACATAGAAACATAAAAATAGAGATACACATAAACATAAATCCTCATTATTTTAGATACATGGATATATGGAACATAGAACATGAAAGTAGATAAACATTGAGGACCTTGGTACTAATTAATTTACAACTATGTGCAAGGCCTAAACGTTTACTAAAAATGAACTTTGCAACTATGTGCTATGATTTGGGGTGATATAAAGAGGGAGATTCATCTTTTGCCGAAGGATGACAATTTCAAAACATTGTTATATCAGTAAGGGGAATTTGCATGGCACTATGCTAAACCTTTATTTATAGTTTATGTTATGATTTGAAAAACCCACTACTCGAAATCATTATTATATTGTATAGAACTGGATTTTGTCGATATTGGATCTTATCCACATATACAAAGGCAATGCAGAAGAAAAGATTTCCTAATGGGGTATTAGAAACCCCCGTTATACAAATGGGTTGGAAGACACTTTGATGCTTCCATACAATGAGCGGAGCCACTTGTTTCTTTTCATATTAAAGTGCCATTGCACATTGCATTTTGATTTTATTCCTGCATATTAGTTTACATGTCCAAGGCAAATCAATTTGTGAAATGTGCAATGTTCAAGTGGTCTTACATAAAAGGCATATTGCACAATTCTAACAAATAGGTAGTTATTGGCATTAGGCCAATTGTACATGTCCCATTGCCTAAACAAAATGGAGCATGGGAGGATACTTAGTTTTATAATGTTTTAGTTGGTACCTAGACAAGTGTGGTGATAAGGAACATTGTCTTGGTGTGGAAAAGAGTCCTGAAACTTGCTGCCAACATATTTTCACATCTATCTCGAATCTATTCTAAAATTGTATTCCACTTTCACATGGTTCAATCTTTGGGACCAAAGTAGAATGTGTCTCTTGATTTCTATGTTTCAATGGGCTTTGTGGCTTCCTTTGTGTTTAAAATATTTGAATAAACTACATGTTTCAAGTTTATGTTTTTGTCATGGGTGCAGTCACAATATTAGGACCCACACCCACCTCCTTGGTGTTTTCTTTAATGACTACATATTCCAGAATATTCCCAAAATATTCTAAGGATATTCCATTTGTAAGTTTAACAAAATCTTTAAAAATTCCTTGACTCACAAAGATGTTGCATTATATTATTCCATCGTCCTTTTTTCTAGATAATTTTTCAAGTGCTTTATTTTTGCATGTGTTCATTATCATTTATCAAATCTTGTGGGTTTGTGAGTCATTTTCAATCTTTTGAACAAATTCAAAATTTGATTCAAGTCCTTTGATCAATTAGGAATTGCTAGCAATCTTATCCAGCTTAGTCTAGTGATCAGGTTTTGTCTGCTTATTTCCAAACAATATAACATCAGGAAGTTTGAAAGAAAATCTTGGAATATTGTTCAATTTCTGAAGTAGATACTACTAGATGGTACTTGCAATAGCTGTAATGGTTGCTACTACAACCACATCTAGGCGCTTCCTTTAATTCCCTACCATGGTAATCACTCAAAAACACAAGATCCTCAAAATTCTTATGCAAGCATGATCACTTGGATAGAACCACATATCCAACAGTTGCCCCTTGAAAGGAAGCTATCATCTAATAATAGATTCTGGAAACCATAGAGTGAATTCTTGGAACATGTTTGGACCACATTTGAAATTATCTTATTGGTGGGTGGCAATATTGATTGCATTTCCTTTGTTGGCAATGGTAGTTGTTCTTTGAAAGAAGGCCTATCATCCAAGAGCAAAATTTGGAAACCATAGAGTGAATTCTTCAAGATGTTTGGACCACATTTCAGATTATCTTATTGGTGGGTGGAAGTATTGATTACATTTCCTTTGTTAGTAGTGGCAATTGCCCCTTGAGAGGAAGCCTATCATCCAAGAGTAGATTTTGGAAATAATAGAGTGTGAACATGACAACCACCCTTCCTCTTTAGGTTGTTTGAACTAACTTGGACCCCTTCATGGGTTCCTCTTCAATGTCAATAATTTTATTTACATTCGGCTTGGCATATCCACCCACACCACCACCTTGAAGTTGCCCTAAACTCTTAAACATTCGATAACTACACATCCATCAGAACAAGATGAAGTTGCTCTGAACTCCCAAAGATTTCATAGGACTGCACATTTAATCACATCACCTTTTGCATTGAAACAAACCCAAAAAATCTTGCCCATTGCATTTCCAATGGCAATTATAAGAATAGGCATTTGCTTGAAACTGAGTGGTGGTGGTGGTGGTGGTGGTGGTGGTGGTGGTGGCTTATCTTCCACAAGAAAAACTTCTTAAGTTAAATGCTTGTTTGGACTCGAAATAGACGGTAGAACATGACCACCTATATCTAAGGAATTATTTTAAAAAATTTGCATATTGTTTCCACATTTCTATGATGTTGCAAATCCTTTTTTGAGTGATTGCCATAAAACAGACCAACATACAACAACTTACTACTGGATGTTTAATGCAGATGTCCTTTGCCTTCTTCTTTCTAGTGTTGCTACTAAGAACTCCAAACCTTTGCAGAAAAGACTCACAACATTTGGATAAATGGGTTTCCTTTTCATGGGTAAGTTTCATCAGTGTTCACTAAAAATTCCTTTTGCATTGTGTTTTTTTATGATAAAAATGTAATTAATTTTTTAATTTTAAAATAAAATTATACCAGATCTTCCATAACACAAGACTTGAGAAAGAGAGAAGAAAAAGAGACAAAAAGAAAAAAAATAATGAAAAATATTTTTTTAGAAATTTTTTTATGTTTGATACAAAAGAAATCAAACATTGTTGGCTTTGAAAAGGTTTGAAAAAAAATCAAATTATTATACGAAAATGCAATATCATTATGTTGAACATTTAAATTTTTAATACATTTGTAGCTAAAATAATAACTTCATATTTAACCTTTGGAAATAAAGTTTATAAATCAAAAAATATATACTACAACATTGAATGACAAGGAATAAATGCAAGAAATAGATATTATATAACTTAACATAATAAATTAAAAATTGATGTAAATTATATGTATTTTTGGGGACAAATTTTGACTATTTTAGACATGTATAATAAAGATGTGAGATTGATAATCACAAGAAAAATTTTGTCGTTTAAACAACATTTTACATGTCAAATCCAAAAAAAATTAAAAATAAAATGCAAATATATCACAATTTTAAATAATTAAATTTCAAATTTTCATAAATTAAAAAATATATACAATAATATTGAATGAGAAGGAATGAATGAAAAAGACATTATAGACCTTAATATAATAAATTGAAAATTGATGTAAATTATATGTATACTTTTGGGATGAATTTTGATTATTTTAGACATGTATAATAAAAATGTGAAATTGATAACAATAATAATTTTTTTGTCATTTAAAAATATTTTACATTCCAAATCTAAGAATTTGTAGAATTATAATGTAAATATATCACAATTTCCAATAATTAAATAATTCAAATTTCAAAATACATATAGTAGAAAATTCAAATTGATGGAAATCTCTTCAAATTAAATGTGCAACTTTGAATTATAATGTTTTATTATTGAATTCCATGAACACAAATTTCCTATATGTACTTGGAATTTGTGTTGTACAGTTTATGGCATCATCATTATTAATATAAAACAAATTATTTTTTAGGGTTTACATATATTCTCAAATTGTTGCATATGTGTTTGAACTTTGAACATAAAATTAATAAAAATAAAAATATATGCATCGAAATATATAATGACAAAATCGATTGATAAGACATCATAAGGTATATATATATATATATATATATATATGTATGTATATCTTCAAATTAAATGTGCAAGTTTGAAAATACTAGAATGTAACATCGAAACTAATATGCACTATGTGCAATTCATATGATTGGTATCACCAATCTCCTTTCCACTTGATGTGAAAATTGGGTACATTTTTTATGGGTTTAAATCCCAAGTTGAGTTTTATTCTTTTGGCAATTTAGAAATATATATTTATGCAAATATACCAAATACATGTAGTAGCATATATATATTTTAATATAAATATGCACAAATATTATAAGTCATTCTTTAATGTTAAGTCTATGACTTCAATATTCAAAAAATCTAATATAAATTACACAAAAGTATCAATTGCATATTATAATTGGGTATAAATGTGTGCATCTTGATATTTAATAACTAAAGAAGTAGTTATCCAATTCAAAGTTTTCTACATTTGTATGTTACAAAATATCAAAATGCAAGCATATTAACTAGAACAATACCTAACAATAAAAAATATTGCCAAATGGCATACATGTTGTTAAATGAAAATATTAGAACTTTCCTAGTTATAACAAAAAATTTCATAAATTCAATGCTCATTAAATGACTAATCTAAGTTCATATTAACTCAAACAATATATGTTTAGTACATAGAAGTATGTTGTGTCTCCATTTATCAAAAGTGCAATTAGAATTATATTTTGATGTTTTAAATATCTTTCCATTAAGTTCACATGAAGTTTTTCCATGTTATGTGTTCACACCAAATTCCCAATATATTATGTACTCCTAATATTTATGAAATCCAAATATGTTCCCAAGATTCAAATGTCCCAAGATGTTCCAAATAGCAAAACAATTATTCCTTTGATTTTTGCCCTAAAATTTAATTTGTACAAGTGTGCTAAATGGTCATTTATTATTAGTTATAATAAATGATACATTCATCTCACCTATTACATAATATATTTTAAATAAATAATCATTTTTGCAAAATCCAAAAAAAAGTTTTAAAAATTGCACTACAAAAATAATGTATGAAAACAAATTGTTTTGATATAATTTTAATGTAATAAAATGAATTTTTATTTTTTTTAACCTTGCAAATGAAGTTTATAAAAGGTTATAATTGAATTTATCTTTTCGAAAAGTGATGAAAAGTAATGACTGCAATATAAGGCTATGTAATTTTCAAATAATTTCACACATTTAAAAAAGTTAACCAATAATTGATAGAATAATGCTAATTTTTTTATGTTGGTTTAATAATCTTGAAATTTGCATAATTTCAATAACAATATAAAAGAATGGAATGATTGTTTTACTATGGACATGAATTTTAAACATTTTCAAATGTGAAGTAAAGAATTTGTAACTAATGATAAAAAAAAATCTATGATTTTCAAAACATTAAATATCATAACACAAAAAACATGAAAATAATTATATTTAATCAATACATGCAAAATATATATTTCGACTGTAATGAAGTTCGAAATTATATAGCAAAAGGTGTTATTGGAAATCATTATAACTGTAATATATTAAAAAATGTCATGTGATAATTGATACTAATTAATATATTTAAACATACCCCCTGAAAAAGGTTCAAATTAATCAAATTACAATTTTCATTTGGAAATAAAGTTTTTAAAATTTTCACAACATTGATTTTTAAAATTAAAATCAAAATAATCTTACAAAACTGAATATGCAAGCAAAACATAAACATAAACAGTAAAATAGAATTTTCAAGTGTAATTTTCAAATAATTTTGTCTTCAAATATATTAAAATATTATTAGTAATTTGTTGGGAAAATAATTATTTTATAATGCTCTTTATTCAATTGCATGAACAAAAATTTCACATATGTACTTGAAATTTGTATTGTACAATTTATGGTGTTTTCATTTTCAATATAACACAAGTTATTATTTAGGGTTTACATATATTCTCAAATTGTTGCACATGTGTTTAAATTTTGAACATAAAAGCAATTGATAAAACATCATAGGGTTTATATATATATCTTTAAATTAAATGTGCAAGTTTGAAAATTCTAGAATGTAACATTGACATAAATATGCACTATGTGCAATTTATATGATCTATATCACCAATCTCCTTTCCACTCAATGTGAATATTTTAAAACCTTACACATGAAATTTATAAAAGATGATAATTGAATTTATCTTTTTCAAATATGATGAAAATTAATGACCACAAAAGGTTATGTAATTTTGAAATAATTTCACATATTTGAAAAAACTAATTGTTAGTTGATAGAATGATGTAATGTGCTTTGTTGGTTTAATATTCTTGAAATATGCATAATTTCAATAACACTATAAACAATGGAATGAATGTTTTACTACAGACATGAATTTTAAACATTTCCAAATGTGAAATAAAGAATTTGTAACCAATGACCCAAAAAAATCTATGATTTTCAAAACATTAAATATCATACCACAAAAACATGAAAATAATTATATTCAATGAATACATGCAATATACATATTTAGGCTTTGATGAAGTTTGAAAGTATTTGGGAAAATGTGTTGTGGAAAATAATTATAGTTGTAATATATTAAAATGTCATGTGGTAATTGATACTAACTAATTTATTTTAATATACCCAAAAAAAAGGTTGAAAATAGTAAAATTGACATTTGAAATAAGGTTCTTAAAATCTTACAACATTGAATCTTTTTATAAAATCGAAATAATGTCACAAAATTGAATATGCAAGCGAAACATAAACATCAATAGTAAAATAGAATATTTGAATGTAATTTTCAAATAATTTCACATGTTAAATAAGAATTGATAATTAATAAAATAATGTTAATGTTGTATTTTGGTTTAGTAATCATGATATATGCATATTTCGTTAAAAATATAAAACAACTTAATGAGCTTTTTAAAATAAAATTTTAAATAATTTCAAATGTGTAGTAAAGATTTTGGAATTGACTTTTTTAAAATAAAAAAGTCTTTCCATCATACGGCTTGCATGCACGTTTAATATTAAATAATTTTCAAAGGATTATATATCACACCAAAAAAAGATGAAAGGAATCATATTGAATGATTACATGCAAAACATATATTTTGGCTTTGATGATTTTTATTTTTTTTAGAAAAAAATGCTATGGATAATAATTATAATTATAATTGAAGCATCTGTAGCAATTGATACTAGTAAAAAAATCAAATGATTTATAATGAATGTTATATGTAATATTTCATAAAAATTTCTTAAATGAATTTTTTTAGTAATAATTTTTAATGCAACAAAAATGATTAATCCTGTTTAATATGGATTAATTCAAATATTTTCCAAGTAATTATATAGCCTATAATTATACATATCATTAAGAAACCACTTGTATGGAATCTAGATATTTTAGTCATTATGGATTATGATTATTCATAAAATACAAGTATGCACAATTGCAAAACACTTTTACTTTTGCATTGTTTTATTACTTGTTTTAAATAATTTTAGGAACTATAATCTAACATGTTATTTATTTGGATTGTGCAGTTGGTGATATCATCATATATAATGTGATCCAAGTCATTTTCATAAATAAAAAATGAAATTAAAAAAGAAACAAACATCAACGAAAAAAACTATATAAGTAAACGACAAAAGGTTTCAAACCTTTTGATAGGTCATGGATTGAAATTTGAGCATTGCATTCAAATTGGAGTAAATGTACATCTTCATTCATCAAGGAAATGAGATGTTGTGGATTTTGTGGATCACAAAATTACACCTTCAAGGAACATATTTTAGTGTTGTTCCAAATACATTTGGAATTGTTGTCGCTACAACACCATATGGTTGTTCAAACATTATTATGTCCACATACACAACCACTAGTGATGGTTTGCATGCGTATGTATGCAATGCATGTTTTAAATTCTATGACCAACCAAAACAAATCAAATATGTTGTATTTCAAAGCATGGATTATATGAAACAAATCCTTGCTAACAATCCATTGGATCTTCAACTTCTTTCACTTATTGGTATATCAATGAAAATTGAACAACAAAATTATGGATTCATGCATGGCCAAATACAACCATTTGGGTTACTTGATAATCCTTTATTCTATTGGAATTCCAAGTTTTAACCAACTAATACATCAAAAGATGTTAATTTGGCCCTCAAAGATCTTTTGCACCAAAATTTGTCTTCAAATCCATTTATACAAAAATACATCACCAATATTGAGAAACCAAACCCAATTCATGGATTATGTGTTTTATCTTCTTCAATTGTAGAAGAAATAGTTGCAAAAATTAGTACTAATGAAAGGCCTTTTCAAGTATGGATGTGGAACCTTTCATTCAAAATTTGTCACTACTTTTTGACATGCATCATAGAATTCCTCATAATTTTGATGATGCATTTGATATTAGAGAATTAACTATGCGCAACAGTGACAACCCTTTTAAAACCGAAAGGCTATTAGTTCTCAAAGATGACATGTGCACCAATCCAACATTGAACATGTCACTTGAAAAGGCATTATTCCCATTCCTATTTCCACATGGATGTGGGGCATATGATGCAATTGGTGGTTGATTGCCGTATTTGAAACGAAAAATGTTTACATTATTTTTTGTTTTTACATTATATCCACCATACTTACTCTTGATGTACCAAATGCGACAAGCGATTCAACTATTGAATGTTACAAAACATCTATGTTTGGAGAGGGATGTACAAAGATTAAAACACCAACATCCTCAATGGTCAGAAATTGATGTTTTTAGGAATATTATGAAGTTCAAGTTATGACCCTTTATTCCATTAACGCCAAAATGGCACCATACCCAATTCAAATAATTATTGGTGATGGTGGAAAACTTTGGAATGCCTCATTTTTCCTGATTGACTTCTAATGAAACATCAAATTTGAGATGGAAAGAGATTGAAGACATTGAAAATCTTGCTATGTTTTTCAATTACACATTTTCTTAGAAGGATTGCCCAATTGAATGTGTGGCATTATTTTGCGCAAGGTTGCAATATTTCATGCCAACCTATGTTCTTGGTGGTGAAAACATAATTAGTTTAATATAAAAAATAGTAAACAAGTACATTTTGATACAATCATTTATTAGACACTTAAATCCAACAACATAGAGCTTGAAACCTTGTCAAATCTTACTGTCAAAACACACTTACATATTGCATCGAATTTATAACAAGTTTAATATTGTATAACTTGTTGGAAAACCTTAATATAATAATAATCAACCATAAGTCGAATAATATAATCGTTATTTTCATTGAACTAATTGAACTTTTTAATTTTATTAAATATGTGTTCATTTTATAGTACATTCCATTTATGTTAACAATAATCCAAAACTGTTTAAATTTGCATTATAATTTGACCTAGGTTCCGTACATGCACACATCATATTATGGATAAATGACATTGATGTTGATCGCATCACAAATGAAATAGTTGCAATGGTACCATAGTCTGGAAAATTCATATTGTTAGATAATGAACATGATTTGACATTGTCAAGTTAGTGGAACAAAAACAAATGCATCAATGTGGGTCACGATGCAAAACAAATAAACACATTGGAACTTGCAAATACATATTTCCCACTACTATATTTGCCGAACAACATGTGGCTCAACATCCAATCACGCAAAGGTGGGTCAAAAAAATTCAAATCAAGTGTGTGATTTTTGAGTTAATTAGTCGGTTATTATCATCTTTATATTTGTGCAATCAACCATCTTTACTATTAAGAGGGACCCTAATCTTATCTTTGCAAAAAAATTCTTATTTTGAACACGTGATTATTTAAGTTCAAAAATCTTTTTAAAGTTTTTAAAATGTGAACTTTAATATGATATCAATTCCATGACAATCAAATTCTTCATTTAACATAATTTTCTATTGTTAACATGATATTCACATTTTATTGGATATTTAAGTATTCAAAATTTAATCATTGTTTGAAATATTCACATGGTTTTTGACTTGTTTGAACTATTTATGAACCAGGTGGCAATAATATCGTCCACGTTATGAAGATCGAAATGTGGTGCTTTATTATTGTACTACATTGATATTGTGGGGTGCACACATGAACATTCAATGAATCACATCTTCATATTGGTCATATTATCTTTTGAAATATGTTATGAAATGTGAATTACAAGACATTATTAAATTGGATGACGTTAGTGCAAGAAGTTTGGGATTAGTTGATGCAACCCCTTTGCAACTTTAATTGATTTCAACAACAATAATAGCCAAACCAATATTTCCAGCTGAAGCAGCCCTCTCATGTTTACAAATCCCAATCATATCAAGAAGTGTTAGTGTAAAGTAAGTTGATTCAAAACCACCAAACTTGCGTACAAAAATGGTGACTAAATCCAGGATACTTGGATTTCATCCCATTGATATATATTGTGCACAACCTTCTAACATGGCCTAATACACATTTATAAAGTATTGGAAACAATTTTCTCCACAATAACAAGAATTGAAGAAGAAGACATGTTTGGGCAAAGACAAATTAGGATTTTTCTTATATAAAAGTGAACATTTAGTGCGGTTCAGAGACTTCAATCTTGGCAAATATGTTGAACCATTATTTTTCAACATATTGTTAAACAATGTTGATTTTTTTAAAGAACGCGAATTGATATCTCCCACAAATTTAAAAGGATCATATTATCATGAATGTTTGTTTTTGGTATTGTGAAAACTTTTAATTGTTTATAAGACTTCATATTTGAATATGGGAAAAGAAACTTATATGACGATGAGAAGCAAAATCAAATATACAACAAGCTTTTGGAGAAACATCCTTTTAAGAATTCACAAAATTTACCAATCAATATCAATATTGGTGTTACATGTGTTGGATCACAAATTGGTTTAGTTGATCCAAATTGTTGGATACATGATGTTGGTGATTCTTTGGAAAATAAAATTTTGTCACATGAACAAATGCATATATTCAACATCATTTGTTAAAAAAAAATGGTTTGCATGTCATTTTAGGTACATGATTTATTTCATTTTATTTCGTTTCAAATATTAAAATAACTACCATCCAGAAGTTATGCATATTTATATTTCATGTATGAAAGATATATTATGGTAATTAATTTTTATATTTATATTTGAAACACAAATTTTACAAAATATTATGCATATTTATTAAATTTTATAGCCAATTATTCTTATAGCTATGCATATTCATTATTTGTGAACATATTTTATGTCAAGAACTCTTGGTAGTGGAAAGACATTTTTTCATTTGATATTTGACTAGATATTATATGTTATTGAAAAAGAAGGTTATCCTTATACATTAACAAGATGTGTAACATCAAGGCTTTGTTCAAAAGCTTGAACCGTGCACAACACATTTCATATACAATGCAAAAGATATGTTCGACCATTACAAGAATTAAGTGTTGAATTTCAAATTCTCAAAGAAGCTGACATCATCATTATCGATGAAATGTCAATGATGACGAATACATTGTTGCAAAACATTGAAACTAGACTACGACAAATTGAGAATGATGCAAATGAACCATATCATTCTAAGTTAATGATTTTGGTGCGCGATCATGCAGAACTTCCAATAATATGTCATTACCATTTTTCAGACACAGAAAATTATTGCTAAAAACATTATGTTTATAATGCGATTGATTGGAGTTCTGCAACGTATCATACTTTGGAAACTTCAATAAGACATGTTGAAGATCCATAATATTATTCTTTTTTTAACATAATCCGTTGTTGAGCACTAAGAGAAGAAGAAATTTCATTAATTTTGAACAATTACTACGTTGATGAAGATTTAGTAAAACAATACATTGATGACAAAAGAACAATACTTTGCACACATTGGAAGGATGTTGATTATTACAATGATTTGATTCTTCACAAGAAATTTTTAGTTGACCAAATTTATGCTATTCAATTGGAAACAAATGCAAAGAATGTTGCACATTCAATCTTGGGTGAACAATAAAAGATTCAATTAGGAACATTGGTTATGTTGATTGAAACATTGATTTAAAAGTTGGTGGTGCAAATGGAACCACTGGAATCGTAACAAAGTTGGAGTTTGATTTAGAAGATAATGTTTATAGCATTTTCGTTGCACTCAATCCATCATGATATGCGCAAATAGTTTGGAAAAAATCAATTCAAAACAAATATGATTCTCAAGGACATTTTTATAAAACATCATTTCTTTTAATGTTATGTTATGCAATTACAGGGCACAAATCCAAGGTGCAACGATATCATCCAAAGTGATGATACATATTCATGAATCTTTTAAACGAGGATTAGTGTATGTAATGTTATCTAGAGTCACAAGTCATAAAAATTTGAAAATTGTTAACAATTTTCAACCTTTGGACATACAACCTATGTTGCCATGGTTTTTAAAAAATGTGAACATTGTTGTAAATTGAAATACTAACACATGTATAATTATAATATAATATGCACTACGTGCAATTCTTTTGATTGGTTTTACTAATTTCCTTTCCACTCAGTGCGCAAATTGGGTGTATTTTTCTAGGTTCAAATCCTAGGTTGAATTATATTTAAAATTTTTTAAAGATGACATTTTTTACAAAAATCCCAATTGACTGGCTGAATGGCAAATTTAATAGCTTTCCTTGTGTCATTATGACCTTGGTTTCATGAACCATTGGCATAAAACAAACAAACAACCTTCCTTCATGTATATAGATATTTTAAAAATTCATTTGAACTTTTATTTGCTCATGATTGTTTCAAAGTTAGATTTTATAAGAATTAATATGAGATGTACTCACATCTAATTAATAAAATCAATAATAGGCAATCCAAATTTCAATGAGTGTTAATTGGATTTTGATGTTTCAATTTCTAAAACCAACCATAATATTGAAACACACATTACTTTTAGAATCATTACACACCTTATAGAATTTTGATTTTTTATAAAAATATGAATTTAGATGCCGTTCACCCACTTTGCATTGTTTATTATATTTATTGAACATCAATTTAAAAGGGTTTTGAAACAAAATTTTGTTTTGTTCCTTCTTGGCTATGACCATGCATTGCACATCCAATTTACTTGGTAGAAAAAAATTTAAAAATGACTCAACAATTGAAAGGGGAAAAATATGAATACCTTTCATAAAATTGGGCATTAGGCCTACCTCCACTCCAAGTCCTAGAAGGGACCAACTAGATTGTTTTTGGATTTCAGTTTTCTCAATGTCCAAAAGAACTGGTCAAGCACTGGGTAGAGAAAGTCACACTTTTGTATTGCAGAAATCCCAATCAGCAAGGCACTAAATCTTAGCATGCATTAAACATGAATGGCCCATGTGCCATTCACTTCTGAAAAACTTTTCTAAAAGTTACCCTTCACATTGAAAGACTGACAATAATTTCAAATGAATTTGTTGTAGTGCTCTTGTAAGCCTTTGAAAAGTGTGCTTGTATAGCAAGCAAGAAGCTCAAGAATGCCAAAATTTCAATCTACTGTATTTATGGTAGCAAGAAAAAAACAAATGTATACAATATTGTAATTATGGCACTAAGAAAAAAAACGAATCCACCCCAACCACTTACTCTACTTATGACAATACAAAAAAAGATAGCTATTGAAATCCTTGTATTGTCGATGTAATTAGTGACTGTCACAATAATTCAAGAGCTGTGAAAGGAAGGCAGCAAGAAAAAAAATTATTGTGAAGGTGCTTGTGGCCACAGGGCTATGAAAGGAAGGCAACAAGAAAAAAATTTCATTGTGAAGGTGCTTGTGGCCACAGGGCTATGAAAGGAAAGCAACAAGAAAACAAATTCATTGTGAAGGTGCTTGTGGCCACGTTGCGCTATGAAATTTCAGATTACGTTTTGAGCCTCAGGCCTACCTCCACTAAATATTTCTCATATCCAAGTTCAGTTAATTACTTTTTTTCAATGCCACCCGTAAAAGTAAAACTGGAACTGCAAACATGTGGGGGACTACCTAATAGCAAACATTATCGTTGGCCAATTAGAAATAGGGATCAGCAGTCAAATCGTATTTATTACACTCTTCTTTGGCAGTTGTTATGATTTGCCATTCACCAGCCTCAAGAAACTGTGCAAAAATGCTCAGCCAAAATCATTTTGCTGTGCTGAGCCAAACCGGCATGTTTGACTTTTTCTTCATCCAATTTCAATTTCCAGGGTCACACACTGAGCATAGGTGGAGTTGCTCTTAGTTTCAATATGCGTTTCCTTTGGTTGGGTCTCTTTTAAGACTCATAAATTATGGCAGCTAGACATCCAGAGGGAAAATATTAAACAGGCCAAAGGAAATGAATGCAGTCAGTACAGAAGTACTGCTGCTATTTTTTCCTCCAGTCTGATTATATATATCCCTGTTATGCATGTTCATAACATGCATAACATGGATATATATAATCAGACTGGAGGAAAAAATAGCAGCAGTACTTCTGTACTGACTGCATTCAGTTCCTTTGGCCTGTTTAATATTTTCCTTCTGGATGTCTAGCTGCCATAAATGATGAGTCTTAAAAGAGACCCAACCAAAGGAAACACATATTGAAACTATGAGCATCTCCAGCCATGCTCAGTGTCTGCAACTCCACCTGTTTAATATTATCCTGAAAGAAGGGCCCAGAAGTGGGATGACTGCACGGATTTCGTTATTTTGTGCTGAACATCAAATGTCGGTAAGGTATGAAAGGAGGGAGATGATATTGTGCCCATTGCCACTCTCAGCATTTCAGTCTCCCTCCTCTTTTTGCACATCCTTCCTCTCAAGCCTTCCAGGCCTCCATTTGGTAGCAGCAGGCTTTTTCTACAGATACTTAGGCCTACAGATCTGTGGCTGGTCTCGGATTCTGGCAGCCTCTGGCAAATCAGCAAGTACACAACATTCTTGTTTGCAGCTCTAGCAAACCTATTCCAGCTTGTTCGGTCTTGGAAATCATCTCAGGTGTGATAATCTGCTCTCAGTTGCATTTCATGTACTAGCATATGAGTTCCAGGTACCTATACCCTCATCATACATATTCAAAGAACAGGATTTGAACTCAGTTAGGTAGTGCAGGAGGCTTGTAATTTTTTTTCAGATGATGGTTTCAAAGGACTTCACAGTTGATTGTTTTTTTAAAAATTGGGTTGAGCTTGTTGGAAATACCAACTTGAGCATTACATCAAACGTTCTTGGTGATTTGCAGCCAATTTGGTTTGAGGCTGAATATGAATGGCTTCTTCAACTCAATTGAATGAGATACCAATAGTGGGTCAGAAGATTTTAAATGGAGATGTGGATACGATTCCAGCTAACTCAAATATACCCTCACCAGTGAGCATCGCACAGGAAACAGGCATGAATGGACCCCCATCATCAGAAAATGGCTTTTCTAAAAGCTCAAATCAAGCAACAGAAACAGGTAGGCTGCAATTCAACTACAATAAATGTGTTTGCAATTTCCTGTTTCTGTAAAAGCATAGAATCATGCTCCAAACCTGCCTCCCCTCAACCGTTGCTGAAATTATAGCTTTGGGGAATTCTTCAAGCCTCTCTTTTACTCTTCTTGTTTAGAAATCAAATGGCAAGGTAGAATCCTCTTGCCAAATCCATCCAATGAGCACTTTTGATGGCACTCTGCATTGGGTCATGTTCCCTTAGCACCAAAACTAAATGAGTAAAATTCTATTTCTCTATTCTAGCATGTTGTGAGTTTCCTTAATTGGTGGCATGGATGGATGCCACCAGGGAGAAAGAAACACTTGACTAGTTTTGGATTTCAGTGCCGAGCATTTGAAATAGGGTGTTTTCTGAAAAATTAGACATGCTTGCTTTCCAGCAATTTGTACATGACCATTTGGAATATGCTAATACAATATCATGCTGTCTTCAATCTTGCCTGTGCAAATGCTTTATGATATGTGACTCACGTAAGAGTCAAATATTGGTATACTAGACATGCAATTTGGCCCTGGGGAGTAGGTACAGATTTGGTAACTTCTCAGAGATTGGAGGGCTGTGTCTTCTGTTTGTGTGTGGTGTACAGAAAATAATACAGATGCAAACTGGTACAAAAAGAGAGAAACACTTTCAACGATAGAGGGTGAACAGTTGAATTACATGATGGGAGACCCAGTTTTGCAAATATTCAAGGGACTCTCCAGGATATTTCAGGAGCCACTCGAGCAGATGAAAGACTGGCCACACTACTTCGAAAATAAAGAAGAAGCTGGTGATGGAATACAATAAGGATTTCTGAACCTCTAGAGCACTTTCATTATTGCCGTGAGTTCATCCTCAAAAATCAGAAGAGTTGCTGCAGTTGCATGTGATTCACCTTTCTCAGAAAATATTGACTGGAAGAAAGGTGAAAGTATAGAATTGTAAAGTGGCATCAAATCTGTTGACAAGCAAGTGAAACCCAATATTGCACTTT
>Ga0209611_10003945_pt1 | contig 25485 bp, 23 predicted proteins | sample S1TSphgellanicum_3_FD_187693 | JGI IMG/M metagenome (GOLD analysis project Ga0209611, IMG submission 187693) | Host-associated microbial communities from peat moss isolated from Minnesota, USA - S1T2_Fc - Sphagnum magellanicum MG (SPAdes) (version 2) | ecosystem: Host-associated > Plants > Peat...
CCTCGTACTCCCCACCATTAGCCGTTCCCTCCATCCTCATCAATGAGGCGCCGCAGCTTCTCATAAAACGCGCCGTCATCTTCCTGCCCTTCCACTACCATGCATCCCATGCACTTCTCATTTCCCTCTCGCTCTCCTCAAGAGAAAATCCGCCGCCACTAATCAAGATTCTCCGCCACATTATCCAGATCAGTCCTTTCATGTTCACACCAACCGTTCATACATGAAATCCTTGTCCGTCGACACGTTGTTCGGTCACACTACCCCTTCAAATCATTATGAAGAAATCAAAGTCTCAATCATTGGATCTCATTCTTGTGGACAAAGTCTCCACAAGTGGAAATACAGATGCACAAAACTGCCTTTTCATGCATGCTAAATTATGCCATGTTGACAACAACACATTCATATCTTCTCTCATAAGAATTGCTTGATATTTGGGAAGCTTCTTGAATCATTATTTATACATCTAACAAAACACTTTCCAATCGATATTTCATTGAAGGGTGGTGTTAAGTATCTCATATGCTAACTTTTAAACCACCAATCACACAAAAACATAGTTGTTACCTTTTCCTGGGGGACATTTGGTTTAAAGTTTGGAATTTACGTACATCAAACGACTATTTTTAAGAAGATATTATATAATTGTTCAACTTATTTTTTATCATTTTATTATTATCTTTTTAAATATATATACATATTAAATGCACCCTATATTAATTATAATTCATTATTTTAAATTATTACAGCTCTTATATTATAATGAAATTCATTATTTGAATAAAATGTACATTATTTTTTAACTAATTTACTTACAATTTCTACCTAACAACCAATATATTGCATCTTATATTTCTACTCACGTATTTTATTTTATTTTTTACTAGAGTCTCCTCGGGGCTATGTACCCAGGTTCTCAAGTGTTTTTGAAAAAGATAGATAACCGCTCACTAAACCACTGGTTCTTTCCTGAAATTTATTGGTTCTTCTAAGCTTACTGATGGCTCTCCGACTCTGAAACATATTTTTAAATCCAAAACCAACCGCTATTAATCAAATCAAATACCCACCCAGCACTGGTCCATACTGATGTTGTGTGGGTCTATTGTTTTGAAATATCCCAGGGTAAGGGTATGGCAATTTTTTTGATTTATTTACCCATCAGATAAGGGTATATTAAGAAATCAAATTTTTGGAATAACCTACCCTACAATAACCAGCCTACACGGGTACTTAACCCGCATCATAAACTGGGGGTACATATTGGGCAGTATTGGACAAGTAGGTAGGTATGTAGGTACTTAGTTGGCTAGTAGTAGGTCTATGGGTAGATTGGCTTCCAGATAATGGTATTTCTAACATACGTATGCTACTTTGCTCCCTATTTACTTCCAGACGAATTCCGCGAGGGAATGTGGAAGCCCCGCGTTTTCTAGCCTGTAAATGTCATTAATAATCAGCACTACAGGTCAGGTTAACGAAACGTGACACGAAGTTAGAACCCAACTAGGCTGTAACTGTGGTCAGTCTTCCTTCTTCGACGCGTCGCAGGTCGCAGGTCGCAGGCGCGCTCCGGTGCAGTCGCTCGGTTGCCAGCCAGCATGTAACTGCGGTTAGTGTACCTTCTTCGACGCGTTGCAGGCGCGCTCCTTCGCACGCGAGCTTTCCATCGGTGCGCTCTCTTTGTTGCACGCGGTCCTGTTTTCCTTTATATCTGCCATCGCCGGGCTCCCATTTCCATCAGTGTTGACAGCACAGTGCTCTTCTCCTCTTCCCTTGCACCACACGGAACTAAACACTTTCCTAATTAGCTCTTTGGCCCGTTGCAGCGTCGCTTTTTTGCTTCCATAAGATTTCCTGCAAGACAGTTCCTGCATTACTATTGTTGGACTTGTATTATCGTCGATGGTCTACAAGCTGGAGCAAATTTAGCTGCTGTACTTCTTCTAATTCCAATTACAACTCGTTGTTGGTCAATAGTTGGACTACTGGAAAACTTGGTTGCAGGTTATATAAGCTTTCGAGTTTCTGGATTGCAAGGCTTTTGTAGCTGGCAGAACAGTTATAAACAACCGGGAGTGTACAATCTAGACTGGGATTAATAATCCAGCTACTGCAACTGCTTGAATTTGGCTTGATCAGACAAGCTTGATTATAAAATTTCAATGGCCTTCAACATGAAGAGAATGCAGGCGGCGATGCCGGTCATGACGCTACTCATCTGCATGTGCGTGTCTGCGACTCAAGGACTGAGTCCGATCGGAAGTCCGAGTACATCACCATCACGTGCAATGTCTAATATCTAGAAATAGCAATCTTGGGTGTAATACTAGTGTGCACCCCAGGGTTGGATCTAACATTCTTTTAGATTAGGAAAAATTATGGGTGTAATTCACTAATACGATCCATTATGAAAAAACCTAAAAATCAAGGGACCATTCATAAAAACAAAAGCCATTAAAAATGAGCTCATAAAGTCTTACTTTTTATTGTTACAGTTCAGTTTAGTGTGCTTCTTGTGTGTGTAAGATATCTCAAATCCTTTGGCCGGGTGGGGATGCTGGGGGTGAGTCATTGTTTTATTTTGATGGGTAGGTACCATGGGTGAATGCATGAATGGATGAATAAATGAATGGGTGGATAAAAAATGGTAGATGAATATACTCTCTTTAAGTCCATTTTCTTGTATTTTAAAATTTCAAAATAACTTATCTTTGAAAAACAATTCAAGATATGTTGAAGGACTATTTTATTTTTTATGTTTATAAAATTTACCTCCAAAGTAACAAATAAACACCTTGAACCAAACCTCAGTTTCTTCATAAAAATGTTAGTGACCTCCTCACGGATAATAGCCCCAGCCTAAACTTAGTTTTCATTTGGTCCCACATTTTGAGAAATGTTCAGTTCATGTGACTATTGTGAACTTGGTGAGTTCATGTTTTGTAAAACTTCATGAAATATTTCCTACTTTTAACTGTTGTTGCTAGATTGAACCAAGTGTCGGGCGGTTAGAAGAAAATGGCACCACATAATCAGAGGTTCTCAGGATGGTTCTTACGACAGTTTTCAAACAATCAAAGAGCTGGTTCTGATATTTAACCATACTTCTCAAATTTAAATCTATACTTTGCTTTTGATATATATAATGATGGTTTTCGAAAATTTAAGAACCATTCAAATAACCTTCTTTAACACTTCCAGTTGTATAACCTGGGTGTTGGACAAAACTGCAACCCGAGGTTTTCAAATTCTGAGAAAAATAAATAAATAACCACTTTACATGGAAGTCTTTGAATTCCAGAGGCTATTAAAAAAAAATCAAATAGAACTTGTCATAAAGGGCAGAGCCATTATGCAAATGAGCAGCTTGTGCCAAAGGGGCAACTAAAGCAACTCCCATGAGCCATAAGAGAGCCTCCCTAAGGGACGTTTTGTACCTTAGTAAGTCTTTAGAGGGAGGTCCTGCTAGGCTGAGCCATTGAATTTTGAATTGTTTTCTTCTAAAACTCAAAACCAATTTTTTTTAATTTAAACTTTCCAAAAATTGGAATCAAGGTTTAGTAATAAAAACAAATGCCCACACAACACTCCAGTTAAAACTAATGTTGGCATGTGTTCCTAGTTAGAGGTGTTAAACCCTTGGTTGGTTCAAGTTTGATTCCTATGACATGAACCTGAACCAACATCCTTTTGGTGGAATCAACAAAAGAACCAAATCATGGAATTAGCCATTTGTTACAATCAAAACCAAAACTAAAACTTTGAAAAAAAAATCTTGAACATAAGGATTTTGTTCTTTAACTAAACGGGTGAACATTTTTGAAAAATTGGCAAGTAGGTTGAAGATTATAGATGATTGATCAATTCTCATTCGTTGTGAAACTAGACCTAAGTATTTTGCAATTTCAATTTGTTGTAAAGCTCCATATCTATTCAATATGCAATCTTAAGCAGTGTGTAACATGTAAATGAAATTGGATGTTGTTTTTGAATTGGGCCTGAAGATTTTGGAATTTGAAAAAATGTGCCACGACCAGAACTATAGGGCTTATAAATTTGAAAAATGAGGCTCAAACTTGTACCTAAAGAACCAAGCAAAACAAAATTTAGTGTCAAAATCCAAGCATGAGGCTCTCTTGGAAAGGAAATACCAATGTTAGTTTGTTTTTTCCTTTTGACAAAACCTCCAATCTCAGTTTTGAAAAAATTGATTGAATCTTCCAGTGTAAGTTTGAGCCCAATTCTTCAAATTTCTAATCCCATGTTTCTAGTTTTGACAATTTGTTTTCAAATACAAGAACCTTTGAGCTTGGTTCAAAAAAAGGGTTTGGTTACTCAAATTTGATAAGTACAAAGTTTTGAACCTTCAAATAACAATTGCAAATTGTGAAGGTATTGAGTTTTATAATAAATGAAAATCAATCACCAGTAAAATGAATCAGCACCCATAAATGCACCACCATGGATGGATGATGCATGGACAAAACACTTTTTTTCATTGGGTTCTTATTCCCCAACTAACATCCCCATAGTTGAGGGTTTTTGAAATGTGCCAAGGGTTCTAAAATTGAGGTTTATCCAATTGGATGGCCTCAAAACAAGAAAACAAGGGTGATGCATTTGTGATGTTGCATCACTCCAACCTCAATCACTTATTTTTGAAGTTCAATTTACTTGTTGACTTTTCAAAAAACTTCAATGTGTTCACCTCAAAAACATGAAATTGTTTTTCAGAGTTTATTTTCAAAATTATGGTTTTAAATTTGGTTCTAGCAAAAGGCTAGTTCCACGATCTCTCATCCTTATGTTGATTCCACCAAAAGGGTGTTGCGTCCAGTCTAGGTCACAAAAACTTAAACCCCATGAGTTTAATAATCCAAACCAAGGAACTTGCCAACACTAGCTAGTACTTGGTATATAAGATAGCTAATTTATATGTTGGGAGGGTCTTGTGTGGAGATGGCCCTTCGACATGGCCAAGTGTTTGAGGTTGTTTGGACGAAGTTTCCAGAAAGTTTTCCTTGAAATAAAGTATTATTTTTGAGACTTGCATACATTATTTGTATGCTGCTGAATATTTTATTTGTTCTCAAAGATTTCATAGAAAATCCTCAGTACTCCATATTTGATAGCCCTGGTCACCATTGTGTGTACATATATCAAATGACATATGAATGTTGACATGTGATGATCCCTAGTTTCATCACCAATCAACCTCTCTGTACGAGGGGTTCTTTATATTGGATAAGACTGTAAAATCTTGGATGCAGACTTCTTGAGCAATTCTTTCCTGCATTTTGTCGGCAAATGGTGAAAATAAATGTTCTCATGTGAAAAGAAATCCACAATATTCAGTCCAATTAAGAATGGAAAAATCAGACCACGGGGAAAGTCAGACTGCTTGAATCTGTGAAAAGGACCAGTTACAATATTTGGTCAATATCAAATACATTTTGAAAATATTTTGATTTCCAACTACCCAACTGTAAAGTTGTTGTACAGTGAGTATAAAACCGTAGAAGCAATAGGATAGTGCAAGTTGCACATCTCCAAATATCTGCAGGGTGGTCAAATTTTCTCTTGTGTCAAACCAACTATGTAGGGAGAAAATTCATCTAAGAAGTTGATAAGATGACACAATAAAACATATATAGGTAATAAACATGATGGTGTCTGTGTGTTTGAGTTGTTTGAAATTTGAACCTACCAACCATCCTTACCTTTCAGCATTGCATTGCATTGCCTCTTTGTCTCTCTTCTCTTGCATGCTGCTCTGTATCTGGCTTGTCCTTTCCCATGACTTCTTTCTGTTGCATTTTCTCACCCTTCATGTTTTGTACATCGCATACTAGTCTTTGTTTGCTTTACCATTCAGTTTAATTTTTTTCCATCAGTTTGGTTAAGGGTCTTCTTTTGTCTAGTAGTTTTTCTTGGGCCTCTAGAGGACTGAATTTATGTCAACAACGGCAAGGAGACATAGGGGGACAGGATGATGCGTCATGTGTGAATTTTGGTGGGAGCTTGCAATACAGTAATGAGGATGTGATATTCCAGACTATTTTGTTTTTACCAGGTCAAGGCAGACCCACACAGCAAGTCTGGACAGAGGATGACTAGATTATCGAATTAAAATCTGAATTAAAATCTGCAGTTGGCTGGCTCATGTGATGATAATATAATTAACCATTAATATATTATTCTCACATTAAATTGAAAATTGAACACAGTTTCGTGTGTTAAAAACCAATGTTTATAAATGTATATTTAACGTCTTTCATGCCCAGATGATAAAAATATGTTGATGACAACCAAAAGTCATGCATCCATTAATTAGAAACTACTAAACAATCATGTTACTATCTAATAGCACAAGGATGAAAAATTTCAAGTGGAGTAGGTCAAAACTGACTGACCCTACCAATTGGCTGTTGGCCCTCAAGTTGCTTCAGGGAGACTCCAACAAACATTGAAATGTTTGCTTGATCCTATTGTGAACCAAATTGTTATCAATATTCTTTGTGACTTAGGAATAGTGTTGCAAAATCATGTGGGAATCTTGTTTGGTTAGAGCTATGGGTACAAAATTGTCAACTAGTAGGGATAGTGTCGCACATCATGTGGGAACCTTGTTTGGTAAGAGCATGAATAGTGTTGCAAATCATGTGAGAAGCTTGTTTGGTTAGAGCATGGGTACAAAATTGTCAACTAGTAGGACTAGTGTTGCAAATCATGTGGAAACCTTGTTTTGGTAACAGCACGGGTACAAAGTTGTCAACTAGTTAGAAACAGATTAGTCCCACTCGGGTCTTCAATGCAAGTTTGTTAGTAACAACAAAAGTTTCCCCTCCTTTGCACAAGATTTGTTTAAAGCATAATATTCTCGAATTCAACAATCTTGGTGCACAAACGTCAAGCTTGAATAGAATCCTCTGGGCATTCTTTTTTTGTTCTTATCACAACAAACTCAGTGAATTTTGCATAGTGGAAATTGGGGGCATCCTACATATATAGCACAATTTCCAACTTTACCGTGGACCAGGAGATTATCAGTATTAAGGTCCTACCTTGATTTTCACACTAGTTTTCAACCCGTGGAACTTTGTTATGTAGGGGAAGGTACTGCTGTCAATGGCTTCCTCCCCCTTACCAAGAGCAGAACAGTGCCCTCCCCTATACATAATTTCTATCAATAGTAACGTAATCGAGATAAAATATATAATAAGTGAAAATCAGAATGTAAAGAGCTCATTTGCAAAGTTTGAAAAAGAGAAAGACTTATTTGCTTGGTTGAATAAATAAATATGGGTTGGTTGAAGACTTTGTACACAAACTTGTGTGAAGATCTACAACTGTTGAATTGAAAGAAAAATAATAATGTGACCATCAATTAGTACAGGGATTACATAGATATGTGTGCCCATGTGACTTATTTTAATCTCATGACATACTACTTCAAGCTGACTAATTTAGTGGAGCAAAATTCAAGAGGTTAAAAGAAAAACAATTTTCAATCTCCTTGAAAGCAAAACAAAACTCCATTGAAACTTATTGAAACTACAATCTATTGATTATGTATGGATATGCATGGTGGTAACACACAGACAACAAATGTTCATAATTGGCATCAGTGCACTCAGAGAAAATTGACATCAATAACAAGCCAATTTTCATCATTTATGATATTAAATGCATTTGTGACCCAATGAGCAACCTTCAAAAGAAATAATGAAAATCAAGCCTGTACATATATTAATGGATATTATTGTTTGAAACCAGTAAAGAAAAATAAGATGCAAAAAATGAAACCCGTATGAACTGCCATGATACATTTTTTCAGATTTCTGACAGGTTATGAAAAGTATGTGTCCATGAACTAGAGGTGGACATTTAGATGTAGTTTAAGATGTAATTAAAGAAGTTCAAACCTTGTTTTTGTATGTGAAGTTCTTAAATTTCATTTCCTAAACCAGAACTACTGATTCTCACAAAAATGTGAGAACTCCCCAACACTTGTAAAAACCTAAATCATGTAATGCATATCATCTTAAAAATGAAGCCTAAATTGAAAACAACAAATAGACGGATCTTTTTAAGGTAATGCTAAGGATGGATGTGAAAGATAGACCAAAAGCTTTAAACAATCCCTTCAGATTGGAACTATAATGGCAACAATCACCTGTCCATTAATCCACTTCATAGTTTTAGGTGACTAAAATGTGTTCTCAACTTATGGAAGAAACTGTCAATCATTTAATACTGGGATGCAACAACCCTCAAAATTAGCCAAGAAAAGTATATGCAAAGTCCACAACAGCATGCAAAAAGCATGCAGACAAGAAAAAGATCCAAAGAAACTTTGATGTTCTACTTACAAACTCTTAAGCCAGCTGAACTGACCTCTTGTCAATGATGGTTAAATTGGTGGCTCAATAAAACGTGATGCAAAAGCAAAAGGAACAAGTTGTCCCCAAGAAGTGAATTACATATGCATACCTCAAATTTGTGGCCCCAGAGATCCTTTGCCTTCCAATAGCTTCCCCCGCTAGTGTGGCCCAATAAATGGGACACCAACAAGCAGTGAAAAAGGAATCAGCTCAATCATCAAGGGTATTTCAACTGTACAATGCAATAACAGTTTCATAACACTGCTGTTGCCTTTAAAGAGATTTGTGACATGACCAAAACTGGACTGACCTTTGCATAAGTATGGACAAGAGAATGCTATCTATACATAGAAGAACTCCATTGTGGAAAGTGCTTGTGCAAAAAAGCTTTAAGATGTGATGATTCTTAGGGCTATCAAGATAAAGGCTTCAAGTGCACTGATGAACATTCGCCTTCAGACTACCTGTAGGTCTTCTTGAGTATTGAGTTGATTCATTTGAAGGACAGTCCTGCAGTCACGTGGCTTCCTCTGCATTTGACCATCAGTGAGCACATGCTGAACAGTTCTTCCTGTGTGCTGACATAACTGACCAACCAAACAGTGATGTAGTTCAATCTTCACTCTCCTCCAGCTTTGCTCTTTTTGCTGCTGCATGCTTGCAAATAAAAATAGCACACCAAAGAGCTGCCCTCAACCACCCAACAAGAGCTTTCCCATTCACTGCACTGATAGTGATGCCAGCAGCTGCAGAAGTAGGGTACACCATAGATTGGAAATTCTCCTCTCCTGAAAGAGCAGCACATCCACTCTGACTTATATCTCCAGCAGGTCCATTCAACATGCACAGCAGCTGCTGAAGTTGTGTGCATGTCTTCATTCTCAAGAAACTCCCTGCCTCTAGAACAGAACTCCTCTTGACTGAGTATGTCTTCAGTCAGAGCTCCTTGACCAAGCACTTGGTCCTCACTCTCTGGAGGATTATGTTGCCACTCGGCTGGGCTCAAGTCTGTTAAGACATTTGGAGGAGGTCCCAGGGTTAATCTTGTCAAGTCAGTGTTACCTGGCTGCATTGGGGCTTGAGAGGAGCTCCAGATTAAAGTCATGGCCTGCCTACCTCCCTGTTTACTATTCATTTCTGCAATTGAAATCCTCACATTGTGATGGAGATGATTATCAGGCAACTATCCGGTTGGAATTGAAAAAGACCGAGCAACTGCTGATCTCATCTCTGGACTGCAAGCCAGAGGAGCAAATGCTGGTCCACCACCTGCACCAGGATGTCCCATATGTACTCAATCAGTTAATGTACAGTCCAAAGCATCAGTTGTCAAAGTCCTGGTAGATGGACCATATACAACTTGTTAATAAGTCAAAAATGCAAATCCAATTCCATGCAAGCTTTGAGACACAGTTGGAAGGTCACCACAAACAATGACTAACTTGCTACACTCAAAAAAGGCCTAGAAGAAGAAGGGCATCACACAAAGCAAAACTTTGAACAAGTGGTCATAACCTTTTTGAGTATCACCTTCATCATGAATAACAGTGACAAGCTGCCATTACTCCCCAATGAATTCATTGACTTCTCATGGTGAGTGTAGATAAGTAACAATAATCAGCCCAAAATTCTGAGCGAATTGATTTTGAGCACAGTGCTTGTGACTACTTGTTTACAGAACTAAAGCCACTGTAAATAAATATCTGCATAAGTAATGAGAATTTCTCAAAATGTACAATTTAAGTCAACCTGAAAAGGAGTGAGAGATGGCCTCATAACAAGGTTATGATTAATTCAGATTTGAATTCATAACAGCAACCAATCAGGAAGCATGAGAAAGAGGAAACCGAACCCTAAAGAAACAAAAAAATAAGACCAAGCACAATACTGAGGAGTAATTTCAATGACAGTGACAGTAATGTACATGTTCAGATATGTTCAGCACCAACATGCATCATATTGACCACCTCCTATAACATCCCCACTGACTTAATCGGTCACCAAATGGAGGATTATGTCAAACATTAACCAATGTACTGAGTTTCTGTCACAGGACCAGCAGCAATGGGTCAGCCATGTGATGGCTAACCCAGAAAAACCTGAAGGAAATGAGAACACCAAAAAACCCAAGAAGCAAGAGAAACACAAAAAGAAAGGAGGAAGAAGAGACACATACAAGAACTTTGAGAGCATGAACTGAAAAACTCTCTACCAGCAACATGACAAGATGGGTGCAATCATAAACTTACGATGTACATACCACCACACTGAACATGATATGTATTTATCACTATTGCCAGAAGTCCTCATCTTCAAAGTAATGTCTTCAAAGGCCTAAGCAAAAGAAAACGGCAACTTGGGCTGGCTTGTAATGCAAATTCATTCAGAGTCTGCATTGGCATTGCCAGCTTAAGCACACAGGAAGAGATGTCTAATATCTCAAAACTGCCCGTCCACACTTCATATTCCCACTTGAATTCTTGAAAGGTGACCTCAAAGAACAACTCTCATGAGTATCAAGAGATCTCAATACCCACAATTAAGGTAACCAGGACCAGGCAAAAACGTAGTGAACAAAGAGGAAGAAGAAATACAACCTCATAAATATCCAGAACTTCTTTATACTTACAACCAGAATAGAGTTGAGAGATGACACAAAATAACAAGACAACAAAAATGAGTGCAAGAACCTGAACAGCTAAGCTACTTCTAATTCCCCCTTCGGCACTCTGTACTCCTCAAAGTCCCTAAGTGTATGATATGAAAAGATATGTCAAGGAATGAAGTAAACAAAGCCTCCAACACTTAAAGTCCCTGAATCTAAGCAACGTGTATTTTGACCATAAATTGACTTCTTCAACAGGTACCCAGACTGACATGAGAATTCTTTTTATCAAAGTTTAACTACTGAACCAAAACACCTTGTCTTCAATGTGGATTGTATTCTCTTTCTCTTAACTAACTACGCCCTGCTCCCAGAACCTGAAATTTTATTTATTACAATAGCAGCAACCAAGCCTGAAAACTGGGTTATGCATAATAAATGTTGTACATAAGCCCAATCCTCTCTTATTTTTCCAAATATTCAGTTATCACATGTTGCAAAAGTCAACTTCCCCAGAAATGAATTGCATAGTACTTGCCATTCTTCCCTAACATATTGCAAAGACAGAAGAAGGTTTGATTGGAAAGATTCAACCCTGCCCCATGGTTCATAGCTGAACTACAGACTTATATCACACTAATATTGCCCAATGCATGTTCAAAGCAACCAATTCCCTATTTGCAGTACTTCCAAGATAGAAAAAAAAGAAAAGGTTGGGATGGAGATGTAAACCTGAAATCAAGGAAAACAATGTAATCAGGGGCCGACGTTGAGCTTTAGAGGGTACCAACCCGATCCAGTAGCACCAGAGGATGAAGTGGAAGAGCGCTGCTGCTGCATAGGAGCTGACTGAGAAGAAGGAAGGGCTGTTTGCTGTTGGGTGACGTTGTTAGGACCTTGAGGATATGGGTTGCGTACACCCGCTCCATTGTTTGGTTCTTCCGTGTAAGCATCAATTCCCTTGACTGGATAGGTTTCTACGCCAATCAGTGCTTCTCCATCATAGTCAACAACATTTTCCCAATTTTCATAAGCAACTTTCACTAGCTTGTCCACATAGACCTGGAATACAAACACCAGATGCATCAACCTCCAGAGTGAAAACTGCTCACATGGCCGCCATAAAATGGAGAATGGTTCAAGGTACACAAGGAATTTATAGGGGTCATAGGTGAATGAGAATAAACCATACCTTTTCATTATCAGAGAGAGAATCAACAGACATATAAGAACCATCAGCGATGAGCCCCATTAACTGGAAGATGTTGTTGAAGATGACCCCAATATTTTGCTTATCATCTGCATAGTACACATACAGCTTCCCACTCAGCACACAGGTCTTTGCATGCTCCACAGTACCCTCCCACATTTTATTTGACATGCCATTCCCCAGAATCTGCACACAACATGGGCCATTCACTTCTTTAGAATTGGAAAACATCATTGTCAGCAATGCATAGAAATAACTCTCATGAGAATTGAGAAATCTCCATACTCAAGATTAAGAAAGTCACAAGGGTAAAACTTTTCATTGAAGTCAAAGAAAACTTCTAGATAAGGACTTACAAAACCAGAAAGGAACAACACAGAAGGGATGAACTAAATGAATAAAAAAATACAAGCAGTATGAACAAAAGTGACAGTGTCTTGCTTGTTCAAGGTCACAGCAATGTATAGAAAACGTAAGTACAAACAAACCAGACTGAAAGATACCATAAAGGACATTATTAAGAACCTTTGTGGCTATTGTATTTTGTGCAGTTGGTTGACTGTGAATCATCTAAAACAGCACAACAAACAGGATTGTGAAATACTGCAAGGAGAAGGGTGGTTGAGATTACATTCCGCAGCCTTTGAGGATCCATGACAACAAGCCGCAAGAAGTCTTCCACTGTTTGAATGCCAGCCTGGTTAAGCCGCTTATGAAAGGCACCATCCTTACCGATTTTGTCCAAGCGCCAGACTTCATCGCTCAAGGCTGGAGGATAATGCTTCTTATACACTGCACATAAAACAACAGAAACAATGATTAATCTGATTCAAAGGTATGCTCAGAGGAAGAAATCCAAGCCATTCCCTAATTCTGCATCCACTATTACTGCTCGATTGCATCACATACTTCTACCAAGCACTGCACCAATTCCCAAAATTGGCACTTTCAGGATGGTATACTGGTGTTAACCACATAACCAACTCTTGACTTTTCCTCAGGGAGAGCATGAGATTCCATAAACAGGAGGTCCACTGACAAAAGCAAGTTCTGAAATTTTGGGAGCCACCCCACCCCCCTCAACCAGCAGGATGCACACAGATTATCTGATTCTTTTGACCAGAGACTATGCAGCATCAATGCATGGAACGCATAGCAGAAAGATCCTGCTAGTGATTTCTGAATATGCTCTACACAAAGGTGTAGTCCTGATGGGAACATGGATAATACAAGCAACTGAAGACAGCCATTATTAGGGTATCAGCAAAATAAAAAACAAAGCAGTACATCTATAGAGATGGCCCTCAAATGAAGTACATAAGAGCACAGAATCAGACTCCACAACCCTGAAACAAAAAGAGCCCAATCAACATACATTCTCCACGATGATCTTTCACAGTGAATGCCTCAGTCTTAGCTTCTCGAATCCGAAGCCCTTCACAAAAGCCAGAGGAAATTTTCACTCCCAAACGAAACTTGCGACTCCGGATCCAACTAGAATTGTCTGTGAATGACAAGTCTCCAAGTGACCCAACACCATCTTTCAAAACAACAGTCAAATCTCCAGTGAGCAGAGGCCTTTTCCCATCCCGTTCCCTAACCTCTGCATTTTCAAATTCCTCCTGAGACCAGTTCTCATCATCATCAGCTGCAAAATCTCCTTCCAGCACCACAACATCCAGCTTGGCCGCTGCTTCTGGACCCCCAGTCACAACACGGCCAGTGTCTGCATCTACTAAGACCACATGAATGGAAGACGCTTGTTCTCCTTCTATTTTGCTTCCAGTAAAAAGAGGGAGTGCTAATTTGTTCCTAAATTGCAAGCGCAGGCTTCGCTGGTCAGGACCCTGTATCCTTTTTGGGGAGGACCTGCATGGAAAAGTTCCAATTGGAGATCAGTATCCAGTAAACATTGGATACAGATATTTTGCGAAGTGTGCGGCTCTGCAAGGTACAGCACTTGATAAACAAATCCATCAATGACACTTCCCAGTTTAAGGATGAAGGTTCCATTCAAAATTCACAAAACAGATGATAACAATGTTGCAAAGAAAACAAGCACCAGGTCACAAGCAACTTGAGGAAACTTTCTCAAGCATGCAGGGATTACAAAGAAACTGAATTGCTACTTACCGAACTCCCACTTTTGGTGGAGTAAACTTAGCCAGTGCACGTTCAACCTCCTCTCCCACCTGCAGAGATTCCAAGACTGATCAACTTTGAAAAGATGCTTCTAAATTGAAATCCAGCCAGAAGACACAAAATGTTAGATGTGATTCCAGCTTCTTGCTGCTTGAGATTAACACACTTCCCAGTCCTGATAAGAACAATAATCTTCCTAGATCCCTTGAATTGTGGAAAGGGCTTTTCAGCTACAGGCATCAAATTCAATGTTCACCCAAAGAATGAAATGAACTTACCACTCTGCGGAGCAGAGGCTCCAAAGTAGAGCACAATTTCTGTAAACTGTCCATCTTCACAGCTTCCACAATCACACTGCCAACACACGATCACACAGTGCACAATTCTTCAAAACCCTGGTCAAGGCATATGCCTTTCATGAAGTGGAAATCACATCAGGAGCCTGCAGACTTAATGAAGGATGTTCATTTGTGACTGAATTCCGTATCCTAACGTTACCTGGCGAGTCCTGGCCGCTGTCTCTTTTCCTCCGGCATGCCTTCTTGCGTAGAATCTTCCAGCGGCCGCTTCTCCCTCGCCATCCCTCCCTCTCCAGTCGAGCTTTGAGAAGAGAAAGCCAGATTGTCGACGTTCCGAGCTAGAACAATTTGCCTAGAACAACTAGCTGGTGCAACAGCCAGCCTCAAGCAAGGAAAAAATTACTAGATAATTCACAACTAGAGTACACTACCGTCTCGAAGCAATCCGTTCAGAAATATCCCGGAAGGAAGGAGCTAGACGACGTTCGGAGTAGGTGTATTTGTCAAACAAAACAAGAAGAGCTGCAAAAAGCGCGACCTCCAAATCTTCAAACCCTAGGCCAGCAGAATTTCAACGCCTTGGACACAATATGTATGCACAACAACACTTCTTCTTCTTCTTCTCACAAGACTCCACATCAGCCTGCTAGAAACAAGAACCTGCTGCAAACACCAGTGTCAAACGTTGACAGACCATGCAAAGCCATCATGTTGTCAAAATCCGACCTCCCGAAAAACAAAACAAAAAAACCGAAATATCTGCAAAATCCAAATCAAATGGACACAAAAACAAGCGTAGCTGAAACAAAGGCTTTCACTTTAGAAGCGGAAAACACCCCAAAAAAAAAAAACAAATGAAAAGACAAAAAGAAACGGAGAGAAAACAAAATTTCGTGACACAAAGACGAAATGGAACAAAAAAACAAAAAAAAGCTTCGCAGCGAAGTGACACACAACTGCCACAACTGTAAGTTAGTGTTGTGCAGGGGGAGACTAGAGGCGAAAGGAAAACAGAGGAAACAACCGAGAAACAGGAAAACAAGCCCAAAAAAAGATGCAGGGAAATAGCATAACAAAAACCTTTCTTCCTCGCAAGCGCCAGGAGCTTCGTGGTGAACCCCCACGAAGATGCGCAGTAGTTGTTGGTAAGTAGATCTGTCTTAAACCAGGTGAGGAGGAGGAAGCAGAGGAGCAGGAGGAGGAGAAGGAGGAGGAAGATAGTCAAAAGAAAAGCAGCAGCAAAACAAGGGACAGAACGAAGTACATAATCAGGATTGGTTGAAAGAAAGACTGCGGTGAATTTACTTACCCCAGCCGGGGACCCCTGCAGGGCTGCTGTTTGTGTCTGGACTCTGGACTCTGTGTGTGCGCGCACGCAAAGGAAGCTGCCGTGCAGTGCAGTGTGGTGCGAGAAGGAAGGTGCCGTGCAGTGCAGCGCAGGGCAGGGCTGTGCAGTGCAGTGCAGTGCGCGAGGGTGTGGGGGAGGGGGAGGGGAGGCGATGGAGGACGGATCTGGGGAATGGTGGACGAACATGCGTGTGGACCGGAGCACCGACCTTTACTTAACTCGCTGGTTAAACTTCGTGTCCAGAAACGAGTGGTTGTCGGTTCGAACCGTAGCTTCTGCTACTTTTTTTTCTTGGTTTTTCCCTGTTGTCTCCTTTACTCTTTCAGATCTCCCCCCAATTTCTGCGATTCTGTCCAATCATTTAACTAGAATTACCTGGGGGATATGATTTTTTTGTTTTTCTGGTTTAGGTTATTTTGGGGGGGTAGAAGGGGGGTGGGGGGAGGGCGGTGTTTGTATGTGGGGTCTAAAAAGCATGGGCATAAACAGAAATGTCATTATTTGCCCTTACACTTACTAGGTACTATTCACCCAAAGTGGACTAGTGGGTTATAAAGCACTACATTCCCAGACCATATTTGGAGGCCACCTTATTCTCCCCTAAAGAACACTCAGATTTTTTTAGTGTAATCGGAGAACACCTTGTGTTTGTGAAGAGTAACCGGATTTTTTTAGTGTAATTGGAGGGCATCTTATGTTTGTAAAGACTAATTGGTTTTTTTTTAGTGTAATTGGAGGGCACCTTATGTTTGTAAAGACTAATTGGTTTTTTTTTAGTGTAATTGGAGGGCATCTTATGTTTGTAAAGAATAATTGGTTTTTTTTTTAGTGTAAATGGAGGGCATCTTATGTTTGTAAAGACTAATTGGTTTTTTTTTTAGTGTAATTGGAGGGCACCTTATGTTTGTAAAGAATAATCCAAAAAAATTAATGTAATCAAAGGGTACTTTACAAAGTTTTTTTTTTCCCCTCTTCTTTTTTTTAGGGCATTTCTAAAAATGAAATGCCCACTCCAATCGGCGTTCTGTTTTTCTGAGTTTTTTTTCTTGATAATCACCAGGTATCTAAGGAAAATACCAAAAAAAAATTGAAGCAAGTCTTCACACATGGTAAAGCCCATGGCCAAGGTTTTTTACCTTCAGCATGAATATTTGCCTACTTCTTAAGAGTGGGAGGATCTTACATCTTGTGCCTATAAATATAATAAGGTGCCCTCCAAATATGGTAGGTACGTTTACAGGCCCTCCATATGGAGGTTTAGGGTTTAGGGTTTAGGTTTAGGATGTCCTTGGAAATTTTATATGTGTAAGGTAGCTTCCACTCTTTAAGCAGTAGACTTCAAAATGTGCACACCTCCTTTGCCTGATGATCTACCTATGTATGTTCATGATAACATTTTCCTTTATGGATAAAAAGCCCACAAAAGTGGGTGACATTCCCCAAATAAAGGGCCTATTCCCAACTCTTGGGGTCAGACTCAGCTATAGCCTAGTCGTAGGACCCTTAATTTGGGAATGTTCCCACGCTAAGGCTTGGGGTCAGACTCAGCTATAGCCTCATCATAGGACCCTTATTTTGGGAATGTTCCCACCCTAGGGCTTTATCCTACATGTACACCATTTTGGACGAAAGAGTGGATGATGATCATTGGGTGCAAGTTTGGAATCCAAGTTTGCTCAACAATTTGTCAAGTTCTCTTCTAATTGACCTCTCTTCAAAAGAAATTTTGTGATACATAACCCCTGGAAGAAGGGATTGCTCACTTGGAATTAGGGCTCACTCAAGGCAAAAGTTGAGCACAAGCTTGTAATCTGGTAAAATCTGTGGCCATGGGCTTTACCGCACTTAAAACAAGGCATCACAAACACGGTTGGCCATGCCAATAGATAAGATGTTGTACATCTACCTACTGTGTCCACACTCTGAGCACCCAAAAAACATCCGTTCCAATCTAAACAGTCTAAACACTTTCACCAAAGAAACCGGTTCACTTAATGTGAAACCGGTTCTAATAAGGTAAAACTTCCAAAAGTTGGATCAAATGCCATAGTCCCTGTCCCTGTGGGGGCAGAGCCCAACAAAACACTTATGCAGTAGTGTGGCAACAACAAGATGATAAGTGGGCTTTACGATTTCTGGAAAGCCCACAAAGAGGGTAGGCCAACTTTATGAATTTCATAAAACTTGCACAAGAAATAGGAGACATTTTTCATGCTATAACATGATGTCCCCATACACTTCTTTTTTGAAGCTAGGTCTTTAAGTATCATTTTATGTGGATTGTTGAGAGAGGAAGAAGAGGCCCAATTCATTTCTTTGAAAGGTAGTGTGGTTTGAATCGGTCGTGGTGCATTTTGTAGCCTCTTTATATCTTTCATTACACACTCCTTTATACGTATCATATATTGTGGTTCATATTCAACATGACAAACCTCTAAGATGAAAAATTGTTCAATAGGTGTGGCCCTTATTAGGGGGTTGTGTGCTTAGGATGGCCTGAATCCATTTGTTGCAACTAGGGTTGATTCTTGTAAAGCCGAAAATGATACGACCATTGGGTGGGTATATAGGGTTGGCCCACAATTTGCCACTCTGACCAGCTTTCTAAGCTTTGAGAAGACCAATTATGAGGACTCCAATATCATTAGATTCAAAACATCTTGACAAGTAAAATAAACTTGGTTAGCTCAACAATCATCCATGTCATGAATAAATTTGCATCTTTTTTTCCATTATTGAAACATGTTGTTGCCCATTTTAGCATTGGATCATCAAATCATGACACTCCCTTCCTCTTCTCCAAACATGTACAGCTCTAAAATCATCTTTGTTGGCCTTGCCTACTACCAAGGCAAGGATATCATGTTTAGATTCAATACTATAGAGTATAGTAGCTTAAATGGAATTTAGCACCCGGGTAATAATAGGTCTATTTTTATATGAGGATTTTTGAAAGATGATATTTGGGCTTGTGTTGAAACTTGAGATTAGTTATAGAGTTATAATAGCTTGAAGGATTTTGGTTTCTGTAGAGGATTTTTGGAAGATTGTATTTTTGCATGGTGAAATATTCGAGTTTCCATAATTCTTCTTTTTCCTTAAGATACTTTTTAATGTAAATGGCAAGGCAACGGTGTTGCACACCCCTTGTTTAATCATCTTTGTAAGTTTTTTTTAAATCATTTTTGTTGCACCCAGGTAGGGGTGAAATTATATCACATATTGTCAAGAGGAGGATACCTACTATCTTTTGACCGTGTACATTAGTTTAGTCTACCACTCATGCTTAAGATTTTGATTTTGTTGCATCATTAGAAGTCCAAAGCACCATGATTACTTATAATATTCATCAACTTCTACTTGGATATAGCCATAACCTTCAATTGGTGCTAGGAAAATCATGCATGAAAGCGCTCAAAACTCCTTAGATATTTGTTACTACACTTAAGGTCCATATAGACCTAAAGGTAAGGTATCAACAAGAATGGTGAAATGTTAGTGCAATAGAGGGTAGGGTACCAATGTTGGCCGGTCCTTAAATTTAGGCCACTTTGATTCCGATTCTCAATTACCATGTAGGTGAATGTTATGAAATTTGAAATAATTGCCCTTAAACCAAAACTGAAAAAAATTTACATTAGAAATATTTTTTTTGGAACCTAACTGGGTATTTGCAGTTGTGAACACAACCAACCCAACATCACTTTGTAAGTTGCACTTGAAATATAAAAAGAGTAGGTTATTGGATGTAAATCATCATGAAGCATGTTAGGGTGAAGAAGTGTTTTTGGTAGATGTCTTTGTTTAGAAATTATTTTTGGGGATTTTTGAGATAAAATGGAAAGACCCATCACACAAAGGTTTGGCAATTGCCTTCAAAAAACATTAATAATAATTAATTAAAATTTTGATTCTTTTTTTGGCCTATTAGTGTCTTGAATAAACTTTTGACCTATTACTAAAACATCCCCATGGAAACCTCCAATGTATACATGCTATAGGGAGGAGGATCTTGGTATTTTGTTTCACTCAAGTTTATTTATTGTGACTTTTGATGCTTCAAACTAGTGACAACATGATGTGCAACATATTTTGTTTCATCTTCATGTGTTGTTTTGTTGCTTGTTCACATTTCATAATTTTGTGATCTAGTTCTCTTAGTTCTTTGATGTTGTTCTTATGTTCAAATTGTTTTGGCGGTGTTCAAATTGCTCTCACCTTGTTCATAGTGTTATTGTGATTGATAGTGCTTTTGTTAGCATCTTAGTGTAATTGTTGCCCTCTTTGTGCTTTTATGTTTCATGGTGTTTTCATTCCTCTTTTTTGAACTTCCATTATATTTTGCCAAATCATTGTCCCAACATTGTCGAAATACATTTTTTGTAATTTCCTTACATTCTTGTGTTTCCTTTTTTTTTCCTTCACCATGACTTGGTTAAAGATATTACATTTGTTTCACTTCTTATACATGTTTTACAATTGTAAAAGAACTTGAAGTTTTATTGTGAAACTAAAAATGAATTGATAAATGATTTGATGAAAGGCTAATTGTAAATTGTTATTTTAAATAGTGAAAAACACAACCATTTTACATCAATATAAACTATGTTACAATTTCAACTTAATAAGCAAGGAGATCAACAATTTGGTCAAAACAAGGAATACAACATCGTACTCACACTTTTTCATGACATTTTACAAAAATCAAAGGTGGGTTGGGCATTTCTTTGCTTCCTCCTCCTAATTTTAAGTGAAATACCTATATAAAGAAATGATTATAATACTTGTTGAATCATTTATTACAATTTTTTTAAAAACTTGTTGAGGAACTTATAAATATGCACAACTTATGGCATTTGATGAATTTGAAACATTTGAAAGACTTGTTGACACATCATTAAGTTCTTCCTGAAGTTTGAGAGATGAACCTTCAAAGGACAACAACAAAAGGAAGGTTTTAAAAAATTCTTTTAAAAATCTTTTCAGGTATGTTCATTAATCCCACACATTAAGGAAAAAGGGATGTGCAGGAGTTCCAAGATAAAGACTAGGTCAAAATGACAAGTTCATAAACACCTCACAAACAAATCAATTGCACAAACTAAACAATGTAAGTGGTTAATGAAATTGAAACCAACATTGAATCATAAATTTGTTTTGGATTCATTATATTCACATGGCCTACATTTGAAAGGAAAATACCACCTTCCTCCCTATAATATATTTTGGACTTCTTTATGAAAATTACATTGAAATTTTAAAAAATTCGAAACTTCAAAGTGAGAATCTTGAAATTCTCAAATTGTGAATATTTTAATTTTGTAAGCACATATTTTTTTCATATGAACTCCAATTATAAAGTTATTATCTTTGAGGAAATCTTTCAAGTGCTAGGTCACAAACTTCCATTACAAGTATTTCGAAATTTATTTTCTAGGGCTTTGTGTTCATGAGTCAAACTACTAATTTAATTTTGACTCCCAACCATTATTTTGGCCATAACTTCTAACATGTAACTCCAAATGGACAATGCAAACTCATTTTCGATATCTATGTTTTGAAATTTTTTCAATGGCATAAAGAACTTTAAATTTGGATAAGGTTTACCCCCCTACACATTTGTCCCAAATATTTAGGACATTTAAAGAGTTTAAACTCCCAAAATGAGATTTTAGCTCGAAGAATGATTTCTTTTCACTTTCGTAAATGTTTCAACTTTTTTCTTGCTTTAATTTGTTCACTTGTTTTGTCTTTGTTTTGCCTTAACTTTGGTTCTAAACCCAAAGCTAAGGTTGTGACACTTACAAAAATTAAAATATTTACAAAACTTAAAATTTAAACTATAAGCTTGGAGGCATGAAAAGAAATGATTCAAATATGGAAATATCTATGATAAACTTATTGATATAAGTTATCACATAAACATTTGAGATTATAGCTTAATGATGGTGTTAAACATCAAAATATACAATTTTTTCGACATTTTTATCAATATTCCATTAGTTTTTAAATTTTTAATTACCCCTAAAAATTTTAGTGTAAATGTTATGTTGCCACCACATAAACCACCATGTCACCTACTTGTCAACAACCTCACACAAGTTTACACAATTAAAGTTATTTACATCTTTATTGATTCCAAATTACCTTCGAATGTGAACAAAAGACTATGACACATCGTTCAATCAACTAAATGTGAGGGGAAAGCTTAACAACATTATGGATAACTAATTTGTTACAATACAATGATGATTCCAAATGTTGATCATATTTTTAATGAATAAAAGTTTCATACAAATGTTAAATAGCAATACCATGACCTTCAACTTAACTTGTCCATGGCCAAGCTTTGTGTCTAACCACCTTCACTTTTCCACACTTTTACAACTAGCTTCAATTCCAATAATGAATTAAAAAACCTTGCACATTCAAATTGTGGCATGTGTATTATAAAAAATTGTTGCAACATGAATAGGATACAAGAAATGGAAACATGTATTGGTCTAAAGAAAGAGAACAACATGCTTTCCATTAAGATTTTTTTAGGAATCAAAGAGGTACAACATATACCTTATTGTTCAATGCAATAAGTGATACATTCATGATGATCACAATCAAGGGAATAGAAAAAGTGAATGCAATCAAATTTTCTCTATTGTTTTAGCCCAAGCTAGTAGCCTAGTTAAAGCTCTAGGTATGTCAATTGAAGTTCTACAATCTTTTTTTGAACTTTGTTCATAAAATAGTATTGCCCAAAGATCTTAAACTTCAACACATAAATTGTTTTAATTAATATCATTGAATATTTAACCCCTTTCATTTCGAAAGGAAATATCTTGATCATTTTTCAACAAATTTGAATGATGTTTGTGGCATTGGATGCAAACTGTTTAAGGCTACAACATTTCTTTCAACTCCAAAGGCAACATGAGGATGTTCATGGATATGTGTTTTTGTTTAGTGATTAACCTAGTTACCTAAATGAAAATTCAACTTTGTATAAAACATATGGGACAAAATATAATCCCATTAACAACACTTTCTATTGTTCATTCTTTTAATTATTTCATGGGTGCCCCAATAGTTTTTGAAAGAAGGAGCCACATTGATGGGAACATAATGGGGGAAAACAAAACTAGAAAACAAAATTTTCCCCCACTATCCCCAACACCAAAGGCAAAAAAAAACTAATCCCCCATACTACATGCTAAGCTTTATTATTGGTTACATGAAATTTCTATTTTCGAAAACTATAGATTACCATGTTAAACTTAGACTATTACCCCTTCCTAAAAATGTGGGTGCCTTTTAAACTATATTGGCTAAGTACTTATTGTGACAACTATTAATTAATTGTAGTGTTTGCCCCAATTCTATTTTATTTGCAATGGGTCTTGTTGATTGGCTCAAGATGAAAAAATTCCAAGACTTTGAATATTCCTCTAAACAATTTTTTTTACTCTCAAAATATAATTGTAATCTATGTCTTCCTTTTTGCCCCACCAATATAGGTTACAAAAGCACACCTTTCAACAAATGCTATGGGATAGAAATGAATTGCTATTGGGAACAACTTGGGAAGTTGAGAAACACATTAAAAGTTCATTCGGAATTCAATGAGATCATGGTGAGAACATATTGTGAACAATAGAAATTGAAGACCCTCCACCTTTCCCCAAAATAACCCATATGAGATAAAAGTCATGTCTTATTGAAAACACATCTGGGGAAACACATTGGGAATTAATTCCGAACATAAGGAACACACATTTGAGGGCCACTTTAAGCAAGGGTCTAATGAAATCGAGCATTCCTATTGGTTAAGAGATTTAAATTGGTCCCAGGGGCTTTAGATAAAGGTCTAGGACCAAGACAAATCAAATTGTGATTTTAGCTTACATGGCATCATTTTGGAGAGAAAACTAATTGGTCGAAAGTTCAGACCAAAAATAAGAGCTTAAAGGAAAGCTTAAAGTTTAGAGAACCAAAGTGTAAAGTCCACGGTTGCTCTTTTTTTTGTTTTTCTGTTTTGTTTTTTGTTGTTTTTTTTTCCTCTTGTTGTTCAAATTTTGTAAGAATGGAAAGCATGCTATGGATTGAAGATGTTATTGAAAGCACACCAACTCCCTCATTTTTGACCAATTCTACAATTGATATGGCCGATTTTGTGGATCCTCACAAGGTGGTTATTAAAAGGAGTGCATTTTCAGCCTTTCCAAGTGCACAAGATGAAAATGAAAACAAAAGACCAAAAAACTCATTGAAGGAAAAAAAAAAAAGACCAAAAGTTAAGCTATTCTTCTCACATGTCAATCACAATTTTTTGATATTGGACCTTGGAATTGAACCCCAAACCTTTAGACACACTCATTAGAAAAAAAGTGTTTTTTCAAATGTGAAGAAAGGTCCAATATGAAGAAGGGTCCAATGCAAGGTTCAATTTGCTTCAAATTGATCCCTGGACTTTTGGTCCCTAGACCCTTGTCTAAAGTTGGCCTGTCCCTTTGCCCATTCCCCCAAAAACAATCCTCAGATTCTTAAATTGCATATGAGATTATCTCATTGATTGAGGATAATTTTTTTTTTTTAATATGCACTCAAATCCCCATACTTAAGAAAAACTCATTTGAAAAGAGAATGAAATCAAAGATTCAAATCTTCCCTTTTCTCTCTCCCTAAATTTTCACCTATAACTTTATTCGTCCCACTAAACTTTCAAAAGGACAAGACCTACACCTAAACCTATACCGTAACCTAGGGTCAGTTTTCTCATCAACAAGACGAATAATTTTTTTTTTCAAAAAATGAATCCATTTTAAAAACTTTGAAATTATATATTTTTCCATATTCTACTATAATATTGTGATATGACTAGTGAAATTATGCAAAGTGTAGCCTATGATATGATAATTAGTATGATTTTTAACATGTCGACTTCATATTTTCATAAAATTTCATTTCACTATTTTGAGGATTGTTTAACGAGGGAACTGAGCTTAGGGTAAGGTAACCTTATTCATTAAACCTTTATATACACTTAAGAAAAAATGTTCCTGAGTCTTCTTGACATATAAGGCCAACTAACTCTAGTAAGGTTAATGTTTGGTCACCAAAAGCTTGGTGTAGATTTCTAGAACCACACTATACTTCAATTGTCAAACTAACGTCCCCCATTCCTTCCTATGTTTTTCCCACAAAAGATATTTCCCAATGATATCTTGAATGATATTGTAGACTTATTAATATGTTCATGATATTAGTGTGGTTGTAGAACCAAAATATAAGCACCAAAAGTGCATTAAGTAGTTGTCTACATATTTTTGCATCATTGACATCAATGGCATTATAAAAAAATTCACATTGCTTTTAATTTTCTTACATCAAATTGAACATTCAAACCTATAATTAGAGTAGGTTCAATTTAAATTAAGAAATGGCAAATGATTTTCACATTGTTTTTAATTTTCTTACATCAAATTGAATGTTCAAAC
>Ga0209611_10003946_pt1 | contig 25480 bp, 12 predicted proteins | sample S1TSphgellanicum_3_FD_187693 | JGI IMG/M metagenome (GOLD analysis project Ga0209611, IMG submission 187693) | Host-associated microbial communities from peat moss isolated from Minnesota, USA - S1T2_Fc - Sphagnum magellanicum MG (SPAdes) (version 2) | ecosystem: Host-associated > Plants > Peat...
CCAAAACCCACAACAAACACTAGAATGTGTCAAAATGTTCTTGGGAGAAAAAACGATAATCTTATCCACATCGAAGGACTTATGGGTACTTACAGTTTGGATCGTGCAGGATCTCAACCCCTCCCTCCCTCCTCCTCCCCTGAAAGCAGATTAAAAAAAAAAAAACCCCAAAAGCCCTAACCCTAACCAAGACTTTTTAGTTCAATGTAAACACAATTAAAATCTAACACGAACTCCTCGGTGTAAATGTGTCATACCCTAGGTACTAGGACGCTAAATCCTACTGGCAGTGGAAATGAGTGACATGGAAGACTTTTTTGCCTCTGAAATCACAAAACCTTCATTAGTCCACTGGTTGTTACAGTAAACCTTCATTGGTCCACTGGGTTTTGCAATAAACCTTCATTGGTCCACTGGTTTTTGCACTGGTTTTTGTACTAAATCTTCATTGGTCCACTGGTTTTTGCACTGGTTTTTGTACTAAATCTTCATTGGTCCACTGGTTTTGCAATGGTTTTTCTACTAAATCTTCATTGGTCCACTGGTTTTTGCACTGGTCTTTGTACTAAACCTTCATTGGTCCACTGGTTTGGGCACTGGTTTTTAGACTAAATCTTCATTGGTCCACTGGTTTTGCACCGGTCTTTGTACTAAACCTTCATTGGTCCACTGGTTTTGCACTTGTCTTTGTACTAAACCTTCATTGGTCCACTGGTTTGGGCACTGGTTTTTAGACTAAATCTTCATTGGTCCACTGGTTTTTGCACTAAATCTTCATTGGTCCACTGGTTTTTGCACTAAACCTTCACTGGTGGTCCACTGGGTTTTGCACTATTTTTGATGACCATACTCACCTGATGGGAATCGGCAACAAGCTGCTGAATAATTAATTTAAATTTTAAGTCTTAACTTAAGCACTTGGTAAAATGGTTATAAAAAAATAAACAAGGGGTGTGTCTCACAACTGTGCCCTTACCATTTATATTAAAAAAGTATCTTAAGGCAAAAGAAGAAGAATTATTGAAAACTCATCAAATATTTCAACCATGCAAAAATTATAATCTTTTGAAAAATCCTTTGAAAGAAACAAAAATTCTTCAAGATATTATTATATAACTCTATATATAATAACTAATCTCAAGTTTTTAACACTTGAAGCCAAAATTATCATCTTTCATAAAATCCACATATAAAATTAATTAGACCTATTATTTATTATTACCTAGTATGGGCCAAAATCCCATAAGCTACTATACTCTATAATGAATCTAAATACATAATAATAGGTCTAATTAATTTTATATGTGGATTTTATGAAAGATGATATTTTAATTAATAGTCCCATAAGCTACCCTATTAAATAAATTAATAGACTTAGTAGGCAAGGCCAACAAACACAATCTTATTAAGTTTATTAGGACATGCTAGTGTGTCTATTATTTTTCAAAATTTTGACAAAACCAAAAAATAATTTAATTTATGTCAAAATTAAGTTTATTAGGACATGCTAGTGTGTCTATTATTTTTCAAAAATTTGACAAAACCAAAAATAATTTAATTTATGTCAAAATTGTTCCAATATTACCGTAGAGATTTTTTTTTAAGAGTGGGCCTCATCACAAAAGTATAAGGTAAAAGCCCTCAAATGGGGGCACACCCTATTCATGTCATGTTGCATGGGTCCCTTATTTCCGTAAAAGCCCTCAAATTGGGGGTACACCATATTCAAGTGCCTTGTGAGTCCCTTATTTCCATAAAGCCCTCGTATTCGGGCACACCCTATTGGAGTCGCTTGCGGGGGTCCCTTCTTTTGGGTAACACCCTCAAATTGGGGCCGCACACCTAATTTGAGTGCCTTACGGGTCCCTTATTTCTGTGTGGGCCTCCAATAGAGGGGGCACACACCCTATTCATGCCTTGGTGGTGGGCAAGCCTTTGTCACGAAGGCAACACTTGGATTATCTCCACCAATCACCTTTCATTTTGCTATGCCACTTCCGACTGAGTGGTTTCACCCTAGTGCAATGCTCACAAAATATTGCCCGGATGCGATAGCCCCTCCTCTTATTATGAGAATAGGGCCTAACAAATTAAATTGGAGGAGGCATACCGTAGTACATTTACCATTTTGGCATAAATTCAATTTATTTCTTTTGTTTTGTCGAACTTTTGGAGAATTATTTATTATTTATGCTAACCCATTGTCATTGTAATTAGTCTGTATAAATGGAAACAACTCATGTGAAAATTTATTGTGAAATGGAAATATTTTCATGTATTATCATTTAATATCTATTGATAAAAAAAATTATAAAATTTGAAGTGATTAAAAGAATTTTTGAATGTTCAAAAGGACGCTATTAACATTGTAATTAGTTTTAACAATCTTTTTATTTGTAAAATCGATTGACACAAGTTTTTTGAGGTTTTTGAAACTAATATTTGATGCCTTCAATGCATTATTATTCATCATCAATTTTGGTCATTTAATGTCATTTCTTCAAAAATATAACCATAGATTTTTTATAAATAATTACAATGATTTGAAATTTTATCTTGAATTTATTTTGATTTTTACTTGTAATTTATTTATTAAATTTATTTGAAATTTGATTAATTTGTAAAGAAAAAATTGTAACAAAAATATGATCAAATGAATAAAGCCCTTTAATTTTTTTTAATAACCACATCACAAAAGAATGTGGGTGTGGGTCATGTTTACATGTTTGCACCCCTACATCATCAATTACATAGGTATTGATTTCATTCATGATTGTAATTAGCCACTTTTCAATAGCTTTTGTATTCCATTTGGGGATGAACAACATAGGTAATCCATGTACATTATACTTGTTTAACACATCCATAATCACCAAATCAAAATAAGTTTTTTCATTTTAACCTTGCTAAACTACAAAATGTGTCATCACATTATGTGTTAAACAATTAAATTATGACATCCAATACCAATTGTCTAACACCAACTATCACATTTTGTAACTCCATGCACTCTTAAATTAAACTAATTTCACATGCCAACACATGTCCATGTCAATTTATCCAAGATTTTGAATCAAAATAGAAAGAAAACACTTAATTAAACTTAGACAATTATATTTACATTTGCTACAAATTTCCCAACTAGTTTAATGCCTATTCTACCCTTGGTCCCCATTACTTAATTCAACAACCTAACTACATTAAATTGATGCAATAGAATTGAGTTTTCTTGTGAATTACCCTAAACATCGCCTTGATGATCATTGAGGCACCTAGAAGTCATTTTTGCCCCTTGGTGCCATGAAGGCAACAAATCATTTGGTAGCACAAAGGCTTCCCCCAAGGCACACCTTGTCACCTTGTGGTGGCACATTATCACCTTGCAATAGTAACCTTGACTTATTTCATTTAAATCCAACAATTGGGTTCAAGATTTGTTTAATGCAACACCTTATTGCCTTAGGGTGAATCGCCTTGATGTGCCCTTACATCAAGTGGTCTTGGTGTGGATCCCACATAAGGGGCATATCACCCATCCCCACTTGAAACCTTAACAAAAAAAATGAAAGAATTGAAACTTGTAGAATGGACATCACCACATGAAGTGCATGTCAAAAAAATTAATATGGGTATGCAAGGGTTATCATTCACAAAACTAATTCACTAAAAATATTTTCCACTTAATGATTCATATGATGATTTAGATATTGATTAAAAAACGAATGGATTTGGGATTGATGTGGATGACGATCACAAAATGATCTTACAAAACATGGAGCTATTCATGGAATATATGATGGATCAAGGTTTGGATGGAATGGTTCAAGTGGAGGCACCAATGCAAATGGTCAATCTGATTTTATAAGAGCAACATCAAAGGTTGTTAGAGGGGTTACTTGCTAGGGAAGATGATTACTAAGACTAGACACAATGGGTAAAAGTTGAAGAGAAAAAAAGATTTGGAGGTTCTATTCTTAAGGTTCATTTGTGATGAAGGTGTGCATTTTGAATGAATGTGCATAGTTATGGATTTTGAATTAAGGTTATTGAATCTATTTATGTGACAATTTTTTTTTATCATTATTCTACAAAGGCTCACCATGTAACTTACTATAAGAAAAAACTCATTTTGTAACTGATCTTAAACAATTAAAAGTATCATTTACAACTATTTTGGTTTTCCAAAAATGTCATTTATAAATAATTTGGTCTTTTTACTTTTGTGGTCTAAGTCATTTTTAAGTCTTAACCCACTACTTCATATCAAGGTTTTCTTAAAAGTTTGTGATGTAAGTAAAATGGTGATCATCCATAAGATGATTAAGTTAAATTTGGTTAAGAATTAAACATGAAAGGAGAAAAAACAAAATATTTTTATATTTTAGGCTACTTACTAGAATTTAATATAAAAATCTAGCAATTTAGGGGGAAAAAATTGAAATATGGCAAATTGGGACCATTCTTTCCATGAAAAGTCCTTTGAATAGGTCAAAATCATATTTTTCAGATCAAAATTTGCCATAATTTTGTCAAAAAAAAAATTGCTTCATATCACAATTAAAAGGAATTTTCATGAAAACCTTGTTTGTGCATCTTGTTGTATAAAACATGATGCTTGTTGTTGAAAGTTTTTAAACATTTTGGTGTTTATTTTTTTGGGCTTTGTGGTTCCTCATTTTCCATTTTACTACTGTTACATTATTGGATTTGATTAAATATTAAAGTTGAATTTAAATATAATTATGGACAAGTTTTATTGGTGAAAATCTTGACAAGTACCCATAGAAGCACATCCACTACAAAGTTTTTCGTATTATGTAACCATCCAACTTGCGACTACATGCAACTATTTGTTATTTACAACTATGTTTTATATTTTTTACAACTAATAACCATCTTTTCAATTTTTTTTCTATTTTTGCGACTATGGTGCAATTATTAAATTGTAGATCCTTTCATATTGACTAACTTCTTGAGTTTTTCATTCAAGAGTAGGCCCTTATGTTCATTTAGTTGCAAATTTAGTTGAAACTTGGTTATTTTTTCTAATGTGCTTACATGTTTTATGTACACTAAGGTGTTTCCATTAAAATATATTTAACATGTAATCAATGTATATATGAAGCATGTTTTAAAACCTATTTGACATATTTAAATGTGTTTAGATTATATTCATCACATATTCAAACACATATTATTTGTTATAATAAACATTTAAAGTAAACAATTTCATCTTGATTTTAAATTATGGTTTGTTTACAACTACATTATGCTTATTTTAATGTATTATTAAATTATATAGGCGAGGTCATTATAATAAGATAAACATAATGTGCATGTTAAACCAATATTAAATATTCATAAAATAATAAATAATTCAATAAAAATACATTTAATTTTTTTAACAAATCAATAATTTATATTTATTATTGATTTATTGATTAATCAATTAATAATTATTGATTAGTTATTACTAATAACTACTTGATTAGAATGAGAACTAAGAAATAATTATTATTTTTAAAAATTAAGTATTTATTTCATAAATTAATAAGACAATCAGACATAAATTATATTTAATAATTTAATGTTGAATAATCAATAAATTTTATGAATATTTTAGTTAATAATTTAGTATGGTTATTTAATCAACTAAATATATTAATTCCTATATTCAATATTTACAAAGTTATTTGTTAAAATTTTCATTTCAAGCTATTAATCAAGTTATAAAATATACATAACGAATTAATAATTAATGTTTAATAATTAGTTTAGAATTTATTAAAAGCTGGTTTTTACTTCAAGTAGTAATTTAATTAATATTCAATTAAAAATCAATTAATTTTATTATTACTCATATTTACTAATCAATAGTTATGACAAATAACTAATAAGTATTAATCAATTAATAATTATATATCTTATTGAAATATTAATAAGAATTTCAAAAGTTCAATTATTTAATTTTTATTAATGAGTAATTCAATTTATTTTTATTTAATTCATAGGTTCAAATTAATTAAATAAAATGTATTAATCGGTTTTTAATTTATTAAAAAATGATTAATGTTTCAACTACTAGTTTAATTAGTGTTTATTTAAAATTCAATAATTATGGTTAATAAATATCACTCTAACTAATAGTTAATGAGGTACTAAATATTAATTAATTTAATATTAATGAATGATTAAATTTATTATCTTTTTAATTGATACTCATCGAATAAATAAGTTAATAAATTCATCATTTAATAGTTACTATCGAATATTTGGTATTTATTATTAATTCATAATAATTTATATTAGATAGACATTCACTTAATAATTTATTTATTCATTCATTTAATTACTAACATTCACAAAGTTAACTATCAAAAACATTTAGAGTGAATAAAAATAGATAAGTGATTAAAATCTAAACTAGAATAATAATTAGTTAATTAATTTCAAGTATTTTTAGTTATTAATAAATTACTGAAATATATATTAAATATTCTATGTCATAAAATAATCACTTATTGTTGACGAATTATGATTATGAATTAATTGATTAGTTTATATAGAAAGGATGAAGTATATGTGAATGTTAATTTTAAAATTAAATAATATATGAATAATTGGTAATTATAGGTTGGTATGTAAATGGGTAGGTAGGTTGTTAATTAGTTGGTGGCTAATTAGTTAAATAGTTAATCACTTAGTTTGTTATTTCCCTATTTGCTTATGTAATTCACAAAATTGAAAACAAGCACAAAACATATGGGAAAATATTTCTAGTTGCAATTCAATTTGCAACTAAGATGCAACTAGAAAATTTAACCTATATGTTTTGTCTCTTAATCTCATATTGTAAATTATATATGAAAGGTGTGCTCTTTTAGGTTTTCACGTTAAAAAACATGTGGCATTCGGGATGAGCTCAAAAAAATTGGACCTTAAAAGAAAAATCATTAATAGAATAACATTTTTTTTCAACTTGTTTTTCTAAACTAAAATAATCAAAAACAATGTCATGGATGATTAATATTTAGACTATTTTGATTGACAACAACACATTTTCAATTATTTCAATTAATAAACACAAATATAAAAATATATGTTTTTCTAATAATGACAACACAAAATGAAATAATAATTTTTACATGGTTATTTTTTAACCCACCTACTTTCCTACTTACCTATTTACCTAAATAGGTAAGTAAATAGGAACATAAATCTTTAAATTATTACCTATGTAAATAAGTAAATAAATATGTAACCTAAGATATACCTATTTAATTATTCAAATAAATATTCAATTTATTTTATTTTTTCCAAAATACAATTAACATGCCATGTGGCCAATTTTGATTGTGCCACATGTCAAAATCTAGGACAAACTAAAATGAATGCTCATAATGGATGGTTCAAATCAATGTTTGAATGATAAAAAAAAATTGTGTCTAATTTTTTTCATAGTGCCACATAATGGATTTTGGTATTACCAATTGTCACCATCATAGGTCATTGGAATTTGATGGTGTGGATTGTTTCAATATTGTAAATCATTTTCCAAAAATTACCCTAATTTAAGACATGTGACAAATTATGTGTGGATAAAAATTACCAAAACAAAACTTAATTGCAAATGTTATACAAGTGGTTAAAAGATGAATATGTATACATTGATGTGCTACAGTCGCCATTTAGAATTCACTAATGCACACATTCTCAAGGTTGAATTTTTAATGGTCCAAATGAACATTACACACTACTAAAATTCTAAGTTCTTCAAACTAGATTTTTAAACCAAAAAGTACCCCAAAATGATAAGGGGTCAAAAAACCACTTTTGGTTTTGTAAGACAAGTCGATTTTAACAAGTCAAGTATAATCACAATGGTTTTCTTTTACCAATTGAAGGTGGTGCTTTTGCCAACCCTAATGTGGTGTTTTTGATTAAAATTTTTGACTAGTGATAAAGTGTGACATGTTGGCTTCGTCATTTCAATGCCCCACATATCATCATTTGATTGGTCAAATCATAAGTCAATGGGTTAATAAATAAATAAAAAATGTAAGTAAATAGATGATGACCTAACTTACCTTACATTAGTTTATTTTAATTTAGTTTAATTTAACCTATTTAATTTACTAAAAGATGTCAAATTTTGTTAAGGTTTTTATTTCACATGATATAAAATTGTAAAAAAGTAGTCCGCTAAATTTAATGGTTAAATTCAATTGCTAAACATAATGGTTAAATTTATTCAATGATTAAATCCAATACTTAAATTTAATGGATAAACCTATAAAACAATTAAATACAATGGTTAAATTTAATGCTTAAACTTATTTAACGACTAAATCCAATGCCTAAATTTAATAGTTAAACCTATTTAATAATTAAATCCAATGGCTAAACTTAATGATTAAACCTATTTGATGATTAAATTCAATGATTAAACTTAATGGCTAAACCTATCTAATGATTAAATTTAATCATTATAGTTAATGGTTAAATTTATTTAATGATTAAATTCAATGGTTAAATTTATCACCAAAATTTAATTAATGATTAAATTTAATGGTTAAATATAATATGATTAAATTACTTACTAGTTAATATAAATTAAGCAACTAAAATTATTTAATGATTAAGTATAATGACTAAACATAATGATTAAATTTGAGTTCAACTTAATAACTAAACTAAAGTTCAATTTAATAATCAAGTTTAAAAGTATAATTCATGGTTAAATCTAAAATGTAATGGCCAATATTATAATATATTGTAGTATTACAAATCATGGTTATTTAAATTGTTGAAGTTGATTAATTTGTCATTTTTATTAATGGACATGTACATTTTGACTAAAGATTAGGGGTTTGAATGGCACATGTATTATTTGATTAATGAATTTGACTATGATGGTTAATTTGAATAGATGAATATAATGATGTTGAAAAACCTTAATCAAAATGAATAATGGTTTTTAGTCAAATTAAACATTAATTAACATGGTCAATGATTTTTAATCAAAAGACTAATGGTTTTTAGTCAAGTTAAACATTTAATTAAGATGATAAACAATTTTCAATTAAAATGACTAATGATTTTAATCAAGTTGAACATTTATTCAAAATGACCGATGATTTTCAGTCAAAATGATAAATGGTCTTTAGTCAAGTTGAACATTTAATCAAGATGACTAATGATTTTGAGTCAAAATGACTAATGGTCTTTAATCAAACTAGTGGTACCCGTGACCTTCGGACACCCGTGGCTACGCCACTCCAACCACCCCGAACGCGTAGTGGTTCCAACCGACGTTGTGCGGGTATCAGAACCAACCCTGTGTACCCTTAGGTTATCAGTCCGAGTATTTACTCCCTTACCCGACGTGAGAAAACCCAAAAACCCGGTTTTGACATTTTGAACCTTGGTTCCCAAAAGTTTTGGAAATTTCCGAAAACACGTTCCTCTATATAACCGCCGATTCTTTCAGTAGTGGGGGGGGGAGGGGAAGGTTTTTATATCCGCCTCTGGTGCGGTGGGAGAAGGATGCGATCCAACCGTCATTCCTACCCTTTGGACGGTTGCAATGTTTTGTGGAGATGGTTTGTACATGAAAACCATGGTGGTCTAACCCCCGTCACAGACTAACACCGATCACCCGCTGCTTCACCGGCCTCTCCCTCCCCCACCCCCCAAAACCCCGTCACAGATTGATTGATAGACAGACATAGTGAATTAATATATAAAATATCTGAAAATAAATAGTGGAACCTCGTTTTCAGTTTCTCTCCGCCACCACCACCCGCACTTGGTTTTCAAAACCTCGTTTTTGTCAACTGGGGGGTTGCAGAATCGGCCTTGCAAATTAACGGGATGGAACCTTATTTTTGTCAACTTGGGGTCGCAGAATTGGCCTCGCAGATTAACGGGTCGGAATGGCATGTCACAGACAGACAAGAGAATTAATATATATAATTGAACATTTAATCAAAATGACCAATGATTTTGAGTCAAAATGACTAATGGTCTTTAATCAAGTTGAACATTTAATTAAGATGACCAATGATTTTGAGTCAAAATGACTAATGGTCTTTAATCAAATTGAACATTTAATCAAAATGACCAATGATTTTGAGTCAAAATGACTAATGGTCTTTAATCAAGTTGAACATTTAATTAAGATGACCAATGATTTTCAGTCAAAATGATTAATGGTCTTTAATCAAATTGAACATTTAATTAAGATGACCAATGATTTTGAGTCAAAATGACTAATGGTCTTTAATCAAGTTGAACATTTAATCAAGATGACCAATGATTTTCAGTCAAAATGACTAATGGTCTTTAATCAAATTGAACATTTAATCAAAATGACCAATGATTTTGAGTCAAAATGATTAATAGTCTTTAATCAAGTTGAACATTTAATCAAGATGAGTAATGATTTTCAATCAAAATGACTAATGGTTTTTAATCAAATTGAACATTTAATCAAGATGAGTAATGATTTTGAGTCAAAATGATTAATGATCTTTAATCAAGTTGAACATTTAATCAAAATGATTAATAATTTTCAGTCAAAACAACTAATAGTCTTAAGTCAAGTTAAACATTTAATTAGGATGACTAATAATTTTTAGTAAAAAAAACTAATGGCTTTTAATCAAATGTAACATTTAGTCAATATGCTTAATGATATTAAAAAAAAGTGACCAATGTTTTTTAGTCAAGTGAAACATTTAGTTAAGATGACTTATCATTTTTAATCAAATGTGACATCATTTACTATCCTATGTATTTACATTTTACATATTCATTCACCTATTTACCTACCTACCTATTTACATATTTATTTATATGTTCTCACCTGCCTACCCACCTACATGCATACTTCGGTCAAACCCACCTATGTACCTACTTAAATTTAATCACTATGTGTACCCATTAAATGTAACATTGTTAGATTTAACCATTAGGTTTAGTTTAAGTTATACCATTAAATTTGACAATAAGTATAACCATTAAATACAACCTATGTTGAATCATTAAATTTACTCATTGAGATTAAATTAAGTTTAACCATTATGATTAATCCATATATTTAGCCATTACAATTAATCATTGGGCTTATCCTATGTTTAGCTAGGGTTTAGTCATTGTGTTTAAACATTAGATTCAACCATTAGGTTTAATTTAAGTTTGGCCATTATGTTTAGTCAAAGTTTAATCATTATATTTCACCATTATTTTTGTCATTAGGTTTAGTCACTATATTCAACCAAAGTTTAATCATTATGTTTATGCATTAAATTTAACCATTAAATTTAGTTGAAATTTAACTATGAAGTTTAACCATTAGGTTTATTGACTATGTTTAATTAATATTTAATCATTATGTTTAACCATTAAATTTAACCATTATGTTTAGGCAAAATTTAGTTATGAAATTTAATCATTAAATTTATCAACTAAGTTTAGCCAAAAAAATTTAATCATGTTTAACCATTAGGTTTAGTTGAAGTTTAACCACTAAATGTAATCAAAGTTTTTCATTATGTTTATTAATTATGTTTAGTCATTAAATTTAACTAATAAATTTAACCAAAGTTTAGTTGTGAAGTTTAGATAAAGTCTAATAACTAGGTTTAACAAAAATTTAATTATGAAATTTAGTCATCGAGTTTATTAATTAAGTTTAAGCAAAGTTTAACCACAGTTTAACTATTAAATTTAATTAACTAAGTTTAGCTAAAATTTAACCGTGATATTTTATAATCATTAAGTTTATCAACTAGGTTTAATTAAAATTTAACCATGATATTTTATAATCATTAAGTTTATCAACTAGGTTTACTTAGAGTTTAACCATGATATTTTATAATCATTAAATTTATTAATTAGGTTTAGACAAAGTTTTTTCATTAAATTTATAAATTAAATTTAATCATTATGTTTAGCTAATGTTTAATCAATGTGATTAAACATTAAATTTAGACATTAGGTTTAGCCAAAGTTTAGCCATTATGTTTAACCATTAATCACTAAATTCGACAAAAGTTTAAACACTACTGTAAACCATTAAGTTTAATCATTTGATTTAATGATTGGTTGTCACCTATGTTTAGTCACTATGTTTAGTGATGTGAAATAAACATATAAAATAAATAAAAGTTAATAAAAGTTAAACATTTTTTATGTGTAGTCTATTGGTAAAGACGATTTATCACTATGCAAATTTGAAGTTCAATTTATATATATGTGCTTAAATGGTTAAGGTAAATAGTTTAAGTTAAGTTAAGACAATTATATAAATTAAACTAAATTAGGTAGGTTAATTTAAGTAGGCTAAGTTAGGTAGTTTAAGTTAAACTATTACCTACCTACTTGCCTTTTTACGACCTATGTAAACTTGTAAACTTGTACTTACCTATCTACCTAAACCTATTTATAGAAAAAAATAATAATCTAAAATAAAATGAATAAAAATTTGACTAATTAAATGGTCCACTATGCAATAGTTAAACTAATTAGTCAAATGGTCCAATAGTTTATCGATTAAAAAAAACGACCCTTAATCACATAAGACATGGCCAAAACGACTTGTTTAAATTGATGAAATGTTTTTTTTACACTTATCCAAATGATAACCTTTCTAACTTGATTATTTAATCAAAATAATTTGTTTTTGTAGTATCGATGGTTAAAGTTAGTTCAAATGATTGGCTCAAATTGATCAAACTCAACAAGTAAACCTTATTATTAAATGGGTTATATGAAGGTGATTTAAAATGTGAGTAGTTGGATAGGTGGGTTCGGTTTTTTTACTAATCTAATTATTATTTTGATTAAGTTTGTTTATTTGATTTTTTTTGTAATTGGCCTTATCGATTCAAACATCTTTTTAACTAAGGTTGTTTTTTAGGTTGAATTTGATTAGGCAGTTATTTGACATATGGTCAAATTAGTCATCATAATCAAATTAATTAATCAAAACATATCCATGTCATTTAATACTTTGGTTTTCAGTAAAAATAATCATGTTATTTAATCAAAAACAACTTCTATTTACTGTGCATAGTTTGAAAAATCTAAAATTTTAATAGTGTTGCATTTCAAAGCTTCAATGGATAACTCCCACATGTTTTGTTTAAATAAGTAATGCGAGGACTTTTGAAATATTTACATGTGAAAACATTTTCAATGATTTTTTGGATTCTCCATTTAGAAGTCATTAATGTACACATTCTTAGGCATTAACTTTGGGCATTATAAATGAAGATTACATGTTTCAAAGTTTTTGTGGGTGACAACTTACACATTTTTTCTCAAATAAACAATGTGAAGATTTTTTAAACATTTTCCAATGATGTGATACATTCCCAATTTAAAGTTTGTTAATGCACACATTCTTAGGTTTTATTTTAAGCAATTCAAATGAGCACTATGTGTTTCATTGCCTTAGTTGTTGACAATTTTTTCATTTTTTGCTCAAATGAGCAATGCAAAGGCTTCTACACATTTACATGTAAAGGCATTTTGAACAATACGTTGTATTCCCATTTCAAGTTCATTAATGCACACATTCTTGAGTTTGAATTGAATATATATGTGTGAATTATATATATCATTAATGGTCTATTTTGTGACATCATGTTGGATAATGATTTGTGATTAGATATTGGGTGCGATTATACTTACGTAATTAAAATAATTTTAATTGTAAATGTTAATTATAACTATTTTATAATTTCAAATTGAAATCATAAATTAACATTTTTCTTTTAGTGATCCAAATAAATGTAAATGTTTTGTGACTATGTACACTATTTAATGATCATGTTCCAATTAATTTTTTCACATTGTTTTGGAAACATTTCGTTTATATCATTTTATGATTTAAGTTTTGAATGTTTTATTGTTTATTAAAAAATAATTTATATGAAAAAAATGAAAACAATAATTTAAAAGTGAAGTGTAATTCATTAACTTAACTCACTATGGGACCTAAAAAATGAAATAAATTCACCTCAATACCTATAAACCTTATTGATTTAAACCTAAATGTCACCTTGTTGAATTTTAGCCCAACTTAAGTGCCACATATGTTATAAATTAGTTTGTAGGCAAGGTTAGTTAGTAAATATTACGTTATGGTAATTGAAAATACGTTAGGATACGTAAGTAGTTAGGTATTAATTAAATAACTAGAAAACTATGCAATTGTTAGTAGGTAGATATGAGTAAATTGCAACTAGGTTAAAATTAGGTAAGTTGTAACTTGGTTACAATTAGATGGTAATTAAAATGTTCATCCCATATTGTTTGTTTTCAATGACAAGTTTCTAAACTATGTAAAGAGATAAATTGAAAATGTTGAAAAATATATATATATAATATAAATTGGAATAGCCATTTGGGATGACTTATTCACAAAAGTTTGACCTTAAAAACTAAATCTAAGATGAAATAAGATTTAATTAATTAGATGGCACTTGGTTTAGGTTTAAACTTAGCTTAAATGACTTAAATTTAGGCTTTAACTTAGGTTCAAGTTTAGTATAGGTCCAAGCCTAATTAGGTTTGAGTTTAGTTTAAATTTAAACTTTGTTTAGGTTTGAGTTTAGTTTGAATATACACCTAGCTTAAATTTGGGCCAAACCTAGGTGATATGTATCCCCATGTGGGCCATATGTTAACAAATTATTGGTTAGACTCTTTGCATAACCTAATTTTAATATAATTGAAATTACAATTCAATGGCTTAATTGGAATATAAAGGAAAATTTGATGACATCATGATTTTTTTGTGGATGAAGTTCTAAATTCGGAGGTTACAATTAAACCAACTATTGACTGAATTGTGATACCATTTCTAATTAAAATATCTAAAAATGGTTGTTGTTGTGGTGGTGACATGTGGTTATCATTTTGAATTACAATTTCATTTTTGACTTGTACTTATGGACTTTTTTAGTCAACAATAGTAAAATAATTGAAAAAATTAATTTGTAGTTGAAAGGGTAATTTTTCAACTATAAATATAATTGAGCCCAAGTTGAAAATCATAATTGAAAAAAAAAAGGTTTTCTTCCAATGATTCACCAAAAATTCATTTTTTAGATTTTTAATTTTCTTGTATTACATGTTACTATTTTGTTTAATACATATGTACATTACATCCCATTTACATTTAGTAAAAGAATATTGAAATTGTAATATTTTTAAATAATTTTGAAAAATTCTTCAATTTTTTTGTCTTATAATTTCACATTAAAAAAATTTACTAACGTTTTTTGAATGTGCTTAATAAGTACTTCTCATGTAATATTTTTTCTCATCAAAATGTTTTTGTTATATGAGTCTTTGTAAAATCTTTTGCAAAATTGTATTGTATTGACACAATAGTTGTTCACATTCAAATATTATAAACCAAAATCAAAACTTAAAATTGAATCAAATGATTCTTTAGTTTTAGTTTTTGATAGTGATACGATTGAAAAAATAACAACTTGTCATGAGTGCCATAATTTCAATTGACAAAACATGAATATATTTTTTGTTTTGAATGATTATTTAACATATGATGCCTTTTTTGGCTAATTAAATTATGATTGCACCCATTAGTGCCTAACAAATGAAAAAATTGATCAAACATTACAAATGCATGTAGATCCTTAAATAGTGCATAAGTTTTACACTTCAATTAATTAAAAAGACAACACTTAAAATTGATAGTTCAATAATTTCAAAAAACCTTTTCAAATTTGTAATAAGGTTTTTGTTTGTTTGTTTTGTTCGAAAGTCTTTTCATAGTTAATAAAAACACAATAGAAAGGTCATGAAACCATGATTACATAAATACTAAGCAAGTTAAATGAAAGATAAGTTGAAAAAAAAACATCAATTGATTATTAAAAAAATTATCCATAATAAAGATATAAATTTATAGAAACTATAAAAAATTCCAAAATAATAAATGAAAATCAGAATGATACAAAAAATGTAAAATTTACATAACTATTATATAAAATATTCTTTTATCCAATTTTTATCACAATCTTCAAACAAAATTCTATAGTATAAAATAACCACATAGTTTTTCTTAAAAAGAAAAAACTAATCATGTGAATAAAATTATCACAATCTCCTAAAACCAAATTTCCACATATTTTGTCCTACTTTTTAATTTTTTAATCTTTTACCATAAACCACAAAATCCATAGTACTAATGTAAAATTATCCCTTACACAACAATAATAGGAAAACCCAACCATAAACTCTAAAACATTTTCTTAAAAATCACATATTCACATTATTAAAGTGCATCATTTAAAATAACATACATGTTTAAAAAATAGAAAGAGAACAAAATAGATGACATGTCAGAGAATACAATTAAAACAATATTTAACACGTTGCAAAATAAATAAAAGTTCTGAACACATATTTTTCAAAAGCCAAAAAATCATGATACATATTTTTTCAAAGATTTGAAATCTATGACATATTCTTGAAATCATTACAAATCTATCAGAAACATTATCAAAACATTTCAAATTTAATGACACATAATTTAAAAACTCATACCTATCATTTATGTACATTAAAATTTGAATACTTATAACTCATGCTCAAATATATTTATTTTAAAAAAGTAACAAATTACTTTTTGTATTATTCGTTCCATATTATATCATACATGTGTAAGGCCCATGCATATTTCAACACCTTCTATTTTTAAGGGTTTGGCTAACGCAAAACACCTCGATGATAGAAAAACACACCTCTTAACCCGATCCGCGGTCCCACGGCAGCGAAAATCCTCATTGACACGAGATTTGTATGTACCACCTCGGTCACAGTGCAGAAACACCATGACAACCTCATCTTTCTTCTTCTCTGTGTGAAATGAAGTAAGTGCCCATCCATTAAGACCTGTGAAAGCGTTCAGATCTGCCATAGCTGCTGCAAGAGAAGGCCATATTGGAACCTCTGAAGGGGGTTCAATCCGCTCAAGCAGGTCGTCAGGCTCACCTATACCAGGAACAAACAAAGTCGTCATCCTGCTGTTGTTGTTGTATCAGTATTAGCTTTGCCTGTGCTTGTGCCTGCTGCGCCTGTGCCTACTGTGTATGTGATGACATTTGGGGCGATCCTAAAGGTGTAATTGGAAAGAAAGAAGGCCCGGCATGCGAAGCTGTAGAAGTGCTGATGTAACACAAAAATAGGTCGCCATACCAGTGTGAACACTACTTGCTGTTGAGATTTAAGTTTGCTTTATTAGCTGTCATATTTTTGCTGCGGCGTCTCCATTACTGTTGCATGGGAAATGCATGGGAAATGCCTATTTGGGTTAGAAGGTGTGTTTTTCTATCATCGAGGTGTGTTGCGTTAGCCAGACCCATTTTTAATCAATAAACTTCACCTTTGTGACAAATTAGCTAAACTTCTTTCCTCTAAAGCTAAATACTACACACTTTTCTATCAATTCATGACATGAACATTTGTAATTGAATATTGAAATGAAAAGCATGCACTTACAACAATAAGGCAAAAAAAAATCAATAACCACAAAGTGAAAAACAAGGGGTAAAAAACAAGTAAAGGTATCCATAAACTCTTTGGAATGGATTGGCCTTGGACCCTAACTAGTACACCCTTTGGGATCAAGAAACAGTAATTTTTATGAACCTAAACAGTCCTTATGGGCTTGTCCAAGTTCATCAAGGGTGCATTAGGTTGAAATTTCTGGAAGTGGCCATACTGTTTTAAATAGTTTAAGGCTCTAACAATAGTGCGTCTATAAGGGACTTACCAAGTGTAAAGCACAAGGTGGACACTATACGGCGGTGCCATAATCACACAAGGTGCTTGCATGTAGGCCCACTCTGCAATAGTTAAATTTGGTGGTAAAAATATATTAAACTAAGTTGGGGTGATTGAAATCTCCTCCTGATGTTACAAGTAATCTTTCCAAGAAGGTGGGCATCACATGGTTGTAACAATAGATATTGAATTAGTTGGTTAGTCACCCATCATCTTAATTCATTTTTGCAAGCACAAGATGCTTGATTTCGAGGTTCTCAAGGTCAATTGATTGATTCTCTCTAGGATTCCACAGGATCCATTTGATTAGATCTACAGGATTTTGATGTTGGATTCTTTTGGTTTTCTTCCAGACCATGGGGCCACTCTGTGGTAAGGATTTGGGTTTTAAGGGTTTAGGATTCACATGTAAGAAGACTGGGGAAGATGTGGTACAGCATGAATCCATCCAAGCTGAAGTGCAATGGCCAGTCTGCACTCCGTTAAAGCAGCAACAGTCTACCCAAATGTCACAACAGCAATTTGAGACTGAATCAGTTTAGCTGTAATTAAGGATGATTATGAGTAATTCAAATGGAGTTGCACCAGAAATGGACAGGATTGTATCAACCCTAGAGCTTCGTACCTTCTACAACAGATGATACTGGTCGACCTTTATCAATCTCTGAGGTAGAATGATTGTGCAGGGACCAAGAGAGAGAACTGAGCATGAAACCACCAAGTAGCCTGACTCAACCAAGTGGACAAAAATGTGCGAAAGAAGCTGAAGAGTAATTTGTTCAAGAAAAGATGGAGAAGAGAGAAGAGGCTCACTCTGGTAGCCATTCTTGCCATTGTGGGAGTTGGCACAATGCTTCCACAGTTCCTACACCCAGTCAGCACCAGAGGCTTCAGCAAGGATACAGATTCTTCGCCTGCATTCTAGCAAGGACTAGAGTTACAGGCATTGTCAATTCTGTGAGATCAAGGTAATGCTTTTATTCAGCAAAACATGAGAATTTGAAGTACATAAGAGAGAATATTTCAAAGCGGCTGACTACCTACCAAGTGCTCATGTGACCAAGCAAGGTGTGGGTGAGGGGGATGCACCATCAGCTGTAACTGTGACAGCCATGTCAGTATGCATCTCCCTGCAGCAGGGATGACATCACCACAGCTTGAAGACTTGCAAACAGGTGATGGTCAGTGTAACAATCAATACCTCTAGAACCACAGGTCCATGGATAGCAATCATACAAAAGGTGGACTATGTTCCTCAGTATATTAAGTCTTTCAAGTAACAATCACAAAGTGTATAGACTAGTCAATATGGAAAATGTTAGAATTGAATTTCATACAAGGAATTCAAATTAACCAGCATGACCATCATACCCCTTGCATGCTGTACAAGTCTTCAAGTTGTAACAGTGGGAACCACCTTGCACTTGTTGAGGACCTCCTCAAAAAGATAACTCCTTGCAATCACCACAGTTCATTCTACACAATCTCTCCTATATTATCTTGGGTGACCTTAAATACAAGGAAGATGAATACCTTAGGTGAACTGAATCAAAAGGAAATGAAAATAGCATATCTTATCAGAGCCAATGTATACATACCATGAAATCTAAAGCAGGTCAAAATCCGCAGGGTAATCAGACCCTGGCAGGGAGTATCTTTAGACTTTGTAACATAACGTTCAGTAAAGTATCAGTCATTATCTTAGCACAAACCCTATGAATCTCTACCTCTGTCCAGTCACTCTATTGACAGGTTCCTCACACATTGGTCATTTTCCCCCAGTCTGAAACAGAATTTCAAGGATTCAGCAGGATGTGATTGCAGTATAAATACAGAGATAACAGATGATTCAAATTTTCAAGGAGGAAGAAACTTGCATCCTTTTCTCCTCCTTGACTGTTTTTCATGTCCTGGCCCATATTTACTGCATAACTTATCAAGAATTGATGGGCCAGTACAACTCTGATGACTGAGTGTCTAGGGGTTGGTTTTGCATGGAGTAGTTTAGACCATACTATGATACAAACCCTAATTTACCAAGAGCCCAGCTACTCAAGAGAGAAATCAGGTTCAGTGGGCTTAGGAATGTTGGATATGCGTGTCATCTCTGCTGCATGCATTGTTCGTAGCCTTTGAACTCCTCGCATTGCATTTGTGGCAAAACGTGAAGCCATTAATGTGGCTCCAAGGCTGGGCTTCGTAAGCATTTTATCAGCCCCAGCCATTGCTTCCTGCAGTCTGAGATCTTCTTCCATGCGCCGTAGCTCTGCAATCTTGCGTCTGCAGTACCGTCGCCACGCAGCCTGCACAAAACATGCTGCCCATGTGCGCCACTGATGTGAATAGTACCTGCAGCAATAGAAAGCAACCAGTTATGATGGAAGAATACTATGGAATACTTTCATGTAGGCATTAAAGAATGATAACTGACAAATCGCATAAGTAAACCATTGTCATTGTCATATTCAGTGGGGGAGGATCTATATGGACTGATCAACCCTCACCCTCTTCCATGAGGTGAGATTGTGACTCAATTAACCACTCAATATTGAGAATAAAGATGGAATCTGATAATGCCACCACAGTCAACAAACTGATATTTGGATCATAAGTCTCATGATTGGATTCATAGTATTAGGAATATCATAAGATGGGTTTTGTTTCATATTGGGGCTCCAAAAAGACAATGCATGGTCAGTTAAAGTCATTGTATAGCCCAGTTGGTGGTCTGCTGATGATGACCAGTCATATGCTTCCTTGTTTGCTCCAAAATCGTGAACTCCATGTTTACTAATGCAGAGCAGTCTTTCATTATTCTCCACAATAGGTGCTGCTGTTATGTTAGACACTGAAATGTGAAATATTAATAGAAGACCACAAAAGGAGAAATCAAAAGCACAAACCTGAATGTATGTTGCAGTTGCTTGCTATGCAGGCGTCGAAACTGACTAGCCACAAACTTGAGATCCTCAGCAGACAGGGCAAAGGCTTCCACCTCCACCAATGCCTGTACTGTACGAGTAGATGTTGGAAGATTGTTGCTAGTCTTGGGATCAAGAGCCCATGTAAGCAGTTCCTCCCCACAGAAGCCTCCTGATTTAATGATCCCAGAGTTGAAAAAGCCAGTACGACCACCATTGGTCGTTGTAGTCTCCAATTCGCCACGGATGATAAACAGCATTTCATTTACTGGATCTCCCTCATGGACTATGAAGGTGTGCTCTGTGCTGAGAGCAGGTTTCAACCGCTCACACATGGCATCTAGGAGACTGTCGTCCATTTGATTGAACAGTGGAACCTGCACAACAGAAGGACACATATTATGAGGCAAAACAAAGTCCTATAGGTATAACAAATGCTCCAAACTACCAATATGAGTAAACCAAAATAGTTGAACTGATAGGACCTAATAACACGCAGATGCCTTTGACAAAGAAACTCCAAAGTGACAACCAGAACCAAAGAAGAGGAGAAAGAGATGATACAGAAACCAACTACAAGAAGGCAAAGGGGAAGAGGGGGAATGATAGAAAGAAAAATAGTCCTTCATAAGTAGGATGAAGGAGGAAAAGCTAAAGACAGTAAGGTGCCGTGAGCTCCTTGATGTGAGTGGGCTTCAAAAGGATCACCACTTAAAATTACAAAATGCAAAATCTCTGGATTGCTTCAAGAGCCATATCAGAGAACAGCATCTGTTCTTGGGCAGAGTGATTAAATTGAACATATGAGGGAAAGTTGTTTCAAAGATAAAACAATGGGGGAGCCCATAGTGCTAATTGTTGATATGAACCACCATTTTGAGAATTCAATACAGATAAACAAATACAGCAACATAACAATCCCCACTCTCTGGTAGACATACTCAATAGTTTGACAGCACTCTCAAACGGGCATAACAGTCAACAACATTGCAAAAAAAAGCAACTTACCCGTCGGACAAGATCCAGACAGAGATGGCGCTTGATGTCACGCCGAAGATCCAATGGGAGGCTCTGTACTAGATCCTCCTCATCTACTCCCCGGGTTGCTGCCCACCTGTACTGGTCGAAACGTCGGACACGCTCCACTAACTCAGGGGGCAGTTGTCGGTGTTTCATCCATTCCTCTGCGTCACGTCGCTTCACTCTCATCTCTTCAAGTCTAACTGTCAGAGATTGCAGATATGTCTGAAAAAAAACAGCAATCAATATTCTTGCTCTGTCAGCTATGTGGTGCTGACTCTTCCTCCTGTGGCTGATCTCTTTCTACCTCTTCACAGTTGTTGAGGTCACAAGGTTTGTAGAGAGTCTACCAGCACCCTGCTAAACAAAGCATCATTCAAGAGGCACATAACAAAGATTTGTAGCTAACCTGCATATTCCCAATAAGAAAGGCAAAGAGAAGCAAGCCCGAGATGATGATACAGATGGTGAAGACAATTTCCCATATATAAGTGCTCACTGCAAAGGTTTGTGCAAGAGAACTGCACAGACAATGAACCCAAAGAACACTTAAGTCAGACAATCAACAATTACTTGTTGAATTGGCAAAGCTAGTGCTCCAAAACATGGACAGTTCATTCTGCCTGAATTACAACAACCTCTTCTCTACCAAAAGATAGCAAGGCACTCACCTCAAGCTCAACAGACCAGTCCATACGCAGTAAAAATATTTGACCATGAACTTTGTGTTTGATGTTGTTATGCCATTACTAATAGCATTTGTATAGATACCATAGTTGAAGAAGGGGTTGCTGGATGAAATATTATCACAATTCGTGATGATATGTGAAGACATATTCCAGCTAGACCGGTTAGCAGCAAGTGCATCAAGTGGATCAAGTGAACGACAGTCAAAGAATGCATCATTACAAGAGATGTCAACCTCATTTTGGCAATTGTATCTCCAGCATGTGACTTGGCGATCCACTGCAAGGAAGTACCAGCATGCACCTACTACCTGTAGGTATAAATTGTCAGATGATGTGTCTGCCATCCATCTGTCTCTGCCTGTCTCTCATAAAATACCATCAGGCACCTACTTCCTGCATATAATATCAGATGATGTGTCTGCGATCCTGCCTACACCTGATGTCACCCTCCTAGAATTTCCATGTTTCTGATACTTTTATCCCTCGAAATGGATGAGAAGAGAAGAGGACTTACATGGCTGGCAATCAAATATAGCAGTAAATTGCAAGCAGCCCCTGCCCAAGCAGTTTCCATCAGCACCCCTGTATTCCTAACCATTTCAGATATCAAAGGGAACATTCGAAACACGCGAGGAAGATACTGGAAAACAATAATGAACCGTAGCATGTTCATGGTGGCAACTGCAGGTGAGCGAGCCCTTCTTGGTGATATGATCCATATAACCAGCTGCATGCCGACAACCAATGATTCAACCAGTTTTACACATGTTGCTTTTAAACCACATGTGCATCATAAGCCCTTCCACCTGAATCTCTAAAGTACAAAACTGATGGGAAGTCAAAGTCATTGTTGTGAAATAGGGAGTACCTGGGGAAGAGGTAACACGGCCACAAAGTCCAGCCAAAAATCCTTCTTCAGGTACCGGATAGCAATTAAATGGGGATCCACCACGAGCTCACCACGGCCAAATGTTGTAGATGAGGGTGCAATGAATGCTGTCCGGAATTGAAGAGCCATGTGAATCAAGTACAGGATGTCTGTAGTGGAGCGAAACACTGTTACTGATATTGCCAGGTTCTTAGATATTGTGATGCATGTTCCATTTCCCGTTGATCCATATACAACTGGAAGGTAATAAAAGAGGGGATCGACAAAGATAGCAACAAGGCAAGTGATCACGAAAAATTTGTTCCATTGCTGGCAAAATTTGCTGCGGGGATCAAGAATCTTCATCTTGGATGGAACTCGAAGATCCTCAGAGTAGACCCTGGAAGAACCAAGCCGCAGTGATCTCCCTACTTTCCATAGCCCTCTTGAGCCCTTCTCCCACCCCCGCTTGACGGCAGAGGACGGACTTTCCACTCGCAGCGGTTTCAAGGACTCTGAACTTAGTGATCGCTCAGAGTCGGAGTCATTGACGAATCTGCTAATTAAATCAGCCGAAAAAACACGCAATCCTCTTCATCAGGAGCGCAAAATCACCCCCCTCCCCCCCCCCCCAAATTCCAGGGAAATTGAAAAAAGAAAAGAAAACAAACAAACACAATATATATGGATCTATGTATGTAGGGAGAACCAAAAACAAAAGAGCAAAAGACAAAACAAATGAGCAGCCGTTCCTGAAGATTCAAGAAGGGGAAAAGGAGCAGCAATATGCAACTAAGCGACACAGAGAAAATCACCTCACGAACTTCTGAAAAGAACCAAAGAGCATGTATGTATGTAGGCAGACCAATACAAACAAAAGCAAAAGTCAAAACAAAATTAGCAGCGGTTCCTGAAAATTCAAGGGCGGGGGGCGAGGGAACCTGGAGGAGCAGCAGCACTATGCAACAACAACAACAACAAGAAGGAAAGTCACAGAGAGAAAATCACCTCGCGAATTTCTTTTTCTCTCCCTCCATGGTATGACGGCTCGTCACGGGGCCTTTGAAATCATGAAACATGTTTCGATCTTCGAGAATTTCTTCCGCTCTTGATGATGATGATGATGATGATGATGCAGCACGCCACTCCCTTGTCACCACCACCACCACAGCATCCTTCCTTTTTCCAAAACCACTTCTAGCATACTAACCAAAGCAAAAGAGAGAGAGAGAGAGTTCTGTCCTCCTATATTTGCAGCGACTACAAATAAGTACTCAGTACTCAAGCCGCAGCAAATCTCTGAGAAGCTTTCTGTCGGTTTGAGCAAGCGCTAGCCAGAGCTCCACTGCAAAGCACACGCGCTACAAGCGTGAAACGCGAAATGAGAGAAGTCTCAAATTTCAACGACTTTTTAATTAATTCGAGTATACCGTATCTCTCGTACATAAAGTCAAATTAACGTGTTGTCTCATTTGGAGTGAAATATCTTTCTTTCTGTTTTTTTATTAAAAAAAAACGTAAAGAGTGATACCCAGTGATTTTTTATTTTATTTTAAAAAATTTCTGATTTTGCGTCATTGGCTAGCATCCCAAAGAGGGAATTACCATTAAATGGCGAGAGGTTTTTAGAGCCTATCTAAATTTTTTTAAATAAAAATATTACCAAACTAAAATCAGAGTTCAATTGTGGCGAGGTTTTTTTTTCATAACATTCTTTTGTTCGAAATTTGGCGAATTTTTTCAGAATTTTTTATTTTTAAAATTTATTTTTGGCATTTTGGCGAAATTTCTCACCCCAAAAAAAACGCCGGGGTCAACTATTTGCACATGGACACTAGTTTTTTATAACCTTTCTATGGTTTTTTATTGAATTGGTTTTTTCTGGGTTTAAAGAAAAAAAGCCAACATTGATTTGGCTATACAATCACAAACTGCAATTTTTTATTTCTATTGAGAGAAAAATAGAATATATTACAAAAAAAGAAACTATAAAAGAAATACAAGTGCCACGGCCACCAATTCCAAGTCTCAAATTTTGAACGATTTTTTAAAAATTCGAGCGTAGTGTACATTTTAGTCAACGCGCTCTGTCATTGGGACTTGAAATGTCTTTCTTTAAAAATTCCAAAAAAAAAAAAAAAAAAAAAAAAAAAAAA
>Ga0209611_10003947_pt1 | contig 25479 bp, 15 predicted proteins | sample S1TSphgellanicum_3_FD_187693 | JGI IMG/M metagenome (GOLD analysis project Ga0209611, IMG submission 187693) | Host-associated microbial communities from peat moss isolated from Minnesota, USA - S1T2_Fc - Sphagnum magellanicum MG (SPAdes) (version 2) | ecosystem: Host-associated > Plants > Peat...
ATACAATATAAATAATTAAAGGGTTGATTGTCACTTGACAAGTAGGGCCAAAATATAGGTCAGTAGGATAACTAGGTCAAGAGGATAACTAGGTAGGAGGGTAGTACTGAGGTTAGGTTTGGCAAGAAAAGGGCAAAAAAAGGAAGGTTAAAAGTTCAGCAGTCAAAAAAGGTTGACTATGGTAGAATGTTGGTTAACACAGGGTCAGGAGTCTTGAGGAATTTGCAGGTAGTTCAACATTGAAGTTCATGAGCCATATAATCAAATCCCTATTCCTTTGGCCATTGAATAGCCAGAAGCCATAAAGAGATGGAGGAACACTACTTTTTGAAACCCTAAATTCTCTATTGATATTGGGTGAGCACCCTGTGATTAGAAGGGCTAGTGGGAGTCATGCATATATTCAAAAGTCATGTTATGTACTCAAACATGTTGGGTATAGACAAGGGTATTATTGGACCACCGTATGGACTAATAAGGGTATCATAGGAGTACAAATAACAAGGTTATACCAGTCCAAGTCAGATTCTCAATACCAAGATTACTACCAGGATTCCGTTGATATACCCGCCCACATACCCACCCAACACTGGTTTAAATCGATCTTGGGTGTGTAATCTTGGGGGTTTAGGGTTTAGGCTTTGGCGGGTAGGTAAGAATTGCTGGTTCTGATAGCTTGTAAGATCCGAACCAAAACCCAAGTCTGATTTTCAAAATCAGAAACCTGATCTTATTTTGTTAAAGAACTGGTGGACCTGGAACTGGGGGGTTCACAGTTCTGTTGAACTGTAGAACTGGACCCAGAATTTGGTACAAAAAGGTGACTAGAACTGGGAGTGACCTCGGTTGGTTCAAATCCAGATTAGTAAGAATGAGGCCAGAACCAAGTCTGATTTTCAGAACTAGAACCAAAACCAGAATTTATTTTTTAAAGAACCAGACACACAAAACTGGATTCCCAGTTCCATTTATGTGTGGAACCTTAACCGGGCACAAGATAGTTTTAATTCCAGTGACGATGTTTCATGGGGACTGGTTTATGTAGGATGGGTATTTTGGCGATTGTTATTGTGACAATTCCAGAGTCATTTCGGATTATAATTTGTCATAGATCAAATTCCAATTCAGAATCGTTTTTTTTTTTGTTGTCTATCTTGCACCCTTTCAATGTTTTTATCTATTTGTATTTTGTTGTTTTTCTCACATTTTTTCAATGTTTTTATCTGATTGTATTTTGTTGCTTTTTCTCACATTTTTTTCAATGTTTTTGTCTGTTTGTATTTTGTTGTTTTTCTCACATTTTTTCAATGCTTTTGTTTATTTGTATCTTGTTGTGAACTTATCTAATGAATTGGACTTTCATTTTTAACATTTTTGACTATTTGTATCTTGTTGTGAACTTATCTAATGAATTGGACTTTTATTGACATTTTGCCTATCAAATCAAGAATGTAAAAACAATATTAATGAAACAAAAAATGACATATAATGAAATTTACAAAACATCATCTTTTAAAAAGACAAAATTGATTACAACAAAATTATTATGTTCAACAAAAGAAATAATTTAATCATCGTTGTTGCTGGTAGTGCGAAGCAGAGTGGAGCCCAAATTGTTTTTTCGAAGAATGTAACCCCATGATCTTCATAAAAGTAAAGAACTGCCCAAGACTGGTTAAAACTTAAAACTACCTGATGTAGCAAGGAGTGCATAACCAGAAAAAACAGAAAAAACTGCATTGTCTAGATTTGTGTCTGAAAGTACCAACTACAATTAGTGGAACATGCCAAGAGGTTTGTTGATCAGCTTTTCAGTCTTCACAGCCAAATGAGCTTTGGCATACATGGCTCTGAATAGTTTAGGGAATCACACCCCACTTATATATATAATGTGTGTGTGTGTGTGTGGGGGCCATTGTTGACAAATTGTTTTTGAGATCCACAAGTAGTTTAGCCTGATATATATGAACAAGAACAAAGAACAAAGTCTCTGAGAGCACCCAAACTTTTGGACAAGCATAAATAATAACATTAGATGTTAGTTCAGTGACTAAAGTTAGCCAACAATCAGAGTGTGTCATGTGAAGGGATTTTGATCTTCTTTGGGTTTGAAGCTCAGACTGCAAACCCCCCAAAAAAAAAAGCTCCTATAATATTTGCTAGTACAATAGAAAACAAAATTCATATAAAATTCGTACAAAATTCGTATATTCCACAATCCATTTTGATATCTGTCGAACATTCATTTCTTGATGGTGCTGGACACTAACTACCGTAATAAAGAAAAGACCACAAAACTGAGCTTGGAGGGAAGTTTCTGCTTTGAAAGTTTTCAGGCATTGTCGTGTATAAGTCCTCAAGAATGGTGTTGCACATCCTACTACCACTAGAATGGAATTCTTCTCTCTGCTCAAATTCTTTGGCAAACCCAATTTTACATCAAAAAATTTGGGAGGTTAACACTCCAATTACTCCAAAAATTAATAAGTTCACAATACCAGGGCACCTTTGCCCATTCAAAACCCAATAATTCTATTTGCTAACAGTGGTGATCTGAGAATCCAATTCAACATTAACAGTATAAACTTGACTCATATTGGGATAGAAAAGACCCCAATGTCGCTCGGAAACGGGACCTGGCTTAAGGTCCTCATTGAACAAGGCAAAAATGTAGGTGTCAAATGCAACTCCAGGTCTGAGTGGAGTTCCAAGAGGTGGTTGACTGTTAACATGCTTGATTAAATTGTTGTTATAAATGGCAGCATTTGTCGCACTTGCTCCAATCTCTGTAGGGTCACCCATTGAGGGCCACCCACTCTCAGTGATGACCAATGGAATATCACTGTAATTCAGAGACTTCATGGCATATATGGTAGCATCAATCATGGCATCTAACAAGCATGAATAGTGAAGCCCTGTATTTGCATCAGTGAACCCAGTTGTGTTTGGCTCGATCAAGGCGAAGTTGAGGCTAATGTGAGTACCCCCATCAGCTAGATAGGCAAAGTAGGGATACACATTCACCATGAAATGAGATTGTGTCGAGTCCAGAAAATTCAGAAGAGGAGCCATGATGGATGTTGCTATGTTGGGTTGAAAAGTGCCAGCTGATGGTGGGTATGAAGTTGCTAACACTCCCATTGGATGTGGTGTTGAGATTTTGATATTGTCATCCAAGTCATAGTAGCGAAGTCCTGAGTACAGTTGCCACATGGCTGGCACAAGTGCTGGCCAAATACTCGGGTCGCCACCAAGAATCTGATCATAAGGAAAGAAAAAAACAAGGTTGCAAAATGCTATCAAAACTCATACAATAACAAACATGAAGCTCAGATAAAATTATATCTACTTCCAGGATCTGCTTAGTTTCAGTACAAAAATTATGAAGACTTTGAAGAATGATAATGACAACAAAGAACTCTCATGACAAAAGACTAAGCACCTAATTTCAAAAGAGATACCCAATAACAGGACCAGACAGCAAATATGTTCAAAAGTCTGATTCAAAGCAACCAGACCAACCCGGAATCCAGACAGGTTCATACAGAAAGTACTCATCATTCAATTGAGCTTGCATTACGGCACATCTGCTTTGTTGACAGACCAGACACATGAGGGAATTTGATCAAACTGCTGCAACAAAAATGCTGCCAGGAATATTGGTGGAATTGAAGGAATATATATCAGAAACTGGATTTTGGGTGTTTAAGTACTAAAATTTACCTCATTTCCGACCATGATGTTAGTGATCTTTGTTGCAGGGAAAAAGGGGTTGATGTTGGTATGAACCCAAGTGCGAGCGGCAACCTCACTGACTGCAAGAGAAATGATTTCATCATTTGGCACACACACAACGACCGAGATGCCAGTGTTTGCAAATGCATTGAGTATTGTCTCATTTGTGTCATAAATCTTCACCATTTTGAAGCCCAATTGCTGCACAAGACTTGACACATGCTGTGGCTGTGGTAAGTTATCAGCTACTTGCCCATAGTTGATTCCCACTGTCCCTTCTGCATCATCATCACATCATCACAGTTAGTAGTCAATACCCCAGTCAGCAGAAGATTCTGAAGGAGGCAGCTGCAAGCATCCAAACTGCCATGAGATCATCAAACTCTACAAGCGCCCAAACTTTGAAACATCCAAACTGCCACAAGCATCCAAAGAGTAGCATATCTACATTGTAAGATCAATGATCCCTCTGACATGGGTACTCTCTGATCACATCCTCGACTCACAAGCTGCTCTGCATTTCGGTTTTGCGTCGACAAACGAGCTGAGTACCAGTCCTCCTGCTGCAGCTTGGCTTTGACATAGCTATGGCTCGGAGAACTGGGCTTCAAAATTACCATTCTCCTTGATGTGTATGAAGGAGACTACTGGGTCAAGAACAGTACACAGTTTTCTACAACAAATGTACAAGATGCTGCACGCAATGAACTCTCTAGTTCCCACTTCCTCAGCTGCCCTCCTCTTCCCTCAAACACATTTTTCCAGTGGGTCTGAGTACAACATTGAGTCAGGAAATCAAGCTAATATAAACAGCACGACACGAATTCGGAAACACTGAATATTCGACCATTGCATTGAAAGGACGATCAAACATACCAGCGCAACGGAGGCATAGAAGCTGGCAGAGCAGGAGCAGGAGCATCGCAATGCAGGTCGTCATCACTGAAGAAGCTCCTGATGAAAAACCAAAGCAGCTGCTTCCGGCTCTAATGCCTCCGCCCAGTCCAAGTCCACCACCCACCTTCGAAACGCAAAACACCTGCAACACGGAAAGATGTATATAGGATTTGATTCAACGAGTTCTTCTCAAAGATTTTGAGATTCTCAAACACAACACGAGTCAATGGTTTCCGAAGACGCCTGCATACAATACATCATCTTTCTGGAGTTTGCTCAGAGACTTCAAGGCAAAATGTGGTGTCTAGAGAGAGACAGAAAGAGACGGGAAAAAGTCCCCCCACTCGCTCCGGACGCTACCACGAGCTGACAATGACAGTAGTACCAGACACAACCCAACGGCGTATTGTGTGCGGACGGACGGACGGACGGACGGCGCGCGCCGCAACGGGACACGCGAGAGAGAGAGAGAAGAAATCGCTCGCACGAGAGCTGCTGCGGTGAAGAGACTCGTGCGACACTCGCGAGCCAAAGACGAAGAAGAAGAAGAAGAAGGCCGCCGAAAGAAAAAGGGGCAAAAGGAAGGGCCTTTCTTGTCCCTGTTACAAACAAATGCACACTTAAATGCTGTTTTAAGTCCAACTATGTTTTTCCACACTTTTGTACAAATTGTGAACTTTTAATTGTGTAACATAAATGTGCTTTTAACTTGAAATGGTACCAAAATGCATTTTGTTCACATTGTACACAAATAGTTATGTTAATTGTGCAACATAAGTGTGCTTTTAACTGAAATGGCACTAAAATACATTTTGCTCACATTGTACACATTGGACACAAATAATTAGTATAATTGTGTAACATAAGTGCGCTTTTAACTGGAATTGTGCTCAAATACATTTTGCTCACTTTGTACACATTGGACACAAATAATTAGTATAATTGTGTAACATAAGTGTGCTTTTAACTGGAATGGTACTAAGATGCATTTTGCTCACATTGGACACAACAGTTTGTGTAATTGTGTTTAACATAAGTGTGCTTTTAACTGAAATGGTACTAGAATACAAATTTTGCACACATTGGACACAATGGTAGTGTAATTGTGTAACATAAGTGTGCTTTTAAATGAAGTGGTGCTAAAATACTAAAATACATTAAGGAACTTCTTATACACCTTTGGCTAATGTTGTGTAGTGTACAAGACTTAAGTACATTTTATACACTCTGTTATTGTAATTGTGTAACCTAACGGGGGCCTTTATTATTGCAAGTTCCTATGGTGACATTGTGATCATAGCTCCAATTCCCTAGTAAATCACTTAAGTTCAAGTGGGACTTAGTATCTCTCACCTTGGATTTTGGCCAATGTATCTATAGTACAATCTTGCACTTCCTGTTGTTATGGTGATTGTGTTCACACAACTTTGTTTTTGTGTCTAATATTTTGAGTTGTCTTGCATTTGTGATGGCTCCAATTCCCTTGCATGTAAAGTCAACTATGTCTCTCACCTTGGATTTTGGCCAATGCAGCAGAAGTTGCTATTGGGGTTAATTGTATCACATAATTGTGCTTTTTTTTTTTTTGGGGGTGGTCTCATTGTAATGGCTCTTAACAAACTCATCGACTACAAAGGCTCACCTCGATGAAACCCTCCCAAACTTAATAGAAAGAAAGCACCCAAGAAAGGGAGAGAAAAGGAAACAAGGGGCAAGGACTGAAGTGCAGGCAAGCAAACAGCCCAACTAAGGCGAGCCACAAGGAGGAAAGGGAACCACTAAGAACCGAACCCTCCACCAATTGCATGAAGCAAATCAACTAAGCTCACCTTCCTTTCAGTGGATGTCTGAAGTATGCATTGCAGTTGTTGATTGTAGTTGTGGTAATATAAGTGAGTGAGTTATTTAAGTGAGTTCACTATGACAAATCTCAATTTCCTGGGGCAACTCAACTAAGTCTCTCACCTTGCCTTCGACTTCATGTCAGTCTCAAATTTGCTTTGTTTTCTAGCTTAGATGTGAAAAACCCCAAAGGAGAGGGGGGTGGGAAAAAAAAACAAAACAAACAAACTAGGGATTCCACTAGCACAACTCTGTGGGATTGTTAAGATGAGCATTTGAACCACAAGCTGGAATGCTGCTGATTAAAGCTGTAATTTAGAGATTGAGAGAGCCTCTTCCAATTGGGTGGAGAGCACACATGTATATTACTAGTTTTCTTTCTTCATGTGTGCGTTTGTGGCGCTGTTTTCTGGGGGAAGTTTAACTTGTTCCATAGTTAAATTTTTTTCACTTAATTCTGACTCTCATCTTTGATCCAGTTTGTGTCGCAAAGTGGGCGTCACCAAGTGGGAATTATTATGTGCGTCTGTAACGGGCAGACAAATTTCTAGTTCAGCCTTTTACCTGTCATAATAGTACCCTTTGCGACCCAACTTGATTTCAATAATGTTTAACAAATCAGGTGGTGGGGGTTGAGGGTTGCAGAAAAATCCAGCTTTGTCTGATCATCTGTCATAATGGTACCCTCCCGCGACCAGTTCCATCGTGTTAATCCACAGCAGTTTGGATTTATGTTTTCTTTCTTCCAAATTTTCTTTGTGCTCCCTCTGAAGAGCAGCATTCTAGTATTCCATGCAACTCAAGATAATGCATTGTCGAACATGTATGACCTATGGATGTCACACAACTTGATGTATATGACCATTGGATGTAAAGTCCCTTGGATGTATGAATGACCTTTGATGTTTGATTGGCAACTCAAATTGACATAAGCTAATATTCAAGCTCAATGGTATTGGTGCCATTTTAATTTTCGGCATAAAATGATGCCAATTAATCCATGAAACACATCCCAAGTATAGTCTACCTGCTTTTCACTTGCAGTGTCATTTGTTTCAATTTACATTAAATTTTTTCCACTAAGATATGCCCCTTGGCTTGCTTATCGGAGTGATATAAGACAAGCAATTCACTTTTTTCATGGATGGATTGGCATCATTTTATGCCAAAATTAAAATTGCACCATTAAAAATGCAAATTATGGATCATTGCCATATGAAATTTAATGACAATTTTTTTATATAATTCAAAATACGGACACTTTGTGAACTTGAGTTAATATTGTCTATAAATCTTTAGCGTTGGATCCATGTAATGCAAACTTAGGGTTGCATTGACTACATAATGTTTTTAATTTAATTAATTAAAATTTGTTATTTTGTGTGTCATATATGCCATCTTTTAGCATTTTGTTTTAAAATCCTTTCATTGATTGATAATTGACTTCCTATGGTAACTTAACACCGCTCTTTGAATCTTCTGAGCTTCATGAAAAGCGAGCCTTCCCTTGTAATTACATATTAGGGAATCAATCCTCGAGCTCTCACACTTCATGCATTCATCCTAATTGCTCAAGTGAAGCTCTCCCTCATTTTGATTGTCTTCAAACCTTTAGTTTTTCTTCTATAAATGTTTTTGGGCCTCTATCCCATGTTCGCTCATGTCTTAAATCCAATGGAAGAAGGCCAAAGTGCCTTTAGAGACTCTTTGGAATGGAGCTTCCATAGGCGTTGTCATGAGTCTCCCATTTCATTCCCATGACATCCAAGTGGTGGCCTTGTGCCCCATGCTCAATGCAATGATAACTGTAAACTAGAGAACCTATTTAATTTTGGTTAACGTTCAAGTTCAATGATGACAATCATCAAAGAACCATTTGAAGGTTTGATGAGCAATATTTTTGTCACTGCCTCCTCGAAGAGACATAAATAGTTCATCATTGACACCGATTCAAATGATTTAAGATTATAGAAGAAGGGCTGCAATACAGAAGTTGAACAAAATATTATGAAGGGATTCCTCCTATCTTTTTGAAAAATGTTATACCTAGTCATGTTTTAGTTGAGTTTGAATTCCCATTTAATGTTTTGTTCCTAGTTCTTCAATTGTTTAGTTGTGTATGGATTAGAAAACTATACTAGACAAAATGATGTATAGAATTTTTTTCCCTTCCATTCTTAATATTGACATTCATTTTTCTCCAAGCACTTGCTTGACTATGTGTTCAGGAGTGTGATCAAATGCATTTATGTGAGAGACAATAATTTTTTTATTGGCAATATTTCGCCAACAAGCGAAATTAAAAATCCAAATATAAACAAATGAAGTGATTTGGAGGGTTTCAATTGCCAGAAGTGAGAAAAAAATAGTAAAAACCGCCTAATTCCTATATTTGGTTTTCAGGGTGAAGCCATAAATACAGAAGGTTTATTAAAAGTTCTATACTTCATATCTGGTTTATAGCCAGATTTGGCTAAAATTTCCTAAGGATGAATGCCAATTTTTTCTACATCTTCCTTTGGATGATTGCCACTTAGACTAGAGAAACAAATTCCTAAGAAAAACATTGGTGACACTGCTTATAGCCAACACAATCGGATACATTATTTTCTAAAATTATTAATAGCCAAAAGGGATGCATTTTTAAACATCCCACAAACATGACTTTTTTTCTTTGTTTGTTTCTTTTTTAAAAAAAAATTGTCAAGTAGGTGGATTGGTGATCATCCATCCGGAAGAGGAATGAGCAAAATTTGCCTAGAGGTCAGACAGGAATGTAGAAAATGTTTAGAATCCTCCTTTGTTCTGGTGACCTCCATGAACTCATTATCTAAATATGGCTACTTCTAACTTTTTTTTCTCTCAAAATATGGCTACTCCTAACTTTTTTTTCCTCAAAATATGGTGACTTTTGGACATTTTGTCAAAACAAAACCCCTTTGTACACTTCACAGGAAACTTTTGTTTTTTGTTGCTGTGGTGCAAAATTTCACCCAAAAAAACAAACATAGTGAGCCAGCCACAAATGAAAGAACTCTGATTCTAAAATGATGATATGATCAATGGAACTACCACAAGGTCTGTCTTTTTTTAATAGTTGTAGAATTTAAAAAAGAAAGACCTTGTGGTAGTTCCATCAAAAAGAGGATCACATCATCAAACATAGTATGCAACAAATTCACCCTGAAAGGAGTACCGAAGGTTGTGGCCAAGACATATAGGTGTAATGGATCCCCATCATAGTAGCCATAGGAGCAAAGGACAATTAAGCCATGCAATTCCATCGCCTTTGCTTCTATTAGGTAGTCAGCCTCACTCAATATTTTACTGCTCAACTTGAGCTTAGAATGGTGGAAGCTTTGCATCTTTCGCAACAATGACATTGAAACTTGCTTCAAACTTTGAAATGGTGAAAGCTTATGTCTTTTGAGCCATAATGCTTCCATTGAAACTCATTGTTTGAGGAAAGTGATAAGGGGTGACAACGGTGACCTTAACCCTCATTGAACCCTATTGATGACTCTTGCATGCTAGCCTCACCTGTTTCACTCACCTGCTTCACTCAAGCACTTGTCAACAAGCACCAACACATTGACACCAATTACTTGAAAAACTCCAAAATTTGTTTGTTCAACAATCCTCATGGTCAATTTCTTGTGATCATCTGCAACTTCAAGCAAGGTAATGTCAAGCACACAAATAATGGATTCAAATATTTCATCATCTTGATCTCCTACTCACTAATTGAAAGCTTGCTAGGATTGAAGCCATGGAAGAAATGTAGAACTTGCTTTTCTTGTGTGACTATCAAATATCATAGTTCCCTCTCCATAAGAGTTCCCATGAGATGCATGACTCAACTATTGCATCAACGCATATCTGATTCTTCAGCAATCTGATTCTCGTCAGATTTAGTGATACATGGAGCAATACAAATCACTAAATCAAATCAAATCACAAGTTCTTCGAACTCAATATGCTATTTCTGGCAAAGGTTCTTTGTGATTGTTAACAAAAGAAATAGACATGAAACCAAAAGAACTATGCATGCATATCAATTTTGGCACTTATCTATTGAGCTCTTTAAGATTGTGGAAAAATTCTTCTTAGATACTCTCTGCTAGAAACCTACAATACACAATATATAGGTAAACTGCACTTTGCTATACTCCAAGGTATACAAGTGAGGAAAATAATTGGAAGGTAGGAGATGAGAGTTTGATAGATATTCTGGAATAGAGGAATTGATGGTCAAACTTACACTGTAGCCCTTTGGAGCAATCATCACACATGGCTTTGTATAGCTTTTGTCTTGTGTTTGTCAATCTATTGATATTGTAGGAGATCTTTCCTTCATCCCATCTCTTTCATTTCTCCAGATACACCAACCATTAGGAAATAGCACATCCAAGAGAGTGTGGAAAATATTCACACTATACACATGCACCCAGTTTGCAACAAAGTATAGTAAAGCTACTGCAAGCTTTAGATGTAGATTATTCCACTGTAGGTGGTACCCACTACAGTGGATCGTCTCTAGAGTGAGTTGAAAAGTTGAGGTTTTTCATGATCGGAAGAAGAAACCAAGACATCAAAATCACTCACAGTCCACTCAGCGGTGTAAGGTAGTGCACTCTCGTAGACCTCAGTGCCAACATCAATTGATGGCCACGCCCTTGTTGCTGGCTCTGTCCCAGGGTCCTGTCATCAAAAAAAAGATTTTACTTTCAAAAACTCTGAGGTACTATGGCAAAAAAACAACGTTCTTGCAAAGAAGCTTTGCCAATGGATGATCCTTAGTCTTTGAAAGGGGAGAGACTAAAAACATTCACAACTAAAAGCCTTAAGGGAGAGAAAGAAAAATAAAACAATCAATTTAGGGTTTAGAGCTTAGGGTTTAGGAAGATTCACCTGGTAAAAATAGAGGCGATTTGAGAGAGCACCCACATCCAATACCCATGTGCGAGGGTCACCAACCCAACCTTCGCCTTTCTTGGAAGGATAACCATGAACAGCCCACTCAGGGTGTGGAAGTAGTTGGACAAGCTCTTGTGCCTGTGGGTTGCTGTAAGGGTCACACACATCGAGTGGTGCCACTGCATGTGCTGCATTGGGTGGTGAGCAATAGAGATGGTATGCTGAATATGGAAACCTCTTCTTGTCAGTGCGATGGATTTTGGTTCCTTTTGTGTCAATATGGTAAGGTGGGCAGTTATTGAGGCTCCAGGGACTGTTGCAATACAATATCAGATAGACATTTTGTTGTCTTCATGAGCAACTCATGAAGAAAGTAAAACAAAGAAAAGAATATTTGAAAATTGGAGAGAAATCTGCACAACAACAAACACTTTGAAGAAAGAAATGTCACATGACAACAAGTGCAGTTGGAATCATTAACCTTATGAGAGTTGCTCACAAAGTGTCAGACCATCTCCAGAGCTTCATCATGAATTATACAAGCAGGCATGAGAGAAACAAAAAATGTTTTGTCCAAACCTGCACCAGGCTGATGTTTTGGGGTTGATGATCATTTCGACATAACGTGTGACATCTGTGTCAAGATCACCATCACAAGGTTTGCCATTGTTTTTCCAACAACCTCCGATGTCGATCAAGTAGAACTGGCTCGCTGGACCTCCTCCCTGGATCACATTGAGTGTCAGGGTGACCTTGAAATTTGGTGAAACTGGAACCTGCATAGTAGTAACAGAAAACTGGATTTCATGAGACCTGCTCTCATGATCAGATCTGAGACTATACACATAGAAATCATAGCTGATGCTCCAAGACTTTCTCTCTTCTCTGTATGCCAGAGAATTGAGGAGGAGAAATGTTGCAGCAAGAGAGCTGGGAAGTCCATGGTCTCCATGGGTGGTAGGTACACATACCTGCTTCATCATGCCACGAGTCTCCCATGGATAGCCACCAGATTCACCAGATGTTGCATCAGCCCTAAGGTAGAGCATGAGCCATGGATACTTTCGAGAAACTGACAGACGATGAGTGAAAATCCAGCTGCCAGAAGTCAGGTTCTTCTCCCAAGCAACAGAGAAGTAAGAAGAAGAAACATCAGCAGCAGAGGTGGTGGCAGCAGTGGCAGCATGAGAAGTCATGACAGTACTACTACCACTCTCCTCCACATCATAAGTGCCATAGAAGCTTCCAGCTAGAGAAGCCTGTGCAGAGGAGGAGGTGACAACAACACCATTGTTGTTGTTTCCAAGAGTTGTTGTTGACCAGTTGTGATACACCAATGGCTGGTTCATACAACCAGGGCCAAAGCATAAAAAGTTTGATTCCTGCTTCTTGTTTGAGACAACCATCTGTGGAAGAAGAAAGGATTTCTTCAAAGGTTTTGAGGTATACGATTTGCAGAGACTGGACTTGGTATCAAAGTTGCCATTCTTGAGCATGATCATCCAGAAATGCCAGGGTTGTTGTTGCTTCCTGTGTGAAATATCATCATCTTCTTCTTCTTCTTTGCAAAGTGATGCTAAGTACTTCTCCTTCTCAACAACATACACATCTGCATTGTGCGAATTCTCAAACACGCCTGTTGGGAATGGATCTCCTGTCTTCAACTGATTGTCAGCTTCACTCACCCTATTGACCGAATTGCAAAGCTTCAACCCCTCTGAGTCTGTGATGATGATGATGATGATGATCACAGAAACACCACAAGCACAAAGTCTAGTTTCATGAGAAAATTGCTGCAACATCAAATTACTGCAAAAGCTCAAAGGATCTGGTTTAAGACTGTGTGCAAGTACCTACTCTCAAGCAATGACCTAAAAGGGGAGAGAGAGAGAGAGAGAGAGGAGGATCCAGTCAGAGCACAAAGCAACAGAAAAGAATTGTGTTCACTAGCAAAGATCAAGCAAGAGTAGGAGATTTGAGTGCAGAGTTTTTGCCTTTGGAAAGCAGATTGCAATCAAGATCAGCACAATCAGCCCACCTGGGGCTTGGAGACTGGGGAGGAGAGTCTTCTTCCCCAACTCTGTTGCAGAAATTCCATCCCTCCACTGCCACTCTCACCTTCTGGCTCTTCATTCCCGGATCACCTAAAACACTTGATTCCTTCACTCTCTTCTGGCTGTTCATTCCCAGATCACCCAAAACACTTGATTCCTTGGTTCTCTTCATGGTGAGAAAATTCTCAGCATCAGCATTGTCATGCAGCACCAAATTCACCATGGAGCTTCTTGCTGCTGCTTGTGCAGCAAGTAGCACAAAAAGACATGGCAATAAAAGGAACAAAAGCATGAGAAAAGTGCCAACGAGGGGATGCAAGCCATCCATTGCCATTGCTAGGGTTTCAGTTCTTGTGTGCTTCCCTCCTTCCTTTCTTCCCCTTGCCACAATGCAGGCTAGATCTTTTGGTCCTCTTCTTCTTCTCACAAAGTCTGGTGATATTGAGATCCTTCTCCTCTTCTCTGCAGTCTGAAGAGAATGCTTTCCTCCTTACTATTGAAAAAGTTTTTGGGTGCTCAAAGAATCTGCAATTTGAGCAGCCATGGAGGAAAATGTTTCCCTTCTCTCCTTACCCTCTGTAATCGTGTACACAGCAATCAATTTTACTCTTGAACTACTTCTTCGTCGTCCTGGATGTCGTCGTCTTCTTCTAGCTTTTATGGAGAGCTTGTACTGCTGGGAAGAAGAACAACAAGAAGATGACACCAACTGCAAAGCTTCCTCATGCTGTTCACATATCTGATGTCCACTGATGCAGCCTTCTTCACCGGCCAACAACAACAACAACAACAACAACACCTTCAACAACACCTTCTTCTACAACATCTTCTGCAACAGCTTCTAGTTCTACAACAGCTTCTTTTTCTTCTGCAACACCTTCCTCTTCTACAACAGCTTCTTCTTCTTCTGCAACACCTTCCTCTTCTACAACATCATCATCATCTTCTTATTCTTCTAGCACCTTGTAACTGGGCAACCAGAAAAAAAGCTTCAAATTTTGGAAATGGGTTTTCGGACCTACTAGGATATCACCGAATTGCAAGTCTGAATTTTTACACAACAATATCAACAATCCGGCAACAAATTGCAAGTCCCAATTTTTCCACAACAACAGCAATCTGACCAAATTGCAAGTCCCAATTTTTCCACAACAACGATAATAATGCGAACCAAATTGCAAGTCCCAAATTTTTGCACAACAACACCAATCCGACCAAAAATTGCAAGTCCCAAATTTTCCACAACAACAAGAAATCCGACCACAAATTGCAAGTCCGGATGTTTCCACAACAACAACAATGCGCCCACAAATCGCAAGTCCGAATGTTTACAGATAAAAATCCGAGCGGACATCACAAATTCACATAAAAACAGCGCAAATAGGTGGCAAGGTTTTCTTTTCTTTTCCTTTTTTTTTTGGGCGAATTTTCGCACTGTGGCGACAAAAGCTTTTGGAAATGGGGAGTTAGAGGAGGTGCACATTGTTTTGTTGCAAAATCCTTGGATGCCAAAGAAGAATAGAAGTAGAGAATTTTATTTGTTCAATTACATTGCCAATGAAACTTGCTAGAGCCCTTACCATGCATTGACAAGCATTTGTTGGACAATTTTTTTGCGTTGAATGGTGCACAATAGCAAGTTGAAGTCCATGTTATACAAAGATGAGGTGCATCATGTTGCCACTCAATTGAGCAAGTAGAAAGTTTGCATAACAACACTTGAGTCTTGAAAAGGCCTCATTTCTTACAATCCTTACTTTGCATGGAATCACATCCATGAAGAAGCATGTGCTATAAAATGAGTTGACACCTACTTGGACGAAATACAAGGTAGATTGTAAGAGATTAGAGGAGGGAACTAGTGAAGGTTGATAGAAGACAAAGAAGAGATTCTTTTTATTAGAGATTACAAATCTTTTTGGGAGTCAAAAACGCTATCAAAAGAGTGAGCCTACTCAACAACAATTCTCGAAGGACCTAGTGATGTTAGTTGCAAAGGGAAATGAAACTCTATATGTAGTGGCTCAAGCTCATGGATGTAAAGGCTAATTATGCACCAATACATAGCAAGGTTGGTTTTCCACCTTGGAAACAACTTGTAAGAGAGCATCTCTTTACAATGTTATAAAAGACTATGGAAAGATATCTTTTGCCTACACTACTTGCTCAATGTGCCACAACAAGTATCACATTCGATTTGTGCATGTTAATAACTAGATTTGATACTTTTGTTTCAAGATCATTAATTTTATCAATGGTCAATGAATGCTTTGTTATGTGAATGATGGTTTTTTTTGAAGTTTCAAACATCATTGGAGCTCTTCTAGAGTTAAATGAATGAAACCATTGTTGGTTGAATTATAGTTTCAACAAATAAAATTCTTGCATGTTAATCCTTGAACATTAAGACAATGTGAATTTGCAATGAAAAAATCCCATATTGAGCTTGTTTGATGTTCAGGGGTTAAGGATGAAAAGTTAAATGTGAACATCCTTGTTGTTACCAATGTTTGGCGTACCAATGTCATGTGAATCATTGTATATTTTCCAACCTTGTCCCAGTTCATGATTTGGCCACATTATGTCCAAGGTGTGCTAATATGCAATGGATGATGCTAAGTTATGTTATAGCATGAGGGTGGTTTCTTTGAAGGAAGCATAAATTGCTTTGCAAAAAAGTTTATTTGGCAAAAAAATTTCCTTGCACCAAGAAAAGTGGCAAGGATATGCACAAATGGGAGGTTGTATGGGTTGAAATTGGGTTGCCTTTGAGGAAGTTAGGGACAATATAGTGAAAATTTACTTTGTTTCCAATGCAATTTTATTTCAAAAGATTTCAGAATATGCTTTAAACATCACCATTTGCTATAGTTGCCAATCATTACAATTGTGTTAAATGGACTTACATGGGCCATTGCAAGGGCAATTACAAAAACTTTTAAGCATGTTGTGCATCAAGGTGTTTCCAACCAAACAATAGGGCATTGATTTTTGTCAAATACAATATTTGTTACTATTACCTTGCTTGTGAACCTTTTAGGTTTATGGGGAGTTTGATTAAGAGTTAGGAATTTGCCTTATAAAAATGGATGTTGAAGTGATTCATGCAATGTAACCTTTCTTGACATTTTGTGTGGTGTTCAAGGCAACATCAACACATAGCATGTTAGTTTTGATCCTTGACAAAAAAAAGTAGTGAAGATTATGATACAAATGTGGTGTTTCCACATCTAATCAATGTTTTAAAGTTTGTCAATCTTGGTCATGAGAATGGTCGTCATGCAAAACCATCAACCTCCAATTTTTCATTGTGTGGGGTTCTTGCTTCAACATAGGAAGCTATTAAAGGTTTATTCCAATTGGAGTTGCCATTGTATCAATGATTTGCAATTTTTAAAATTGACTTGATATCACCTTTGTTGTGGTGGAAAGAACATGAAGCACAATTTTCGTATGTTGGGGTTTTGGTTTGCCAATTTTTAGACACTTGTAGTTCTCATATTGGAATTGAACATATTTTTAACATTGTGATTGTCATGATCATATTAAGACGTTCACACTTTGATGTGAACAATCTTCACAAGCTACTAATGATTTTAAAAAACTAGTTAGATGGTGCCAAAATCAAATGTGTTATTATGCAAAATTATTGATTTTTTGGTTGTTGAGGTAGAATTGATTGTTGATAATCAAGAATAGTTGATTCAAACTAGGTATTTCAATGGTGATTAACATTTGTTTTTTTGGTAAAATCCTCAAGTTGCATTAGTTGCTTCAAGTGGTGTTGTAAGTTGATATTGATAATTATTGAAGGTTATATGTGACTTTTGGAAGGATGTCAATTTTTTAACAATCCAAAAATTTTCATTTTTATATGAATGTTGGTTTCCATTCATTTTTTTTTTTTTTGTTCTTATAATTATGGATCATAGAGTTTGTACTTTCAAATAATGATGCACATAATTACTATCAACTTTTCAACAACAAATAAATAAATATTTTTTGGAATTCTCTTCTTACATGTGTTGTGTTTGCTTGCATATTGAATCCAAACACCAAAGCATGATTCCAATTAAATCATAGATTCTTTTAGTGAAATTTTAACACTTAAACTTTATTGGTATGCTAAATATTTAATAGGAACCAACACTAGTAATTTATTAGATTAAAGCCTTGATAGAGGAATAAAAGATTGAATATTTAAATCCTTGAAATTTTGAATTTTTGTTAAAACCCATATTTCATTATTGGTATAGCAAAATTAAAACACCCAAACATGGCTGGTATATTGAAAATTTAATAGCAGACCAACATTGATAATTTTGAAGATACAAGTTTTGATAGAGCAATAATAGATTGAATAAGTTTAAACCTTTGAATTTTGAGGTTTTTGATAATATCTTTATTTCCTTATTGGTTTTGTCTAGTCACAAGTGCAAGGAATAATCATGCAAAAAACCATGTTAAATTAATTTTAAAAGCCCATTTTGGCATTTTTTGTGTTTTTTTTTAATGCACAACTATGTATGCACATGAAAAATCACCACTACCACATGAATTATCTTATTTTCAACTATTTAAATTTTCTCACTTAAATTTGTTTCATGAAAATGCTATTTGTAAAAAGTAGCCCTAAGAAAATCTTGGGGTCCTTTTTCCTTTTTTGGGTACCCCAACCTTGAATAGACCTAATAAACCAACATTGGTAATTTATAATATAGAAGCCTTCTTAAGAGAATAATAGGTTGAATATTTAAACTCTTGGACTGTGGTTAAAATAATTTTAATTCAAAAAAAAAAAACTTAAACATTTTAGAAATAATTAAACATGGAACCTTGGTGGCAAAAGAATTGGCCACCCACTTTTGCTAAACACATATTGTGAAATTGACATAATTATCTACCATACTTCACATGTAGGTGAAACCTCTAACACTTTGCTTAAAGGTTGGTTGATGAAGACATTAACATGAACATGATGGTTCACAACTCATGGGATTGTCATGGGCTAGGTGTGTTTCCATGAAAAGACACCTACCCAATCATTAGCGGGTTTTGAGCTTTTGATTCTTGTTTGATGGTTTTTTGATTTTGTTATGACCTTTGGTTCTGGGTTTGTGAAAAATTTCAAGATCAAAGAAACTTTGGTTCTAGGTATTAAAAAAAACTCAGATCTATTGGTTTGAGGCTTTTGTAAATGAATCAATGGTTTTCAACAATTAAATACCCAATCAAAGAACCTACCTTGAACCACCAATTTTTTACCAATTTTTTCCAAAAATCATTGTTTGGATTTTTTTTTTATTGTAAGACTTTTGCAAAAAAAAATCTATGAAAAAATTTGAGAAATTTGATGATATTTTTATGTGAAGATGATATGAGGGTGTTTACACAAGCAAGTTAATGATTTCTTTCATAAACGTGAACATGACATGGTTTGCTAAAAGCTTTGGAGGCTTTTAATTATTAGTTTTGCCCAAATTTTACACCCAAGCATAAAACAAACATTAGGTTTTGATGGCAGGTGTTTACAATAAAGGTTTGCCTTATTCAAAAATCTCAAACAAGTGAAAATCGATGGGGGGAAAAAAAGAAAAACAATTGCCCTATTGGGGAAATCCATGGGATAATTTTGCATGTTAATAGTGTATCAAACATTTGTGTATCATTGCATGACCATGACTAGATTTTATTGCCATTTATGTAGCTATCGTGAAATCATGGAGCAAAAATGCCCCATGTCATGACCATGATGCATTTCTTAGGGTTTAAAAGTGGCTATGGTTTGCATTTCTTGGTTTCTTGTTTTTTTTCAATTTTTTGAAAACTATTAATTATGTTGCAATTTGTTTTGATCTTTAGGATTTGGATGAAGGATTTTTTTTGCAAATTAAATGTTTTATTGTGATGTCCATTGAATTTTGATCAATTGGTGGGTGTTTACGTAATTTTTATATGTTAAAAAGTCAAAAAACAAGGAAAAAAAAGAGGAGTTGGTATTTTGGAGAAAAGAGGGTCAAGAAAACAACTTTTGCGCAACCCTTTTTCTTCCGTGTCCCTCCATTTATGCCTTGTTTTTTCTCAACAACAATTTCAAGTAAAAAAATTCCAACATTCAAATTATTCTTGAAAATTAAACAACAATAAACATGTGAAGGTGAATGATGTTGCTAATAAGATATTATTGTCATATTCATTGTTGAACATAAAAATGAAAGATAAAATAAGTTGTGCTTATTTGTATAGGGCAATTTAGTGATGAATGTGCACAATTTAGAGTGGACATAATTACCTCTTTTAATCCACTTGAGTTGTTTGGGGGTTGTACTTTAATTTGAGTGAACTTGGATATTGTTAATTAAGTTTGGCAATGTATTATTTGATGTAATTCATTTTTCTTATCTATTAATGGCATGTATTAATGTATAATGTGGGATCCTATTTTCATATGTTAATATATTGAAATTTCTTTCATGATATTGTTAATTTAATTCTTAATGATCAAGGCAATACATTGAAATATAATTTTTACTATTAATTAATTCAATATTGCAATGTATAGTGGCATATTTTGTTGTATAATATATTCTTCAAATTGGCAAAACTTTTAAGTTGATTTTATAAATCATGCACTTGTGATATTTTCATATGCATCAAGAAACATGTAACAAATAACAATTGGAACCTTATAGTTGAAAAGTGGTCGAAAACATATATTAAGCGTGAATTTGAAAAATACAAATAAATCATGCACCCATGAATTGTGTATTGGTATTTTTTGATACATTAATAGCTACCTTATAATAATCATAAATTTAAAAACATAACAACTTCTTGTCCATATAATTTTGAAAAATTTTCACCTTTGCTTACAAAATACATGTATCACGATATTCACGACAATAACACAACATAATACATGATGACACGATGCATCAATACATTGTGATTTCGATACATTACAAAATAAAAACATAAATATCATTGTTACTTACAATATTTATTGTTAAGTGAAAAAAAATTTTACTAATGATTTCAATTTTTTATTTTATTGAGGTGCTCATATTTTCGACCTAGCACAAGATGCCCATTGATCTCAAAAAAAGTACAAATGTATGCATTTAATAAACACCTACCATCAAAATCGGACAATCATTTTATGCTAGGGCATTTTGTATATAGAGGGTGTCAATAGCTCTAGAAAGATTTTAGGCGGCTTCCATTTTGAGGCAAGTTCTAGAAAGACTTTAGGTGGCTTTAGGCGGCTACCACTTTGAGGCAAGTTCTAGAAAGACTTTAGGCGGCTTTAGATGGCTACCATTTTGAGGCAAGTTATTGTTACCAGGGAAACCTCTTCTTGTAGGCTAAGTGCTCTTTCAACTTCACGACCTGTCTCCTTGTTGGATATACTTCATATGATCAATGAAACTTTTAAGTTATAGTTTATTATTTGAACCCCGTTGGTGGGTCCTCATTCCCTTCTGCCTTGGGTCCTCTTTGCATAAGGTCTTTACCTGATTTTTGTTGATTGTTTGCTTTGGGTCCTCCTTGCATAAAGTTTTTACCCAATTCTTGTTTTGTTGATTGTTTGCTTTGGATCCTCTTTGCATAAAGTTTTTATCTGATTCTTGTTGATTGTTTGCTTTGGATCCTCTTTGCATAAAAAGTCTTTACCTGATTTTTGTTGATTGTTTGCTTTGGGTCCTCTTTGCATAAGATCTTTACTTGATTTTTAGTGATTGTTTGTTTTGGGTCCTCTTTGCATAAGGTCTTTACTTGATTTTTGTTGATTGTTTGCTTTGTGTCCTCTTTGCATAAGGTCTTTACTTGATTTTTGTTGATTGTTTGCTTTGTGTCCTCTTTGCATAAGGTCTTTACTTGATTTTTGTTGATTGTTTGCTTTTGTTTTTTGTTTGGGTTGTGTCTACTTGTGTTTTCATATGCCTTGTACTTTCGATGGATGTGTTCCCATCTTTGATTTTTGTTTATTTGGATTTTCTTTTTGGGGTGGAATGTGAACTTGGAACTGAAATTCCGTAAGCAATGGTCCTTCAGAGCCACTAGATGTGTCAATGTGATAGATAGCCCATTATTCTGATGGGGTGACCCCACCCATCTTGTGAAATCATAGATGTCCAATCAAACGGACACAAATGTCAAAAATAGTGATTAAAAGTAAAAGATAAAAATGTCTATTCCAATTCAATTGGATCCATAGGTTATATTTTATTTCCAACCTGAGGTCAAATAGTGAACAGGTGGCCTAACAACTTCATTGGACATAAAGTATAATAAGCTTACGTCATAACACACACACACTTGGGTCTCCAAACTGTGGGTTACTGGGCCCCAGTTTTGCCAAAACTGGGGACAAAATCCAAAGTTGAGATGAAAACAGTACACAAGGGGAAAAAAGAGGGGACTAGATTAGTGTCCTCGGTTGGTTCTGTTTTAAAAAAAAGAGAACCTCCCATCACAGTTTGGACAATAACATTTTGTTGGCCTTGCCTACCAAGGCAAAGAAAATTGTGTTTAGATTCATTGTAGAGTATATAGTAGCTTAATGGATTTTGGCCCCTACTTAATAGGTCTATTTTTATATGAGGATTTTTGAAAGATGATATTTTGGCTTGTGTTGAAACTTGAGATTAGTTATAGAGTTGTAATATCTTGAAGGATTTTTGGTTTCTTTTAGAGGATTTTTTTGAAGATCATATTTTTGCATGGTGAAATATTTGAGTTTTCATATTAATTCTTCTTTTGCTTTGAGATACTTTATGATGTAAATGGCAAGGCCATAGTGTGGGACACCCCTTGTTTTGTTATGGATGTGAGCTTCAGCTGGGTTATTCAAATTTTAAAACCATATGGTTCCAATTTTGGCACATTTTTCAAATTCAAAAGAACTTATGAGTTTGATTGAATAATTGGGTTGGGTTCCATGTATACATTACATACTCCCCAAGATTAAAGATTGTATAGATATGTAATTTTTATAACAAACTAGTAATGTGAATAGGATCTTGATGATAGAGCTCAATTATGGAAAAGAATATTTAAAATTAATTTTCAGTGACCAAAATTACTCGAAATTTGATATCTTACCCACCTTAGGTCTAAAAATTACCAAATGACCTCCAAGAAATCTAAATCATCAAAGGCTTTCCAATAGCATCAAGAGCTTGCCCCAATTTTCCTATTATGTTTATATTTGATTTTTTTGAATTTTCTTTCACAAAATTGCTCAATGTTCAATAACTCTTGCACCATAAACCTAAACACTATCAAATTACCTCGATGCACCCTTCCAACGGTACCAAGAGCATGATGGGGGCACTGTCATTTGAGATATCTCAATGACAAATAAAACAAACAAAAAATTGACCTTTCTTCATATATAGATTGTGTAAAGGTACAAAATTATATAACTAATGAAAATTAATAACTGATCTATAAATTTGAGTTCAACATACTTGTCAAAATAAAATCCTGAAAATCTTGAATCAATACCCAGTTTTGCTCCCTTTGCAACTACACTCAAATTGGGGATGAAACAGGGATTACAGGGTCAAACTAGGACCCAAAGACAGGGTGACTTTGGGTATAACTTTATTAACATTGAAAGTAAAGTACTTACAACTTGCTCCTGACTTTGTCAAAGGAGAAAAAGTCACAAAAGTCTAAAAGATCAATGATCACTTGGTGGCCCCTTAAGAATCTTCACCAAAAACTGAATTTTCTTCACAAAACAAAGTCTTCCATAGACTCCCAACATCTGTTGTCTCCAAAGCAACTCTTCAAATGCTTCACAAGAGCAAAGAATTTTTCAATTTATTAATAGTAACCAAAAGGCTTATTAAAACACACAAAATCAACCCTTTACAAATCAGAGAGAAGAATTAGGATAGAAAGGATTTCCAAAAAGGATTAAGAAATTCACCCAATCCATTTCTCAAACTGGGTTGTTTTTCTTTTTTCCTTTCTTTATTAGAAGACTAGGATGCAGGGCTCACATATTTCCACTCATGGCTCTCAAGGGACGGAGGGGGGAGGGCTCCAGCCAATCATGAATTACCGAATCAAGCATGTGCGGACACCAATTATTTTATATAAGTAGACTAGAAAATTCTTCAAAATAAATAATTTATTCTCAACTTTTAACCCAAAAGAACTTAAAAGAAGAATGCGTCACCATAGATTAGGATTTTGAAAAATGATTTAAAAAAATTCAGGAGAATCCACTTTCCAAAATTAAAAAACAGAAAAAAGGACAAGAAAGGGCTCAACTCGAGGAGCTTTTTGTTTTTCAATTTTGTGAGGTAATTGTACTGGCCATCAAGAGGACTTAGCTAAATTTGGCTATGGGTCCGAGATAAAAGTAAATTTGTTTTGAAAGCCCCTGTAAATGGTGGCCCACATACAAGAAGAACCTGTGATCTAAATATGGCGATTCCAACATTTTTTTCCCTCCAAATATGGCAAGTTTGGGGGTATAACATTTTTTTCAAAAAGCATCTTCTGTACTAAGTGCCAGCTAGGGTTTGTTTTTGGTCACGAAATTTTGCCACTTGGTGACCAAAAGAAGGGTAGTTGAATTGTACAAAGGACTTTTATGGGGAAAATATCCTCCAAAGTCATCACTTTTATAGGAAAAAAAAAGGTTGAATTCACCGATTAAGAAGGGGTCCAGTTTTTTTCTTTTTGGGAAGGAGGGGGGAAGAAATTTTTTGCCCTCTTTCCTTGTTCGAAGCATGTTCCCTACGTGTTCTCATGAGGTTCCCCAAAACATTCCCAATAGCACCTTGGTTTTATCTCACATGATTTGCCCAAAGTTCAACTCTCAGCTATATAAAATGAAAAAGGTGGGCAAAAGGGAGCACATTTGTTCCTATATTGCAACTGGCGGTCCAAATAAGCTTCCATTGGGGGGAGTGCCAAATGCTCCAAAAATTTTTTGGTTAGGGGCCATTAAACATGAAAAAGTTGTGATTCCACCCATGGGCCAATCCACATGAAAAAGTTGTGAGTGAACCCATGAACTAATTAACACGAATTATAGTAAGTACTCATGAATACATAGGTACCAATATAGGTTGAATATATATTAATTCACTTGGTCTGTCTCTGACAGTGACTCTGGACGGATAATGGCCACGGACAGTTGTTTGAAAAGAAAAGTTTTTTTAAAAAACCAAAAACATCAACCAAACATTGTTGAAATAACACACCTATGCATTATGCACAGGGTTCACACTAGTATAGGTTGAATTCACCATATGTTCTCGAATCTTCCAGTACATAGTAGGGTTTGCAAAAAAAATTCTGGTACTGTAATCCCCGATCAAATTCAGCAACAAACTATCGAATAATTAATTAAGTTTTACATCTTAACTTTGGCACTTGATTTCTTAATTCTGCAATTTTTGGCATGTAATGGTTATAAATAACAATAAACATGTGGGATGGTTAAGTCTGTCAAGGCTGTCTCACTCTAGTGCTTCAACTTTAATGTCTTCAGTTCAAACCCAACAGTCTAAACTTGCGGATATTTCATTTTATGAAAATTTTGGCACAAATAACAAATAATTTTTCAAAAATTCGGCAAAACAGAAGATAATTTAATTTATGCTGAAATCTTTCAGGTACTAAGGTATTCTGTTAACATATAAGGTACCTCGGCGAAGTCCTCTTGTGGATGATTGTCAGACCACCTACCTCACCAAAATTGGGGAAAAACACTTGCACTTGCCATGGTTATTTTTTATCTCAATTTTGTCAAGTAGGTGGACTGGAAATTACCATATATGGTCACAAGAGGAGTGAGCCAAGCAGTAAAGTAGAATTCTACCAATAATACGTCATTGTCTAAATATGACAACATGTGGAAATTTTTTTCCCTCAAAATATGGCGACTTTTTCATTTTTTTTCCTAAAAAAGTCTTTTGTACAATTGGCACTGAGTTATTTTTAAATCGCCACAGTGCGAAAATTCGCCAAAACAAAAAAAAAAAAAAATACTTCCCGCCGTTTCCCC
>Ga0209611_10003948_pt1 | contig 25476 bp, 25 predicted proteins | sample S1TSphgellanicum_3_FD_187693 | JGI IMG/M metagenome (GOLD analysis project Ga0209611, IMG submission 187693) | Host-associated microbial communities from peat moss isolated from Minnesota, USA - S1T2_Fc - Sphagnum magellanicum MG (SPAdes) (version 2) | ecosystem: Host-associated > Plants > Peat...
GAGAAAATCGTGCCCGCGATCGTCGCGGCGCAAACGGAGATCATGGCGGAATTGACGCGTGGCGAACGTCGCGAGCTCGCGACGTTGCTGCGCAAGATCGGCGCACCGAAAGCGAGACCGCGGCGAGCGTCGCTACGCGGAACGGCGACGCGTTAGGAGGCTCGCTTCCGCTTCGCGCTTGAGCGCGGCGAGCATCATGTCGCTATTCTCTTCGACCTTCTTGTGCAGCGTGGGCCCGATCAGTTCGGCGAGCGTCGGAACGCCGAAATCGTAATCCACGCCGAGCGTCACGAGCGTCGCGCCATCGCGCTCTTCGAACGTCCACGCGCCTTCGAATCGCTCGAGATCGCCTTCGAGAAGTCGATAGTCGACGCGTAGCGCCGCGTCGTCGAAAAGATCTTCCTCGATCCACTCGATCGGCGCGTCCTCCACGAGGGTCTTCCAACGCGACACGACGCGATCGCCGGCACGCTCGAGCACCGTGACGAGTTCGACATCGGGCATGAACTCCGGGAAGCGCTCCTGATCTTTCGCGAGCTCGTACACGATGGGTGCCGGCGCGTGGACGACGATCGTCGTTTCGACGAACGGCATCTAAAGCGACGTCGCTTCCGGCAGCGTGCCCAGCCGCTCGTACGCCGCGGCGACGCCCGCGCGGAGCGCTTCGAGCGCCGTATCGATCTCCGCGGCCGTCACGATGAGCGGCGGTTCGAGCCGAATCACGCGCTGCGCGTTGAGCGTCCATGCGGCCGTGACCCCGCGCTTGAGCATTTCGGGAATGATCGTGCCTCCGTACCCTTCGTTCTGCAACTCGACGCCGACGAGCAGTCCGAGACCGCGCGTCGCCCGAACGACACTCGGGTATTCGGTCGCGATCGCCGCCGCGCCCGCGAGAAGACGCTCGCCGAGCGCGCGCGAGCGCGCGACGAGATCGTCGTCGCGCAGCACGTCGAGCGCGGCGAGTGCGGCCGCGCACGCAAGCGGACTCCCGCCGAACGTGGACGTATGCGCGAGCGGCGCTTTGGCGTAGGCGGCGTTCCAGGCGCCCGGACGCGCGACGTAGGCACCGATCGGCATCACGCCGCCCGAAAGTCCTTTCGCGAGCACGAGCACGTCGGGAACGATGCCGTCGCGCTCGCACGCGAACGTGTATCCGCAGCGACCGAGACCCGTCTGCACTTCATCCGCGATCAGGAGCGCGCCGTCGGCATCGCACAGGTCGCGCGCGGAACGGAGATAGCCGAGCGGCGGAACCACGACGCCACCCTCGCCTTGCACGGGCTCGACGACGAACGCAGCCGCGTCCTGCAACGCGTCCGCGAGCGCGCCGACGTCGCCGTACGGCACGTGCACGACGTCGGCGAGGAGCGGTCCGAACGGCGTCTTGTACGCATCGCGCCCGCTAGCGGCAAGCGCGCCCATCGTTTTCCCGTGATACGCATTCGTCGTCGCGACGATTCGCGCGCGTTTCGTCGCGGCGCGCGCGAGCTTCAGCGCGCCTTCTACGGCTTCGGTGCCGCTGTTCGCGAAGAACGAGATCGAACAGTCGCCGGGCGCGATCTCGGCGAGCGCGCGTGCCAAGCGCCCGACGAGCGGTTCGAACATCGTCTTTCCGGAGAGCGCCATAATGTCGAGTTGCTCGCGCACGGCGGCCGTCACGCGCGCGTGCGTATGACCGAGCGTGAAGACGCCGTAGCCGCCCGCAAAATCGAGATATTCGCGCCCCGCCGCGTCCCAGATCGTGCAGCCGTGAGCGCGCACGGCGACGGGAGACCCCGACAGTTTCATCACGCGCGCGAGCGGTGGATTGACGAAATTCTTGTAGTTTTCGTAGGTTTCTTCGTAGAGCGAGCGCGATGCTTCGGTACCGTACGAATCGCGATCCGTCGTCACGCGGCGACCGTCTCGCTCGCTTCGAGACGGGCGATCGTCGCCTCGACGATCCCGAGCGTCTCCTCCGCCGTCGTCGTCCGCATCAGACGTTCGCGCAGCTCGCTCGCACCGGGAAACCCTTTGAGATAATACCCGAGGTGTTTGCGCATCTGCGGCACCGCACGCGCTTCGCCCCACTCCTCGACCATCACGCGATAGTGATGCATCGCGAAACGCAAACGCTCCGGTGCCGCGGGTATGGGACGCGCGGGGCGACCCTCCAAAAGATCGCGCACGCCGCCCACGAGCCACGGGTTGCCGAGGATCGAGCGCCCGAGCATGATACCGTCGACGCCGCTCTCGCGCATGCGACGCACGGCCTCGGTCGGCTCGCCGAGATCGCCGTTGCCGATCACCGGAATATCGACGCTGCGCTTGAGGCGCGCGATGTGCGTCCAATCCGCGCTGCCCTTATAGAACTGCTTTGCTGTCCGCGCGTGAAGCGTCACGGCGGCGAGGCCCGCGCGCTCGGCGCGACGCGCGACCTCCACGTACACGAGGTCGCTCTCCGTCCATCCGAGACGCATCTTCACGGTGACCGGGCAGTCGACGGCCGCGGCGACCGCTCGCATGATCGCCTCGCAGCGATCCACGTCGCGCAAGCACGCGCTCCCGCCCTCGGTCTTCGTGACCTTCGGCGCGGGGCAGCCGAAGTTGATGTCGACGATATCGGCGCCGCATTCGCGTACGAGGCGCGCCGCGCGTGCCATCAGGTCCGGATCGTTCCCCCAGAGCTGCGTGGAGACGGGCTTCTCGACCCCGTGCTGATCGATCATCTCCATCGTTCGTTTGGCACCGAACTGTAAGGCATTCGACGAAACGAACTCGGTGACGGTCAACCCGAACCCGAACGGCTTGTAGAGCGCGCGTAGGGTACGGTTCGTAACGCCCGACATCGGCGCGAGCACGACGGGCGGCCAAATCTCGTGAGTGCCGATTCGGAGCGGCGGTACGAGGCGGGTCACAGCACCCGATTATAGCACGCGGCATACCAGAGCGCGAGGCCTTGCAAGACGAGGTGCGGCTCGACCGCGTCGATGACCGACGTGTGCCGCGCGATCACGTCGGCGAGGCCGCCCGTGGCGATCACGCGTGCGTCCTCGCCGATCGCGTGCCGCATGCGGGCCACGAGCGCTTCAGTCTGCCCGACGAATCCGAACACGATGCCCGCTTGCATCGAAGAGACCGTATCGCGGCCGATCGGTCCGTTCGGCGCTTCGAGCGCCACCTGCGGCAGCTTCGCGGTGCGCTCGACGAGCGCGTCGATCGAGATCCGAATGCCGGGCGCGATCGCATTGCCGAGATACTCGCCTTCGCGCGAGACGGCACCGAACGTCGTCGCCGTACCGAACCCGAGTGCGATCAGCGGCGTTCCATATTTCGCTTTGCCCGCGACGGCGGCGACGAGCAGATCGGATCCGAGATCCTTCGGTCGTTCCGTCGTCACGTCGATCATCGTCTGCGTCGCCGCCGAGAAGAAAACCGGCGTGCACGAAAAATACGAGCGCGCCGCTTCGGCGAGCGCCATGTCCGTTTGCGGCACGACGCTCGAGATCGCGATCGCGCGTACGGCCGCCGGATCGATATCGGCGCTCCGAAAAAGCGTGCCGAACAACACGCCGAATTCGTCGGCCGTTCGCGCGCGCGCGGTCCCGATGCGCCAGGTGCGCTGCAACGAATCGGGTGCCGGCGCCTCGAAGAAACCGAGCTTCGTATCGGTGTTTCCGACGTCGATCGCGAGCAGCATCGGCGCGCTACGCCGTCCCGCCGCGCGCGCCGCGAATGCGTAGGAGCGCATCCCACATGCGCCGCGCGAGCACGCCCTTCGCCGCGCGCCCGAGCTCCTCGCGGCCGCCACCGGGCCACAGCAACACGAGTTCGTTCGCGCCCGTACCGAAACCGGAACCTTCGTGCGAGACGTCGTTCACCGCGATCGCATCGAGATGCTTCGCGGAAAGCTTTTCGCGCGCGTACGCTTCGATGTCGCGCGTTTCCGCGGCGAATCCCACGAGGAACGTTCCGTTCTTTCGCGCACCGAGCGCCGCGAGAATGTCGGGCGTGCGCACGAGAGCGAGGGACTCGTCGCCCTGCTCTTTTTTTACTTTGTTTGCAAACGAACGCGCAGGGCGCCAATCGGAAACCGCGGCCGTCGCGACCGCGAACGTCGCCTCGGACGCATGTGCCATCGTCGCGGCATACATCTCCTCGGCGGATACCACGCGCGTGACGTTCGCGCCCACGGGCGGCACGACCGGCGTAGGGCCGAGAATCAGATCGACGTCGGCACCGCGCGCGAGCGCCTCACGCGCGAGTTCGATTCCCATCGTGCCCGTCGATGCATTCGAAAGAAAGCGCACCGGATCGATCGCTTCGCGCGTGGGGCCGGCCGTAACGAGCACGCGCTCGCCGACCAGATCGCGCGCGCGCGCGGCCGCCGCATCGATCGCCGCGAGGATCGCGTCCAACTCCGCGAGCCGCCCGATGCCCGTCTCGCGTTCCGCGAGAAAGCCGACGCCCGGTTCCACGATCGCGACGCCACGTTCGTGGAGCGTCGCGAGGTGCTCGCACGTTGCGGGATGCTCGTACATCGCCGCGTTCATCGCGGGCGCGACCACGAGGGGAACGCGCGCGGCGAGTGCGACGTTCGTGAGCAGATCGTCCGCAATCCCGAGCGCGATCTTCGCGAGCACGTTCGCCGTCGCCGGAACGATCGCGACGACGTCGGCCGCGCGCGCGAGCGCGATATGCGGAATCGTTTCGGGCGCATCCCAGAGCGACGTGAGGACCGGTCTATGCGTGAGCGCGGCAAACGTCAGCGCTCCGATGAAACGTTCCGCGCCGTCCGTCATCACGACGTCGACCTCGTCGCCGCGTTGCACGAGCGCGCTACAGAGCGCGGCGGCCTTATACGCGGCGATGCCGCCCGCCACACCGAGAACGATGCGCATGACGGCTACGTGCTGCGAATCCGGGCCGCGCGCGGAAGTTCGTGCGGCGGCGTCAAGATCGGATCGACGCCGGCGGCCGACGGAATCGTCACGTTGTCGAGCAGGCGCACGGAGCCCGCGCGCGCGACGCCGATCGCGACGGCGGAACGTCGCAGCGGATCGCATTCGAGGAACGTCTCCGGGTCGACGACCGCGAGATAATCCCACACGAGAGGCTCTTCGAGGAGCGCGCGCGCGGAGGCGAGCACCCCCCCCGCATCGGTCTCACCGCGATCGATCGCATCCGCGACCGACGTCAGCGCGCGAAAGAGGCTCGGCGCCGCGGTACGCTCCGTCGCACTCAAGTAGACGTTGCGACTCGAGAGCGCGAGCCCGTCGACGTCGCGCAGCGTCGGCGCGACGACGGCGTTCGTCGCCATATCGAGATCGCGCAGCATCGCGCGCAAGACCGCGGTCTGCTGGACGTCTTTCTGTCCGAGATACACCGACGTGGGCTCGATCGCGTGCAAGAGTTTCGCGACCACGGTCGCGACGCCGGCGAAATGCCCCGGGCGGCGCGCTCCCTCGAAGCCGCTCGCGACCGCACCGACGTCGATCGACGCGGCGAAGGTCGGCGGATACATGCGCTCGACGGCGGGCGCGTAGAGCAGATCGACTCCGGCCTCCGCAAGCATCTCCACGTCGCGTTCGAACGAGCGCGGATACTTCGCGAAATCTTCGTTCGGCCCGAACTGCAACGGGTTCACGAAGATCGAGGCGACGACCGACGCGTTCTCCGCGCGAGCGCGCTCGACGAGCGAGATATGGCCCGCATGCAGCGCACCCATCGTCGGCACGAGCCCGACCGGTCGCGCGAGCGTGCGCGCGATGGCGCGGGCGGAACCGGGGGTGCGAACGATCTGCACGCCGGGCCTCCGCTACGCTCGCGTCACGCGGAGCAACGTTCGGCCGACGATGAAACGGTCGCCCGGCGCGAGGATCGTCTCGGTGACCGGCTGCCCGCCCACGCGCGTTCCGTTGCGGCTCTCGAGGTCGGCGAGGATCAGGCGGTCGCCGTCTTCGCGCACGCACGCGTGCCGGCGAGAGATGTAGCGGTCGAGCGTGATACATGCCGAAGCGACCGCGTCGTCGCGACCGATCGTGATCGTGCGATCGAAGGGCCAGGTCTTGCCGTCGAGCGGGCCGCTCAACACCTCGAGCAGATACATTTCGCCGAGACTTATTCCAGGCGGCTCGAACTTCCCCGGTGAAAGTTCGTCATCTGCTCACAAGGCGGCGATAGCCCCCGTGCGCGAATAAGGAGTGATGACAATAGGGACCGGGACGGACCCGTCTGGTCGCGATGCGCTCGGCGAGCTCCTCAAGGATATCGCGAACGAAGAATTCGTTCGCGAACTTCAGGATATCGACCCGGAAGCGTTCCGCGAAGCCGAATTCGAACAGACGCAGGGCATCCTGAACACCCTGAGCGGCAAGACCATCAAGCAAGCGACGATGGAAGACGCGCGGATCGTCATCGAGACCGCCGATGGAAATCGCTACTTCTTCTTCGGCTTTATGGCGTCGACGGGGCCGAAGCCCTAAGCGTCGGCGCTTTCCGTGTCGACCGTCAAGCGATCGACTTCGGATTTAACGTAGCGGATGATCTCGTCCTGATCGCGAGGGTCGATCTGCGTGAACGCGATCCCGTGGAAAAAGCGCTTGTCCTCGGCGTCGTAAAACGAGAGAACGATGCGACCCTTCGCGACGATCTCGCGCTCGACGTTCGGGAGCGGGAAGTGCAGCATCAGGACGGAGCCGAGGGGCAGATCCTCGTCGGTCGCGAGGCGAACGCCTCCGCCACCGAGGTCGCTCGAGAAGCCGGCTTTCGTCTCGGAACTCCCGTCGCGCGCGTAATTCACCGTCATTTCGACGGCGACACGAACGTAGCGGCGGCGGTACGGAACCTCGCCGGTCTTCGAAACGCCTTCAGACTCGCTCAAGAACGCGCTTTCCATTGCATCTCCCGTGTCTTCTTCGACACCCGTCAATTGGCTTTTATTTGAGCCGGACCGTGGTAGTTCAACGAGGCATACGCCCGGGACCGATGCAGCGGCCACGACTGTGGACCGGGGCACATTCTCGGGCTATCTGTAGAGTGTATCGGCAGCGAAGAGCGCGCCCAGCATCACATGTTCGCGGGTGGTGCCTCCCTGGAGGTAGACTTCGTACGGCGGCCGGAGCGGTGCGTCGCACGAAAGCTCGATCGTGGCCCCGTTGACGAAGGCGCCCCCCGACATGATCACGGGATCGGTGTAGCCGGGAACGGGACCCGGCTCGGGGGCGAAGCGCGCGTTGATGGGCATCGCCCGCTGAAGGCCGCGCGCGAAAGCGATCAGTCGCTCCGGCGACCCGAGGCGGATCGCCTGGACGATGTCGCTGCGCTCGCCGCCCGGGAGCGGGTCGACCGGCTCGCCGAGCTCGGCGAAGAGCGCCGCGGCGAGGTCGAGCCCGGCGAGGCATTCCCCGACCACGAGCGGCGCGATCGAGAGCCCCTGAACGAGCGCTCGGCCGAAGCCGAGCGTCGAGCCGACCGCGGCGCCGAGCCCGGGGGCATAGTGTCGGGCGGCGATGCGTTCGATCGCATCGGCGCGCCCGATCGCATAGCCGCCGCCCGGGGCGAGGCCGCCGCCGAGATTCTTGATGAGCGACCCCATGACCACGTCGACGCCGTGGTGGGTCGGCTCCGTCGCTTCGACGAGTTCGCCGTAGCAGTTGTCCACGAGCACGAGCGCGCCCGGAGCCGCCTCGCGTGCGACGCGCGCGACCTCGCCACACGCTTCCGCGGAGAGAGATTTTCGCGACGCGTACCCGCGCGAACGCTGCACGAAGACGACGTCGACGCCTTCGCGACACGCCGCGCGTAGCGCCGCGAGATCCACGAGCCCGTCGCGCAGGGGCACCTCGTCGTAGCGCGCGCCGCGACGCACGAGCGAGTACGGCGCGTCCACGATTGCGTTACGCAGCGTATCGTAGGGGCGTCCCGTTGCCGAGAGCAGACGCCCGGCATGCGGCAAACATGCATCGAGCGCCGTGACGATCGCGTGCGTGCCGCTCACGAACGAGAGGCGCGCGAGCGCGCGTTCGGCGCCGAAGACGCGCGCGAGAAGCGACTCGTAGCGCGCCCGTGCCGCATCGTCGTAGCCGTATCCGAGCGTACCCGCGAGATCGCTCTCCGCGACGCCTTCCTCCGCGAACGCGCGCAACACGTTCGCGTGCACGCGCGAACGAACGGCGGAGCGCGCGCTCGCATCGACGCGCGATACGGCGCGCCGCGCGGCTTCCGCAACGACCGGGCTCACCGCGAAATTCTCGAGGAGCTCGTCGATCACGCGGCGCTCTCGGCACCCGTCGCCGCGCGTTTTTCTTCGGCGCGTTCGTAGGCGGCCACGAAGGGCGTGTAAATCGCAAACGCGATCGCGAGGTTGATCGCGATCAACACGATCGAGCGCCAATCGCGCGTCGCGAAGAACACGCAGAACGGAATCGGAATCGTCGAGGGGATGTAATACGCGGGCTTCGCGACGAACCCGTGCGCCATCGCGAGCCACGACACGACGGCGAGTACGAGCGGCGTTACGACGAACGGAATGCTGAGGATCGGATTGAGGACCACGGGCAACCCGAACATCAGCGGCTCGTTCGCGTTCGCAATCGAGGGTAAGAGCGTCGCGTACGCGATGCGCTTCACGCGCTTTACTTTGCTGCGCAAGAGGAGGATGACGACGGGAAGCGTCGCGCCGGCACCGCCCGGAAAGACGAACAGAAACATCGACACCGTGACGATGTGCGGCAGCGGCTGATTGTGCTGCAACGCCTCGGTGTTTTGCAACTGCAGGTTGATGTAGACCGGTAACACGACCGCCGCGAGGAGCGCGGGCCCGTGAATGCCGATCGTCCAGAGGAGCGTCTCGACGAGCGTGATGATCAGCAGCGCCGGTAAACTATCGCCGAGATCGCCGAGCGGCGCGATCGCGACGTTGAGTGCCGACGTGAGCGAGATGCCGAGCGCGAGGAGCGCGCCGGCGACGCCGAGCACCACGACCGATGCGGCGATCGGCGCGAGCCACGCCGGCAGACGACGCTTCGCGACGTATTGCGCGGCCACGGTCAACATCGCGATCCCGATCGCGAGGAACAAGCCGCTCGAACCGAGCGCTTTCGCGAGCGCCTCGAACGTCGTCGCCTTCGCGTAGGGCAGCGAAAGCGCGAATGCAGCGGCGGCGAGGACGACGGCAAGGGTCCGCGAGACTTCGCGCCGGCCCGCGAGATCGTACGCGAGCACGACCACGAGCATGGCCGACATCACGCCGAACGCAGCCCCGAACGATGCCGAGAAGCGCTGCAACAACGTGCCGGTCGGCTGCGTCGCCATGAACGCGACGAGACCGATGCCGAGGCCGATGAAGCTGACCGGAAGCGCCTGCCGGATCGCGAGCATTTCCGGCGACTCCGCGAAGGCGCGGAGGACCGGGACGACGCGGCCGGCTAGCGAGGCTCGGAAAGCCGCGAAGTCACGAGGGGAAGACACGGGCGTTTGTTTTGCAGCCCGAGGGTCCGAAGCCCCCCGCGAGCCCTTACAGCGTGCGGAAGATGGCGGTGACCTTCCCCACGACCGTTACGTCGTCGGAATAGATCGGCGCCATCGACGGATTCTCCGGTTGCAAACGGATGCGTCCGCTCTCGCGGTAGAAGCGCTTGACGGTCGCTTCACCATCGACCATCGCGACCACGATCTCGCCGTTCGTCGCGTCGGGTTGCGGCGTGACGACGATGAGGTCGCCGTCGAGGATCGCGGCATCGATCATCGATTCGCCGGCCACGCGTAACACGAACGACCCCGGCCGGCGCGCGAGGGCGACCGGAACCACGAGCTCGCCTTCGAGATTCTCCGTCGCCGTGATCGGCGTTCCCGCGGCAACCTTCCCGACGATCGGGAGAACGGCGGCCTCCGGCGCCGCGGCGGTGCGAGGCGCCGCAGCCGAGCCCTTCGCGATCAGCGCGCGCGGCTTCGTCGGATCGCGATGGATCAGGCCGCGCTTCTCGAGCGACTTCAAGTGCGACTGGACCGTGGAAGACGACGAGAGGCCGACGCGTTCGCCGATCTCGCGCACGGACGGCGGGTAGCCGTGTTCTTCCGTGAAGTCGCGGATGACCTCGAGGATGCGCTCTTGGCGCTCCGTCGGGGCACGTTCGATCATATCCACTCCTAGCGACAACGGCGCGCATGCGCCGCGATTGGGTAGAAGGTACCACAGACCCACCTTCAAATGCAAACATACGTTCGAGAAGGCATTGACATATCCACAGCCCGCTTGCTAAAATATGGTGGACGAACGCCTGTTTGGCCCAATATGTGGGCTAGGGAGAGAAACGATGTACTCGCCGAAACGGAAAAGGATGACGCTGATGCCGGCCGTCGCACTCGCGACGTTGAGCGCGCTCATCGCGATCCCGGCGCTCTCGCAATCCCGGCTCTACGCCGCAGCGCCCGTTCACTTCGCCCACGTCACCGTCAAGCACGGCGACAACCTGTGGTCGATCGCCGACCGCTTCACGCCGGCCGACGGCAACGTCCAAGAGACGGTCGACCAGATCGAGGAAGCCAACCACCTCGAGGGCGCGACGGTCGTCCCGGGCGAACACCTCGAGGTTCCCCGCTAGCCGCGACGAGTCGTCGCCTCACGAACATTCCGCCGCGAAGCGAAAAAGGCGCCGGGCTCATAGCCTAGGCGCCTTTTTCTTATGGTCGCTTGGAGAGCACGATGCTGTGGCCGCTGTGGTGCGACAGAAACTCGAGCGACTCCATGATCCACGTATCGAGGCCCGCCTGCGTGTGTCCGGCGACCTCTCGCGCTACATGCTCGCGTTGGATCAACCAGCGCAACTCGGAACCGCTCGTCGCGGGCCAAATCGCCTCTTCGCATTCTTCACAGTGATAACCAAACCGCATCACGAGAACCATTCCCGGAAAGACGAAGGGCCTCCGCCGGAGCGGAGACCCTTCGTTTGGTCGAGACCTCGTCTCGGGGGTTTGCTCGTTAGAGCTTGAGTTGGGCGCTAACGTACACCGACGTCGGATTGTCAGCCGCACCGAAGCCCGGAAGATACGGCGTGTTCGTGTAGGGCTGGATGGTCGCGCCCGGGTTGTAGCTGTTCCCGATGTCGCCGGTCGAGCCGCCGCCGACGAGACCGCCGTAGAAGCACGCCCCGCTAACCGAGAAGCCGACCTTCGAGCCACCGAAGCACGAGCTGAAGAGGTTCGTCACGCTCGCTACGATCGTGATGTTCTTCGTGAGCTCGTAGGACGTCTGAAGGTTGAGGAACACTTCGGTGGGTTCGGTGAACGCGCCGATACCATCGAACGTCTTCGTATACGGATCCGGGATCGAGAAGCCGGAGACCGTGCACGACGTCACGTCGTACGGTGCGCCGCCCGCTGCCCCGTACGGATAGCGCGGATCGCCTGTCGTCGACGAGGTGAGCGCCGCGCCGCACGCTTCGGGGTTAACACCCTCAGTCGAGTTCGGCGTGCCGTACTTCTGCCCGGCGACCATTTGGAAGACCGGAGTGATCGAGAACGGACCCTTCTTGTAATTCAGGATGAGCGTCCCAACGTATGGTGCTCCATACGCCGTGGACGATGTCCCGATTCCCGCCGGAAACGTATCGTACGTGGCATACGAACCGTTCGGGTCCATCAGACCCTGCACGGGTGCATTCCAGTACGGATTGGCGATCGCTCCGGCCGTACCGCACGGGACCGGAACGCCGTTCGCGCCAGTTTCGGAATTCGCGGGAGAGTAGCAGGCCGATGCCGCGACACCGGTCGTCGTCGTACCACAAATCGGTTGACCGTACGCGGTCTTACCGTAGTATTTGCCACCGACCGCGCATGCCGAGGTGTACGCGTTGTACGTCGAGATCGAGGTGTTGAGTGGCGTAATGATCGACGAGCCGTTCGAGAGCGTCTGGTAGTTGATGTAGCTGTTCGTATACGTGAACGACAGCTTCGCCGCCAGACCGTCCCGATTGAAATCGCCCTTGTCGAGTTCGAACTCGACGCCGTCCGACGTCTGCCGACCAACGTTGAGACCCGAAACGAATCCGGTCTGCTGGTTGAGGTAGAACTGCTGGATCTGGTTTTGCGTCTTGCGGTAGAACGGCGAAACCTTGATCGCGATTTGTCCCGGCAGAGACTTCTCGATCGAGAAGTCGTAGTTGTTCGACGTCGGCGGCACGACCGAGTGGTCGGGCGACGTGAAGCCGAACCGCTGGAAGCCGTACGTCCCGTAGAGCGTCGCCGGCGCGTTCTGTTGCAGCGTGTTGTACTGCTGGAATGCGCTGTTCGGCGCCTGGGAGTAGCGACCGTAGCTCGCACGAAGCACCGTCGACGGATCGAGAGTGTACGTTCCGCCGAGGCGGGGTTCGAACTCGGTGTAGCTCTCGGTCACGATGCCGAGCGGATTCTGAAAATCGGCCGGCGTCGTGCCCGCCGGGCACGCGGCGGTCGGCTCCTTCGCGACGAGATTCTGATTCGCGTCGAGACAGTTGTCGAGGTTATACGCATTGTAGAAGAACGTCCGCGCTGCCGTTCCGGCCGTCGAACCGCCCTGGTATTGGAAGATGTCCATGCGCAAGCCACCGTTGATGGCGATCTTGCTCGTCGGGTGGAAGTCGTCCGTAAGCGACGCAGCGTAGAATATCGGCTTTACCGTGTTGTACGTGGCGTACTGACCGTTTCCGGTAATTAAGTATTCGCACGGACCGCCTCCGCACGTCCCGGTCGCTGCGGGGATTGCACCCTTCTGGGCGTCGGTTAACGACGCCGTTGCGGCGGTGGGGTCGACGCATGAGATGGGAGCGCCTCCGCCCGCCGCGTAACAGAGACCGTCCGTCGGGTTTGCGCTGTCGACGAGATAAGCGAAATTGTTTCTCGCCCCGCCGAAGGCATTCAAGTAGCCGGTGTTATTATCGCGTAGCGCGGAGGCCGTGGTATACGAGCCTTGCAGTTGCAAGAGGTTCTGAGCGTTGAGCTGATCGACGAACGTGCCGCTCACACCACGCGTATGACTCGAGAGTTCGTAATCGCCGGACACAAAGCCTAAGAAGTCCGAGTACGTGCTTTGCGCGCCCGTCTGTAGCCAGTCCGAGTAGTACGTGTAGCCGTAGACCTTGAGCAAAGCGTTTTGGCTGAACGGATGCGTGAACTGCAGTTTCAGGATGCCCTGATCGTTCACGAAGTCGTCCTCAAGATTGGCCGGGATCGCGGAACCGGCGAGACGCCCCGTCGGATCGGCCGAGTGCGGGAAGTTCTGCGGGCCGATAAGGCTCTGATAGTTCGCAGGAACCGCCGTTCCCGTCGGACCGTTGTAGATCAAGCCGTCGACGTAAAAGGGAACGCCGAGGCCGATCGTGTCGAGATACGCCGCGCCGCCCTGATCGTTCGTCGACGTGTATCCATAGGTCTTGAGCGCGTTGACCATCCCGAGGACTTGAATATCGTCCTTGAGACCGTTTTTGCGTGGGAGAGCGAGGTGAAGGTTGATCACGTTGTCGCGGTCGACAACCTCCGACTGCGCGAAGAGATTGTTCGAACCGAGAACGAACGCGTTCGTCGATCCGAAGTAGGCGTTATAAAGATTGACGCCCGTACCATATTCGGAGCCGTTCGGCGCGAAGCACGACGGGACGCTCGTTGCCGTGATCCCGGTTGTCGGACACGGCGCGAGCGGAGCTCCGAAAAGTTGACCGACGCTTCGGCCGTTATATTGATCGGTGTAGCGGTAGTCTTGCGTGTAGCCGCCGACGCCGACGTAGTACGAAAAATTGCGATTCGACGTCGCGCCGCCGAATTCGATTGCGGCCTTATGGTAGAACGTCGGGCCGCCGATGGCGAGGTCGCCCGTGAGGAAGCCCGGATACGTTCCCGTCCGGATCACCTGGTTGATGAAACCGGAGAGGCCCTGCGCCTCGGAGCTGGCCGGGCCACCGCCCGTGTAGACCTGAAGTTCTTGCTGGCCGAGCGACGATGCCGGGCCCGAGGGGTAATTGTCGAACGCGCGATTGACCGGGACGCCGTCGATTTCGTAACCGATCTGGTCGTAGTCGCCACCGCGAATGCTGAGCGACGGACCGGCGCCGATGTAGCCCGCTTGACCCGGAGCAACGAAGACACCCGGGACCGTCGAAAGCGCGGAGAACGCGCTATTTTGCGTGCCGCCACCGCCGGCAACCGAGGCCTTCGCCTGGGCCGTCGCGTCGATCGAATACACGTCCGACGTGGTGCCGGGCTTCACGAGCGAACCCGCGGCGCGGGTCGTCGCGCCGCCAATGAGCTTCAGCTGTTTCGCAACGGGGAAGCTCAACGTTCGCGAGTTGTCCGCGATGATGTTGATGCCGGAAATCGACGTCTCCTGATAGCCCGGATACTCGATCGACACGGTGTACGTATCGGGAATGAGCGTCAGGAAAGAAAAGTGGCCGCCGGCGTCGGTGACGGCCGTGGCGACCTGAGAGGGGCTCGCGGCGGTGACTTTCGCGCCGGAGAGGGGGGCGTTCGTAGCGGAATCGACCGCGACTCCTGACAGCTGACCGGTCGTGCCTGCCAGAACCATCGTTCCCTGGCAGAGTAAACCGGCGAGTGTCAAGACCGCGACGAGCGCTCGAAACGGCGATCGTGTAAGCATCGGGCTCCTTAACGGTTTGAGGACAATACGGAAACACGGCCCACGCGAAAGCGGGAGCCGAAAGATGCCCGAAGGCATCGATTTCGTGGAACGTCCATTAAGTAGCCTTAAGCCGGGGACCTGGCTAATCTGGAAAATTTATGGGAAATTCTCAGACCAGGGCGGCGAGTCGCTCCTTCACGAGCGCGGGGATGTCCGAAGGGCGGTCCGCCACGGGCACGCCGGCCGCGGCAAATGCGGCAAGTTTGCTCTCGGGCGTTCCGAAGTTGCCGGAAATGATCGCGCCCGCGTGGCCCAGCCGCTTTCCCTTGGGAGCCGAGCGGCCACCGATGAACGCGACGGCCGGCTTGTTCGGAAGATGCTCCTTGATGAACGCGGCCGCGTCTTCTTCATCGGAGCCGCCGATCTCGCCGCAGACCACGACCGCATCCGTTTCCGGATCGTTCGCGAACGCGCGGAGGCAATCCACGAACGTGGTGCCGATGATCGGGTCGCCGCCGATGCCGACGCACGTGGACTGCCCGAGGCCGGCCTTCGTGAGTCCGTCGACGATCTCGTACGTGAGCGTGCCCGAGCGCGAGATCATGCCGACGCGCCCTTCTTTGAATACGTGCCCCGGCATGATGCCGACGAGCGCTTTGCCGGGGGAAACGAGGCCGGGGCAATTCGGCCCGATGATCTGCATCGATTTCGTCGTCGCGACGACCTTGAGCATGTCGTGCGCCGGAATGCCTTCCGTGATGCACACGGCGAGCTTGATGCCCGCATCGTACGCTTCGTAGAGCGCGTCGGCAGCGAACGGCGGCGGCACGAAGATGATCGTGTGCGTGGCGCCCGTCGCGTCGACGGCGTCCTTCACCGTGTTGAACACCGGCTGCCCGCTCTCGATGCTCGTGCCGCCCTTGCCGGGGGTCACGCCGCCGACGAGATTCGTTCCGTACGCGAGCATGCGTTGCGTGTGAAAGAGACCTTCGCGCCCGGTGATGCCCTGCACGATGACCTTCGAATTCTTGTCGAGATAAATCGCCACGGTCCTAAACCTTCGCCTTCGCAAACTCGACGGCGCGCCGCGCGCCCTCATCCATCGTTTCCACCGGATTCATTCCGGCGGCCGCGAGGATCTCGCGGCCTTCTTTTTCGTTTGTGCCCGTCAACCGCACGACGAGCGGTACTTTTCGCACGTCGTCGCCCTTGAGCGCCTCGACGATGCCGAGCGCGACTTGATCGCCGCGCGTGATGCCGCCGAAAATGTTGATGAACATCGCCTTGACCTTCGGGTCGCCCGTGACGAGCTTGTAGCTCTTCTTCACGAGGTCGGCTTGCGCGCCGCCGCCGATATCGAGGAAGTTCGCCGCTTCGCCACCTGCGATGCGGATCGCATCCATCGTGCCCATGCCGAGCCCCGCGCCGTTCGCGATCACGCCGATATCGCCATCGAGCTTCGCATAGTTCGACATGCCGAGCCCGATCTCGACCGCTGCCGCCTGATCTTCGTCAGCCGGGCCGTCGTTACGCCATTCGTTTAGTTCCGGATGCTTGTAGAGCCCGTTGTCGTCGAGCTCGACCTTCGCGTCGCTCGCGATCACCTCACCGGATTTCGTGAGGACGAGCGGATTGATTTCGACGAGGTTCGCGCCGTATTCCATGAAGAGCGTGTAGAGGCCGCCGAGAATTTTCGGGAAAGCCTTCATGTACCCGGCGGGGAGCTTCGCCGCGAACGCGAGCTGACGCGCTTCGAACGGTTGGAAACCGATTGCGGGATCGATCCAATATTTGCTGATCGCATCGGGATCCGACTCCGCGACCTCTTCGACGTCCATGCCGCCTTGCGAGGTGACGATCACGACGGGCTTCTTCGTGGCGCGATCGATCGTGATCGATGCGTAGGCCTCGCTCTCGATCGCGACCTTCTCCTCGACCAGGAGCGAGCGCACTTCTTCACCGTCGGGGTTCTGTTGATTCTTGAGGACCTTACCGATCAGTTCTTTCGCGAAGGCCGCGCCTTCGGCAGCCGTGTCGGCGAATTTGATGCCGCCCGCTTTGCCGCGGCCGCCCATCATCACCTGACTCTTGATGACCCACGAGCCCGGATGCTCCGCGATGTACGCTTCGACCTCACCCGGGGTCCGCGCGAACACGCCGCGCGGCGTCGGAATTCCGACGCGGCGAAAGAGCTCTTTGCCCTGGTATTCCATCAACTTCACGACGACTCGATCTCCGTTCGAAAGGCCAAACGAAACGAGCTTTCCCAGCCGCGCCCGAAACCCTCGACGACGAACGTCGCACCGCGCCCGAGAGTGTATACGACGACGAGTTAACCCTGAAAATACCGGATCGATCCGGCATAGCGTGACACCATGACGTCGGACGTTACCAGGGTTACGTTTTCTACGAGCGACTGCGCGACGAGAATCCGATCGAAGGGATCCTTATGGATCGCGGGGAGCGCAGCAATTGCTACCGCGTGCTCGCTCGAAATCGCAATTTCGCGATACCCGTTGTCGAGGAGACCTCGCCTCAGCAAACGCGCATCGACGTTGAAATCAGGCCGCTCGATTGAAGACTTGATGGCGACTTCCCAAAGACTGGCGGCGCTGAAATTCAGTTCGTTCTCCGGATCTTCGAGCAAAGGGATCGCGTCGGGAGGGAGACGCGCCACGGAGAACGCGGACCAAAGCAACAGATGCGTATCCAATAAGAGCCGCACGCCGAGCGCTACCGAAACAGCTCTTCGATTTCCGTCTCACCCATTCGATCGAAGTCGTCGGGGACCGACATGCCGCTTCCGGCGAGGAAGCCAAACCGGCGCGGCGCTGCGGGCGCATCGAGAGCAGAAACCTTGACGAGGGGCTTCCCCGCTTTCGCAATCACGAACGACTCGCCGCGAGCGGCTTTCTCGACAAGCGCCGAAAGTTGGGTCTTCGCCTCGTGTATATTCACAATTCTCAAAAGCTGCAACCTCGATCGGGTAAACTAAGCCCCGTTAGTCTAGTCTATGGGATCGCTCCCGTCAACCTCAGTCGAAGCGGCCGAGGAGGGAGCGGGCGATGATCAGCTGTTGGATTTCGCTCGTGCCCTCGTAGATTTCCGTGATCTTTGCATCGCGGTAGTAGCGCTCGACGGGGAACTCGGTCGTGTAGCCGTAGCCGCCGTGGATTTGCAGCGCTTCCGCGGCATGTTTGCGGGCCGCCGTCGAGGCGAAGAGCTTCGCTTTGCTGGCGGGGATGGCGAACGGTTCGCCGCGGTCGCAGAGGGCGGCCGCGCGATACACGAGGAGGCGCGCGGCGTCGAGGTCCATGGCCATCTGCGCGATCTTGAACGACACGCCTTCGAAGGCGGCGATCGGCTTGCCGAACGCCTCGCGCTCGCGTGCGAACGCGACCGACGCGTCGAGGCAGGCCGCGAGGATGCCCGTCGCCTGCGCGGCGATGCCGATCCGCCCGGCCGTCAACGCGCTCATCGCCATCGTGAAGCCCGTGCCTTCCTCACCGAGCAGCGCGCTCGCGGGGACGCGCACGTCGTCGAAGGCGAGATCGCACGTGTTGCTCGTGTGGATGCCGAGTTTTTCCGTGACCTTTTCGATCACGATGCCCGGCGTCGCGTTGTCGATCAGGAACGCGGAGATGCCCTTCGAGCCCGGGCCGCCCGTGCGGAACATCCCCATCGTTACGGCGGCATAGCTTCCGTTCGTGCACCATTGCTTGCGGCCGCTCAAAACGTACGAATCGCCGTCGCGCCGCGCGGTGCTGATCAGCGCGCTCGCATCCGAACCCGCGCCCGGTTCCGTGAGTGCGAACCCGGCGATCGCATCGCCCGTCGCGATCATCGGAAGATACCGCGACTTCTGTTCGTCGTTGCCGAGCCGTAGGATCGCGGAGCCGATCATCGCGTGAACGGAAAGCGTCACGGCCGTGCCGGCATCGACGCGCGCCAGCTCTTCGATCGCGAGAGCGTATGAGACGTAGTCGGCGCCAGCGCCCCCATACGCTTCGGGAACGATGATGCCCATCAGCCCGGCGTCGCAGAGCGTCGTATACAACGCACGCGGGAACACGTGATCGCGATCCCACCGCGCGACGTTCGGCGCGATTTCGCGAAGCGCGATTTCGCGCGCGAGGTCGCCAACCGCGCGCTGTTCCGGCGTTACGTCGAAGAGCGCGGGTTCCGTGGTCTCGAGCATCGGTACGGAACCTTAGACTTTGATCAGGAGCGCGTCGCCTTGCCCGCCACCGCTGCAGATCGCCGCGATGCCGTACCCGCCGCCGAGACGGCGCAATTGCCGGACGACGGAGCCGACGATGCGAGCGCCGGACGCGCCGACCGGATGGCCGAGGGCGACCGCTCCGCCGAGCGCGTTCAATTTCCGCGGGTCGACACCGAGCAGGTTCGCCGTGCTCCACGCGACGGCGGCGAAGGCTTCGTTGACTTCCCACACCGCGATGTCGGACGGCTTGAGGCCGTTCTTCTCGAGCACGAGTTGCGCCGCCATCGCGGGCGTCAGCGCCAGGTACGCCGGATCCCACGAAGCGTCGGCATGATCGACGATGGTCGCGAGCACTTCGTAGCCATGGCTCGTTGCGTAGTCTTCGCTCGCGAGCACGAGTGCGGCCGCGCCGTCGTTGACGCCCGGCGCGTTGCCGGCCGTCACGGTACCGTCTTTCTCGAGCGGCGGGAGCTTCGCGAGCCCCTCGACCGTGGTCTCGGCGCGAATCGGCTCGTCCTTGTCGACGAGCGTGAACGGCGCGTCGCCCGTCACGTACGAGTTGTAACGCGCGAGTTGTGCCTGCATGTTTTCCGGCGGCGCGTGGAAGAGCTTGTCGGCCGCACCCGCGGCGCCGGCCGCGACGGGAACGCGCGCCCGCGCCGGCTCCGGCAGCGCGTCGATCACGAGCTTGCCCTTCGCTTTCGTCGCGACTTTGAGCGCGACGATCTCTTCGCCGAGCAGACCGTCGGCCGTCGCCTTCGCCGCGCGCTGATGCGAGATCGCGGCAAACTCGTCTTGTACGGCGCGCGTGATCCCGAGGTCGGCGTTCACGCGCGTTTGCGCTTGCGCCATCGTCCAACCCGAGAACGGATCGAGCAGCGCATCGTAGTTCATCAAGTCGAGGAACGCGCCGTCGCCGAAACGATACCCGAAGCGCGCGTTCGCGGCCGCGTAGGGCGCGTTCGACATCGATTCCATGCCGCCGGCGAGCACGACGTTCTTCGCATCGGAATTGATCGCGCGCATGGCGTGGACGATCGCGATGAGGCCCGACGCGCAGACCTTGTTCACGGTCTCGAACGTGGTCGTCTTCGCGAGGCCGGCCTTGAACATCGCTTGCCGCGCCGGCGCCTGGCCGACCGCCGCCTGAATCACGTTGCCCATGATCACGTGTTCGATCTCGGCCGGATCGAGCTTCGCGCGCTCGACGGCCGCGCGAATCGCCTCGCCGCCGAGGGTCGTTGCGGAGAGGCCGGAGATGGCCCCGCCGAGCCTTCCGAAGGGCGTGCGGGCGGTGCTGAGGACGACGGTTTTGGACTGCATAACGCCTCTGTGATTCCCGATGGCCGCGAGGCAGACCTCGACCGGAAAAGTCGGCGCTAGACGCCCCGAGCCGCCGTCTGGGTGCAGACGATCCGCTCGTCGGGCGAACACGAAACGCATTCGAATTGGATCGTGACGTGCCCGATCGCGAACTCGTCGTGCAGGCGCGTTTCGAGGGCGTGGAGCACGGAAGACGCTTCGCTGATCCGCTTGTCCTCGAGCAGGACGTGCGCGGAGAGCACGTGATCGCTGCTGCCGAGGCTCCATACGTGCAGGTCGTGCACACCGACCACGCCCGGCACGTCGCGCATCCGATCGGCGACGACCGACGTCGCCGCATGTGCCGGGGCGCTCTGAAGAAGGACGTCTGCCGATTCGCGCACGATCCGCACGACGCCGATCACGATCAGGGCCGCGACGCCGAGCGACACGATGGGGTCGATCCACGTGGCGTGCGTCGCGAGTACCGCGAGGCCCCCGAGCACGACCGCGAGCGCGCCGATCGCGTCGCCCGCCACGTGGAAGAGCGCGGCGCGCACGTTCATGTCGCCGTGCGAGAAGCGCGCGAGGGAGAGCCCGATCGTGACGTTGACCGCGAGGCCGATCGCCGCGAAGGTCGCCATCGGACCGCCCTGCGGAAGCTCCGGCGCGCCGAGGCGATGGATCGCTTCGAGCACGATCGCGACCGTCACGCCGAAGAGCAGCACGCCGTTCGCGAGCGCGGCCAGGATCTCGAAGCGCGCGTACCCGTAGGTGCGCGTCGCGTTCGCGGGGCGGCGCATCTGCCATGCCGCGAAGAGCGAGATCCCGAGCGCGAGCACGTCCATGAACACGTGCGCCGAATCCGAGAGCAGCGCGAGGCTGTGCGAGACGAATCCGCCGACGAGTTCGAGCACGGCGACGAAGAGCGTGAGCCCGAGCGCGAGCCCGAGCGGTGCGTCGTGGCCGCCGTGGTCGTGATCGTGGTCGTGATGGCCGCTCATGGGGCCGGCGCGGACGCTGCCTTGAACGCGAGCGCGAGCAACATCGCGCCGAACGTCACGAACGTGCGGCTCTCCGCGCGCACGATTACGCTCGGGTCGTACGTGCCGGCCTGCGAACCGGCCGGTGCAAGAGCGGGCACGACCCGCGGTACCTGCGCCACGTAGTCGTCGAACGCATCGCCGAACGTCTCGCGCAAGTACGCCTCTTCGAGCGGAACGATGGCCGCATAGACGCCGAGCATCGTCCCGAGTCCCGCCGCCGTGAGGGTGGCGCGCTGCGCGGGCGAGCACGCGCCCGTGAACGCGATCGTGAATCCGAGTGCGGTCAGGAAATTCCCGACGTACAGCGGATTGCGGACGTAGCTATACGGACCGGCCGTCACGAGTTGCGGCGCGGTCACGGTATCGCCGCGCGTCGTCACGCCCGAGAATCCAACCGCCCAGATGCGCAGCGCTTCACCGGCGAGCGCGAGCGGAACCCCGATGGCGATCGAATTGCGCGAGGGCTTTCCGAGTAGGGCGAGCGAGACCGCGGGCAATGCGAGCAGCGTCCCTCGGTTCTTGAAGAACGCATCGCGCCACGATCGTCCGGATTCACTCGCCATCGGTCAAAGACTCCTCGATTCGCGCGGCGATCTCCGCGAACGGGCGCTGCCGCTCGCGCGCGATCCGCGCAACGTCATCGTATTCGAGCGTCCGGCGGCGTTGTCCGTCGATGATCGCGGTCTTCACGCGCACCTCGCCGAACGGCGTCGCGACCGCCTTCGTTTCGCGCGGCAACGTATAGCGTCGCTCGCGGCGCACGCGAACGCCGAGCGTCGTCGTTTCCGCCAGCATCGCGTGGGCGACGGCCGCCTCGCACGCGGGCGGTGCGATCGCGCCGAACAGGATCGCGGGGCGCGACTTCTTCATCGTAACCGGCGCGAGCCACACGTCGAACGCACCGGCCGCGAGCGTACGCTCGAGCGCGAGTTCGAAACGCTGCGGCGACATGTCGTCGACGTTCGCTTCGAGCACCGAGACCTCGTCGTGCAGCAGCTCCCCGTCAGCCGCCGCAGCGCTCGCGAGCGTGCCGACCGTCGCTCGCAAGACGTTCGGGATGGTAAAGTCCGAACGACCCGCACCATAACCGATCGCGGAGGCCGTCATCGGAGGGCGCACGCCGGGACGCGCGACGAGTTCCGCGAGAATCGCGGCGCCCGTGGTCGTCACCATTTCGCCCGCGACGTCGGCATCGTAGGTCGGCGCGCCGCGCAAGAGTTCGGCGGTCGCCGGCGGCGGATTCGGATAGCGTCCGTGCTGCATGTCGATCGCGCCGCGCCCCACCGGAAATGCCGAACACCATACGCTCTCGACCTCGAGCAGATCGAGCGCGACGCACGCGCCCGCAACGTCGAGGATCGCATCGACGGCACCGACTTCGTGAAAGTGAATACGATCCGGTGTCGTACCGTGGACCTTCGCTTCGGCGTCCGCGAGCCGAACGTAGATCGCGCTCGCGCGGTTGCGCTGCGACGCCGAGAGTCCGCTGCGCTCGACGATATCGAGCACCTCGGAGAGATGCCGACCGTGACCGTGCGCGCCGGCATGCTCGTGCGCGTGGTGATCTTCGCCCGGCACGATGAAATCGAAATAGGTCGCCGCGATACCATGCTTGTCGACGCGTCGCGATTCGCTCGACCAGCCGTCGACGGGAATCGTGCGCAGCGCGGCGAGGATCCGTTCCGGATCGGCGCCGGCATCGATCATCGCGCCGAGCAGCATGTTGCCGCTCGCGCCGCCGATCATCTCAAAATAGATCGCGCTCACGCGCCCGCACCGACCGTGCGCGCGATTTCGTCGTAGACGTCGCGTAACGTGCGCGCGAGCGCGAACGTCGGCTCCCAGCCGGTGGCCGCGCGCAACTTCGTATTGTCGCCGTACACGATCGGTATGTCGACGGCGCGGACGAGCGCGGGATCCTCGCGAATTTCGACGCCCACGTGCGCGATCGTGACGAGCTTGCGCAAGATGTCGACGATGGCCGTCGGCACGCCGCTGCACACGTTGTAGATCTCGCCGGGCACGCCGCGTTCGCCGAGATCCGCGTACGCCCGCACGACGTCGCGAACGTCGAGAAAGTCGCGCTGCGGCTCGAGATTTCCGACGGTCAGCAACGGATCGCCGCCGGCCGCGATGAGCGCGAGACGCGCGGCGAACGACGGCACGACGAACGGCCGGCTTTGCCCGGGCCCGATCTGGTTGAACGCGCGCGTGACGATCGCATCGATCGCCTTGGCGCGCGTCGCCGCGAGAACGATCGTCTCGCCCGCGAGTTTGCTTGCGGCGTACGGGTTCGAAGGTGCCGTCGTCGCGTCTTCACGGAGCGGCAAATCGCTCGCGGGATGCGCGCCGTACACTTCGCCCGAGCTGACGAACACGAGGCGCATCGGCGCGCCGGGATGGAGGCTCCGAATCGCATCGACGAGACGCGCCGTCCCCATCACGTTCGTATCGAACGTGCCGAGCGGATCTTCCGTGGAACGCGGCACGAACGCTTGCGCGGCTAAGTGGTACACGATATCCGGGCGAGCCGCAACGACCGCATTTCTCACGCTCGCGGCGTCGGCGAGATCGAGTTCGAAATCGACCTCGTCTTCGTCGCCGGCCGGGCGGCCCGCGACGAACGTTTGCGCCCCGCGGCTTTGCAATTCCGCGCAGAGATGGCGGCCGACGAACCCGTTGCCGCCGGTGACGAGGGCTCTCACGCTCAGGCGCGGACGAGCGGCCGCAGACGTTCCAAATCGTGGCGCACCATGCGTTCCACGAGATCCTCGAACGAGGTCTGCGGCTCCCAGCCGAGGACGCGTTTCGCCTTCGCGGCATCGCCGATCAAGAGATCCACTTCGGCGGGACGCATGAAGCGCTGGTCCTCGACGACGTAACGCTCGTAGTCGAGGCCGGCGGCCGCGAACGCGAGCCGACAAAATTCGCGCACCGTGTGCGTGCGACCGGTCGCGATCACGTAGTCGTCCGCCTCGTGATGCTGCAACATCGCCCACATCGCGCGCACGTAGTCGCCCGCAAAACCCCAATCGCGGCGGGCGTCGAGATTGCCGAGCCGCAGATCCTTCGAAAGCCCGTACTTGATGCGCGCGACGCCGTCGGAAATTTTCCGGGTGACGAATTCTTTGCCGCGCCGCTCGCTCTCGTGATTGAAGAGGATGCCGCTCACCGCGAACATGTCGTACGATTCACGATAGTTGATCGTGATCCAATGGCCGTACACTTTTGCGACGCCGTAGGGGCTGCGCGGATAGAACGGCGTGGACTCGGCCTGCGGCGTCTCCACCACCTTCCCGAACATCTCGGAACTCGACGCCTGATAGAAACGGATACGCGGGTTCACTTGGCGGATCGCCTCCAAGACGCGCGTGACCCCGAGCGCGGTGAACTCTCCGGTGAGGACCGGCTGCGCCCACGATGTCGGGACGAACGACTGCGCCGCGAGATTATAGACCTCGTGCGGGCGGATGTCGTCGATCAGCTTGGTCATCGAACTCTGATCGAGGAGGTCGCCCGAGACGATCTCGACCCGGTCGACGATGTGCTCGATCCGCTCGTGGACCTCGGTGCTGGTCCGGCGCGTCATCCCGACCACGCGGTAGCCGTTCTCGAGGAGCAATTCCGCGAGATACGAACCGTCCTGGCCCGTGATACCCGTAATGAGCGCCGTTTTGTTCGCCACGAGGGCGAGTTTTGCGGCCGAGGCCACGAGGCCCCCCGGGCCTTGGCGCCCGGCCTCCAAACACTTCGGCAACGAAACGTCGGGATTAGGGGTCTAACGGCCGGGTATGACCTACGATTATCTGGTGGTCGGCGCGGGGTTCGCCGGGACGACGCTTGCGGAGCGGCTCGCGTCGCAGTGCGGGCACAGCGTGCTCGTGGTCGATTCGCGGGAGCACGTCGGCGGCAACGCCTACGACGAACTGGACGACCACGGCATCCGGGTCCACCGCTACGGGCCGCACATCTTCCATACCTCGAGCGAGCGCGTCGTGCGGTACCTCTCCGAGTTTACGGCCTGGCGGCCCTACGAACACCGGGTGCTCTCGCACGTCGAAGGGCGCGACGTCGCGATGCCGATCTGTAGCCGCACGATCGCCGCGCTCTACGGCCTCGATCTCGACCCGGCGCAGATGGCGGCATTCTTCGAAGAGCGCCGCGAGAAACTGCCGGAGATCCGTAACTCGGAAGATGCGATCGTCTCCCGGGTGGGTCGCGAGATTTACGAGCTCCTCTTCGCGGGCTACACGCGCAAGCAGTGGGGTATCGATGCGCGCGATCTCGATGCGAGCGTTTGTGGCCGCATTCCGATC
>Ga0209611_10003949_pt1 | contig 25476 bp, 23 predicted proteins | sample S1TSphgellanicum_3_FD_187693 | JGI IMG/M metagenome (GOLD analysis project Ga0209611, IMG submission 187693) | Host-associated microbial communities from peat moss isolated from Minnesota, USA - S1T2_Fc - Sphagnum magellanicum MG (SPAdes) (version 2) | ecosystem: Host-associated > Plants > Peat...
ATAATTTTGAATTTAATTGGGGTTATAAATCAAATACAATATAATTTCATTTGATTAATTAATATTTTTAAATTTGAAATAAATTTTACACATGAAAATTTGTGATCAGTTTCACATGTATATAATTTTAATTAAATTAAAACATCATATATATTATGCCACATAAAAAATCATGTGAATAAAATGTTTAATAACAACAATCACATATGATGACACATCACCATTTATGTCATATTATAATGACTAAATTCAATCACAATGCTAGCACTATGCTTCACAATGTGTCATTTGTAATGTTTGTTTTGATTAAAGTGAAAACTAAACTTAATCATAATAGACATTACTATTTTCATAGTTAGTCAAAATAGACATTATTAATCATGTCAATAAAAAAATTCAAATATACAATCATATTAGTCAAATTCAAATAATGAAAAACACATGTTTTTGTTGTAATGAATTTAATATGATATTTTATCCAAATTAATATTGAACATTGTTGTTAAAATTTGGCATGAATTTTAAACATAATGACATTTATCCAAGCTCTTCATCTCAATATATGTTTTTCACTAAATTTGTGATGTTGTTCATTTGCGAATCATCCATAAGAATATTTTGCAAAATTTGGTGATATTGAAAATATGAAAAAAGAAAAATCTTAAACACCTTTTTTGTTGTACACAATTGTAGCGATTTTTGGTAATTTTTTAATTCAAAAATTCAAAAAAACTACAATATAATTTTCTTTCTCCAAAATAATCATATAATGACAAAAATTCACCACAAAAAAATCATTATTTCATCTTTTTTTATTTCATAAATTCATGTTTAAAATTACCCTATTGATTATAAATGAAATATTAAGTTTATCGAGCATTTAACTATGTTCATGTTTTCATTCAAATGTAACCTAAGGGAAATTATTCTTTGCATATTTTGTGAAACATGTGAAATAAAAGGTATTTTTTGGTGATGATATGAAGTAATAGGACATTAGAAGAATATTTTGTAAGAATTAAAAATATTTTAGATATATAATCTAGGCATATTTCCATAATACAAACCTTATTTACATGTAAATAAATTATTTATATATATCATAATTTACAACTTATATTTTTTTGCACATTGTTTGGAAAAAATTGAAGTAACTTCCCCTAGAATGTAACAAAACATATTCACCATATATGCAAATAACCATACATATCACATCCAATCTTCATGAAAATGAAGCTTTGGCCTTTTTAACCCAACAAAAAACTTTTTTTATTTATTGAAGTTTTTCAAATGATGTAATTTTACCACTCAAAATCATGTATAAATATTCATAAAACACCATAATAATAATCAAATTAAAACATATATTCAAGTTTTTTTCAATTTTATGTCTTCATATTCATCAATACATGGCCATTTGTAAATTTTCAAAATGAATGATTCAATTTCACAAAAGATTAAATAGAGTCAAAAATTTTGCATTGATCAACTACCAACTATCCATTATTTATTATTCACTAAATGACCAATGAAACATCTTGAAATTACACAAAAATCGTTGAGGTGCAAATTCACAAATATAAAAACATTATGCATTTTATTTCATTAGAATCCAATGTTTAAAACTTATGCAATAATTCTTCAAAGTCAAAGGATTGTAGGATTTTATTACATACAACAAATCCTTGGCTACTTTCATAAGGATTACACCCACATGCTATTCAATCCAAGGACTAAAAAGGTAATTCTAAATTATAATGTTAAATTTGATGAAACATGCATTAGATTGGGCACTAACATAATATTTTAATGTGTTTCATCTTTGGAATAAAAGATCACAACAAAAGAACTTGACCCATGTGTTTTACTTTTGGAGCAAGACACCACAACAAAGGATTTTGAGAACTTCAAATAATTGCATGAGATTAAAGTATTGTTGAATGTGTTGTAGTCATCCACAAAAAATGAATTTCAAAGATACTTTAGTCTTTTTGATACATCAAATCTAACATAAGGAATAAGTTTCCTTCAACTTGTGATATTTTTTCAAAAAGGATCAAAGCCAATGGTGAATGCAAACAATCATTAAAATTCAATTAAACAAAATTTATTTATACAACCTTAAGCTTGGCTCACGTCTGAAAGCTTTGACAAGTCAAATGGATAAAGGGTCAAAAATAATTTAAGACAAGGAAGGCACCCAAATTCATTCCCCTTGTGAAAGGGAATTACATGAAAATGCAAGGAGTCCCAAAACTCCCAAGTGCATTTTCATTCCTAATAACTTGAAGTTTTGGGGCATCTTGTAATTTTTGAATAAAACTTGAAGGTTCAAACCTTGTCCTTTTTAGACCATTGGAACTTTTTTGAAGAATTGATATTTAAAGTGGGGTCAAATTCCTAGTTTAAACATTTGAAATTGTTAATAGGTTTTTCTATTCCCATTAAAATTTTAACTTTTGAATTTTCCAACAATAGGTACATTAACACTACAAATTCTAAATCTATCTACAATTCCTAAACTCACTTGTACTCAAATTGCACATAACTTCAAGAAAAATATTGCTAAAAAAATGCTTTCATATTTCAAGTGAAAGAGAAACACAAAATCAAATTAATATCAAAAAGTCTCCTTGAATAGGTCTGCCCTTTAAGTCTTTATACTAACTAATTCAATATTTAAATAATCATAACAGACCATTTAAATGATCATTAACTAGTACTTAATTAATAATCCCAAAAATTTAAAAACTACACCTTGTTTAACCACATGTTTCATTATTTATTTTGCCAACTACAAGTTTTGTAGACTTTCAACTAACTATCAACCTATCAACTTGTCTACTAACCTAGTGTAATGTTCCCTATCACTTTCAATAATTGAATAGGTTAATGTCACATGTGAGGTTAATATAACAGGTTAGTTAGATCATTTGTTAAATATAACAACCTACTTAAACCTATAACATGTTAGGTAACTTGTTACTAAATTTGGGTAATAGAAATATAAGTTATAGTTGATTGTGTGGTTAAAAATCAAGATGGCACTATCAAAAAACAGGGTATTTTCCAACTAGCCTTGCAACTCAATTTTTAAGTTACAATGACCACTTGCAACTCACCATATATATAATGCAATTCATTGTAATTCAATTGCAACTATGTTGAAACAACTCATTTTCAACTACTATGCAACTCCACTACAACTACAACCAAAATGTCCTATTAACGTTACTAATTTTCATCCATCCATTTGACACATGGCAATATGAGGATTTTTGGATTGTTTTTTTGAAATATTGATCTCCATCATCTATTATGATTATTAATGATGGTCTGAAATTAGAACACGCAACATAATAAAAAATTGTCACATGGCATAATAATTGAATTTTAATTTATTTATATATATATATATATATATATATATATATTTATTTCAATAGTTAGGTAGGTTGATACATAGCCATAGGTAAGTAGGTTGATATGTTCTAGGACCTACATACCTACTTACTTATGAGGTAACCAAGTAGGTAAGAAAATACCAAATTAGGTGAATTAAAAAATAATACTCTTGTATATTTATTTTTAAAATTTTGTGTTGGACTTTTAGGGTTAAGCTTTTCTGAGCTCATCCCAAAATGACATGTGTAATTTAATGTGAGAATAATAAAAAAACACCTTTTTATATAGTTTGTGACATGCGATTTAAAGATAAAAACATATGGGTTAAATCTTTTAATTGTTTTTCAATTGCAAATTGAGTTGCAACTACATAAAGATTTCCCCACATGTTTTGTGTTTATTTTTCATTATGTAAATGATACAATTAAATTACTATTTATCTGATACTTATATGTGTGAATTAATTATTTAATATTAAATAATCTGATATAGTGATTTAAAATAAATAATTAATTATCAAAATAATTTAATTTAATTTATGTTAAATAATTATTTAAATTTTAGTCAATGAACTAATTATCTAAATTGATTACTCTAACTCAAATAATTAGTTGGTTCATGAATTTAGATAATTAGTATCAAATAATTAATTCTTTTACTTAATTAAATAAAAATTATTCGAAGTCATTAGTCTAATTCATCTTTTTTGTTTGTTAATTATTTTGAATAATCAATTATTTTAATTTAAATAATTTAGATAAATATTTATTCTATTATTATTTGATATTAATTATTGTTCCTATACATTCATATTATTCAATATAATTAACATAATTATTTAGTTAATTAATTTAAAACAAATTATATGAATTACACTTATTTATGTAGATTAATAGTCAAATTATTGAGTCAATAATTTTTTAAAAATATTACATATGAATTTGTATCCTTATTAACTTATAAGTTGTTGCATAATAGTTACAACATAGTTGAACACTAATAGTTCAATACAAGGGCACTAGTAGCACTAGTAGTTGTGTCAATAGGAGTCATAATTACAAATGTATCATATAATGGGCAATGGAAATGTAGACACATAACATGATCGCATGCACATATATTGTACATTAGTTGCAACATAGTTGTTGCATTAGTGACACATTGCAATAGTTCTAAAATAGTTGTCATATGCAACTACAATGCGACTCTTCAAAAAATCAAATATGGTTAATTATGAATGAATGTAAGATGTGTACAAATTATCATATAGAAAACCCATTTTCAATTCACTTGCAATTATAATATAACTAACTAATTTTTTAATAACAATTTATTTATTAATTCCCCGTATTTTTAAGGGGATAGTTGCACAATAATTACAATATCCGAGGGATAGTTGCATAATAGTTGTATATGAGTTGTTTTTTGAGCTTTAATTGTAGGACAATGTGGTTTTGATGATAGCAATTTTTTTTAGTGTGATAATTTGGCATAAGGGCCAAATCACCTCCCATTGGAGAATGTGATATGCTAGTGGAAAGTTATAGAGCAACATTTGAGAACTTTTGAACTAGAGTCCATATATGGAGTTATGAACCCACAAAATAATGGGACTCATAACTTAAAAATTTTGAGACTTTCACTTGTAGGTGAAAGTACTATTGGGTGATACCACAAAGAATGTCACACTATCATTTTCCTAGACCACCTTGATTTTAGGAATGTTTTTCATTTTTTTTGGTACAAAAATTTATTATTATTCATATACTCTTGCATTGTGCACATCATGGGTTTTCTAATGACCCATTTTAATTGTAATTTGGATATGTTTTGATGTTCCTAAACATTTCCTATATCAAAAGTTTCAAGAATGAACATAAGAACTATATAAAAATCCTTAACAACCTTGTATAATTTTATTTCTTGTTGGAGAAAATGCCTATGACATATGTGTAGGGAAAACATCCAATAACAATGTTAAAATGTGTATAGTGAATATTTGGTTTATGGTTGAACATTAGGAAAAGTATTGTCATCTTGGGTAGTAATAAAATTTATACTGGCTTAAGCAATTTGATGCACAAGTGACAATTCAATAATCATGCAAATTGGAAGAGTGGAGAGCACCAAAAGTGAGTGTATGCATGCTTGTGTGAATAGGAATAGAGGATGGCCACCCAATGAAGCAAAGTGTGTGTGAATGGGGAATCGGAAATGGGCACCCAATGGATACTCCTCTTTCCATTGAGGGGTTGCACTTTCAACTTTGGAACTTATACTTTCCTCAAATGTTCCATATTTGCAATTCAACTTTGCCAGAATTTCAATATGCCCCCTAGCTGCACCTTCAGCATGGGCATCTAAAGGAGCATTCACACTTGGTGTTAGGGACTCTAGTGTTGAGTCCCCTAACACCATGCTAGTCATTTAGGACTTACATCTACTTGCCCTGAGCATTTTATGTTAAGCTAACACTCACTTAACATCAAGCTATCGTCCATTTAACATTGGGTGCCACCTAGGATGACACCTAGATTTTCATTTAACACTGACTTAACATCAAGTGTGAATGCACCATAATGTTAATTGAAAGGAAGGAACACGTGCATCTTCCATGAAAGCAATTGAAACTTCCAAAGCTGAAGGTGCAGCTCCTCACTCAATGGAAAGACTTCTTAGTGTGTGTATGTGTGAATTGGAAGAGTGGATGGGCACCCAATGAATGAAAAGTACGTGTGTGCATGGGAATGGGGAGATTAGTAGTTTGGGTGAGAGAAGTAAGTCTTTTGAATGCATGTGAACAGGACCAGGGCCAGGGTGAACCGGCACCCACGTTGGTACCTTTCATCTTTTTGAATGAGGCCCAAAAAATATTAGAATTAAACTCAGAGACCCTGATTGAGTTAAAGCATGGGATATTTGTATATTAGAATTAATTTAAATGGATTTGGGATTTTGGCCATATTAAGCCCAAAAAATGTTAGATTTGAACTTAGAGACCCTGATTTAGTCTAAGCGAGGGATATTTGTAATATTTGGGATTTTGGCCATATTAAGCTCAAGAAATATTAGATTTGAACTTAGAGACCCTGATTTAGTCGAAGTGAGGGATATTCATAATATTTGGAAAAAAATGAAATGGATTTTGGGATTTTGGTCATATTAAGCTCAAAAAATGTTAGTTTAAAAACTCAGAGACCCTGATTTAGTCTAAGCATGGAATATTTGTAATATTTGAAAATAATTGAAATGGATTTTGGGATTTTGGTCATATTAAGCTCAAAAAATGTTAGTTTAAAAACTCAGAGACCCTGATTTAGTCTAAGCATGGAATATTTGTAATATTTGAAAATAATTGAAATGGATTTTGGGATTTTGGCCACATTAAGCCCAAAAAATGTTCGATTTGAACTCAGAGTCCCTGATTTAGTCTGAGCATGGGATATTTGTAATAGGTATTTGGAAAGAATTTAAATGGATTTTGGGATTTTAACCATGGTTGCCAACGTGGGTGCTAAGGCCAGGACCGGTAGGTCGAGGAGGAACTGACAACTGGCCCAGTTAAGTGAACCCGTGGGCCAGGTCCAGATCACACCGTCAGAGGGGTTTGTCACAGGTGTACGGTTATGAGCATGGGCCACTCACACCAGGGTATACCCTAACCGAGCCTGCGCGACGAAACCCTAATTGGCTGGCAGCAGCCCTGTGGTAGAAAGAGTCGTGGGAGACACACACAAAGAGAGAAGAAGTCTTACGTTTTGCTGCCTGAAACACAAACCAGGCACACGGCTCCCTGCCCTGGCTGCTGCCGCTGCTAATCGGTTGAAGATCAAGTAAGTCCTTGAATCATCTTTTGATTTTTGGTATTGTCTTTTCCATATTGTCTTTCTGTCAGGAGAGTTTTTTGTGGAAAAGAAATTGGCGGTGGTGGAAGCAAGCAAGCAAGGAAGGAAGTAAGTGGTAAGGTCTTGGTGGTGGTGCAGATGGCGGACGGGGGAGACACCGACAAGAATATCGAGATATGGAAGATCAAGAAGCTTATCAAGGCCTTGGAGTCTGCTCGTGGGAATGGCACGTCCATGATATCTCTCATCATGCCTCCTAGGTCACACTCTTTTTTCACGCTCTTTTTTTCGCTTTGAGGATCTGCTTGTTGTTGTTGTTGTTGATAGATTTGGAGTTGAGATAATGTGATTTCTTTACCGTTTTGAGATCGGTCGTATCGGTAGAAAGGGAAGAAGCCAGATATAACTGTGGTAAAGCTGAGATTGTAGGAGGATAGATTGTTTTACAAATTTAGTGTTTGTTTTGGTGGAGTTTGTTTGTGTTCAGAATATGCTTCCTTGTGAAAGCTCTAGTGAGGGAAAACTTTTTCTTTTCCTGTGAAAATTTAGTAGTCCTGTATATATTATGTTGCGCTGGGCTACCAAGATTAAGGCTTCTTTTCACCGTTTGGAATCTTCATTTTGGACAGTACGCCTGACAAAGGCAGGAAAATTTTGCATTACAGAGGAGCCTTCAGAAGCTGGCATGGTGATTGGCTTGCCATATCTTGTGCTTAGTTCTGTATTATTGGTCTTTGGCTTCTGTCACAGGGCTATGGTGACAATTGATTTACCCCAAAGTTACTAATGCAATACTAGTTACAATATATGTCTCTGTTATGTTTTTTGTCAAGTAAGCTAAAGGGGCCAGCCTTTGTTAAAACAATTGCTGAGGTCAGGATATCTCTTGCTTGTTCAAACTGTTCAACATATGTCTCTTAAATGCCTCAAATCTCTATTCTTTGATGATTGCCCGAAGGCATGATCATCCACTAGTGATCAATGTTTCAGATTGAGCATGGTAAAGACCATTATGTTTCCCATCTACTATAAAGTGAAACCTTGTGTAGGCTTTGGGTCCAGTCTGACCTAAAATTGAAACCTGAAGTCTGGGTTATGTTATGTACGTAAGCCACTGAAAGACTTATGGGGTTTTTCAATCTCATAGGTTATTTCACCTGTTGCATGCGATGCAGTTCATCAATCAAACCTCAAATGTTGGTTCACTTATAGGTGTGATGGTAGGCTCTAGTGATCTTTGGTAGCCAAGTTTCTCTGTGATATGCTTAAATCCCTAAAGGTACCCAGTGTGTTTCAGGTTTTACATATGGGATAAAGAACTAGCTGCTTGTTCAAGACTCGGCAAGTAATTGTTAAGGCTTACATGATTGCTTCTGCAATTGTGAGTGAAAGCCAGGATGCAGAATTTTGTGTGTTCTTTTGGCTGGAAGTCAAGCAGTTTAATTGGACAGTTATCTACACCTGCTGTGGGAGCTGATGAAGTCAGTTGCAAGTAATGGCAGCTCGTCACAGGCAGTCATAATGAAGGTGATGGTCTGATACTTTGTGAGTGATGCTCACAAGGTTATGACCACACTCATTCTTGTCTTGTTTCTTTTGTTTTGGCTGGAATATGCACAATGGTTACAGTGTAACTGTGGGAGTTTCCCTGCAATCTCATAGACATATTGTAGGACACTAACATTTACACTGTGAGTTCAGGGATCAGGTTTCACGGGTAACAAAGATGCTGGGTGATGAGTTTGGTACGGCCTCAAATATCAAGAACAGGGTCAACCGACAGTCTGTGTTAGGGGCCATCACATCAGCTCAGCAGCGTCTGAAGCTGTACAACAAGGTGCCACCCAATGGGCTTGTTTTGTACACTGGTACCATTGTTACAGATGATGGCAAAGAAAAGAAGGTGTGTTTGCCTTTACATGTACTTCTGTTAGGCCTTCCTGCAATCTACTCAGGGGAAGTAACATGCTGTCATGGCTCCCTGTTCATGATGTGCTTCCTGATATTAGGGAATCTTTGATGCATGTTTCTGAATTCAGTTTTTCTGTGTAAACTGGTAATAGTTTCTTCAGCCTGTCTATTAGTATTTCACTCAGCTTCCCATAGAAGTTGCTTAAGTCCCAATGTTGTCTTGTGTTCTTCTGGAGTGCTTAAAACATGATGATTCCCAGGTCTTTCATGTGACAAGGGAAAGTTTGATTAAATTTTCAGGGAATTTAAGCCTTTGGGATGTTACAGAGTTCTTCTGTATTGCCTTAAATTTCATGTCTGGGCAAGAACTTGTGCCCCTAGACTGCTACAGATTGAATTTTGATTAAATGTTGAGGCCTTGCTTTTGTATTTGCTTTTGTCCATACCTTTTTTTGGGTAGAGAATGTCCTCTTCTAAAGCAAATAACACCATATGTTTGTGTCATGTAATTGTAGGTGACAATTGATTTTGAGCCATTCAAGCCGATAAATGCATCCCTTTACTTGTGTGACAATAAATTCCACACAGAGGCATTGAATGAACTCTTGGAGTCAGACGACAAATTTGGGTTCATTATAATGGATGGGAATGGCACTCTTTTTGGGACACTGAGTGGTAATACTCGTGAAGTGCTCCACAAGTTCACTGTTGATCTTCCCAAGAAGCATGGACGTGGTGGGCAATCTGCTCTCCGGTTTGCTCGGCTCCGGATGGAAAAACGGCATAATTATGTAAGGAAAACTGCAGAACTTGCCACCCAGTTCTACATCAATCCAGCTACAAGTCAGCCCAATGTATCAGGTAGGCTGATCTGCCCATGGTCAAGCATGTAAGGATCAACAATGATGGAACTTCACCATCATTCACAATGATCTCTTCTGTTTTCTGGATTCCTTGTTTGAATTGCTTATAGGCCTGGTTTTTCCTTTATCTGTAAGTCAATAGATTGAATGGAGGTTATTGTCATAAGGGGGATATCTACTCCAAATGATGCTCAAGAAATATGTGAAGCTTGTTTATATTGGAGATTTCTATGATTCAATTGTTTCCTAGATGGCTCTAGAATGTCAGGGGTTTGCAATGAGATTGATGAAGATGCCATCATTTGAAGTGAAAGGAAGAGTTGTAAAGTGAGTAAAGGGTCTGTGGTTGATGTAAGTCTAATTTTATATATTTGGTGCGATTGTAGGCCTGATTCTTGCAGGTTCTGCGGATTTCAAGACAGAATTAAGCCAGTCAGATATGTTTGACCCTCGGTTGCAAACCAAGGTTTTGAATGTTGTGGATGTTTCGTATGGAGGTGAAAATGGGTTCAATCAGGCAATTGAGTTATCTGCTGAAATTCTTGCCAATGTGAAATTCATCCAAGAAAAGCGACTGATAGGGAAGTACTTTGAGGAAATCAGCCAGGACACTGGAAAATATGTCTTCGGAATTGAGGATACGTTGAAGGGGCTTGAAATGGGTGCTGTTGAGACATTGATTGTCTGGGAGAATCTGGAGGTGAACCGTTATGTGCTGAAAAATGCAGTTTCAGGAGAGATTGTAATCAAGCATCTCAACAAGGAGCAAGAGGCTGACCAATCCAAGTGAGTTTACTCCTCTTGTGTCAATTCTGATTCCTGTTATCGATCCATGGTGTACTATAACATGACCTTGGTAAATTGAAGTGGTCAAATTCAACTTCAGTGTGTTCCTTTTTGCAAGTTTAGGTGCCAGTACATTTTTTCTGTTTAGAGTGCAATGCTGTGTCCCTATGGAACTAGACTTTGGGGTATTTGTCATCAAAATTCTATGCCTGGTATCCACCACTTCCTGCCAAAATATGCTACAGATCTGAAAGACTTTCTGCTAACAGTGGTCTTTAATGACCTTGGCTGAGGAATTGAGACAGTAAAGTGCATCAGTCAGAAAACTTGCAAATCAGTTGATGAGGAAAATTGAAAAGAAATTGACTGAAAGATACCAATATATGTAATCAAATGGCTGATGGTAGTGGACAGGTGCATTGGAAAAGTGAAGCTTAATCTTGTTAAACACTTTTGGGTTTAGAAATTTATGATGAGTGATAATAACCTACAATATTTGGGTGTGAACAGTTTCCGGGAAGCAGAAACACAAGCAGAATTGGAGGTCCAGGAGAAGCTCTCCCTACTGGAGTGGTTTGCAAATGAATACAAGCGCTTTGGATGCACCCTTGAGTTTGTGACCAACAAATCACAGGTACTTATTGATACACTGCTTATAGATATTTTTGTTTATATGTAGCATAAAGTAGTTGCACTGTGCTGTGACATCAAGTGGAAACTTCTTTACAGTTTCAGAGGACAAGTACTAGTTTACTGAGGTTTCTGGGGTGATGCTAATTGGCAGCATTGACAAAGATTTAGAGTATTTAGCACTGTGCCGAAAATGTGTAGTGTTGTGGTTCTTTTATCCTTGTGAAAGGATGAATTTAATAGAGGTCTAGGAAGATTTCTGCACAGCAGTATGGTGGAGGTGGGCTCAGTGTTTTTGGTTTGCTGACTGATGACTGGCAGGATGACTGTGTCATGATGGCTGAGTCATCCCTGTTGCTTCTGGAAATACAACAGAATCTCCGAATGAGCAGAATATTTTATGTATATCACACCCACTAGCAGTAGTAATATCAGCTAGAGTAAGTGCCATTCACAATGGATGTGATGGTTTGATACTTTATGAGTTACTCACAAGGCTGTGACCACTCATTCTAGCTGTGTTTGTTGTGGTGTTTCCTTAATGGATATGCCATTTTTTTGGATACCTTAGAGGTCTTTGGTAGAGTTTATCTCTGCACTTGTACTTACTTTTTGCCCTTGTCATTGTACCTGCTTTTTCCTTGTCATGATCCTAGCTCATGTGGATGCATCTTGTGTGGAATGCTGGGAAACAGGAAGGATCACAGTTCTGCCGGGGGTTTGGGGGTATTGGTGGAATCTTACGTTATCAGCTTGACATGCGCACTTTTGATGAGCTTTCAGATGATGATGGTGTTTATGAGGATGACTTCTAAGTCACAGAGGTTGGGCCTCTCAGAGCCCTTTGTCAAAATTGACACCAAACCTAAGAAGATTCTTGAGGGATTTTCCTACCTTCAAGGGCAGTAGAGTAGGAAGCCAATGTCTTCAGGTAGCAAATAGGAGTATCTTCTTAATGTCTTAGTAGTTATAGTAGTTACTTCAGGTTTCTAAGGCTTTTTAGCCACTTGAGGGAAACAGATGCATGGTTTGTCCTGGTGCTGTAATTCATGTTTTAAGAAAGAGTATTTCTGGATGAGGGGATCTGCCCTCCTTTCTGTCTGCTATCAATTGGTTCTGTTGAAATGCCGTGGATGCAGTTCACAGTGGTCTCTTTTATTCTGAAAACGCTCTCAGATAACACCTAGCACAGCAGAGGAGCATAATTTTAGGATTTTGTGATTTGTTCTGCAAGGGCAACAGTATGAAACAGCCCTGGTCCAGATTTCCTCTTTCCTGACACTATGGACTGGGAGAGAGTTTTGGGAAATGGATTTCAATTGTTGTTTTGTCAAGAATTCTGCAACCTTGTCTTGTGAAACCCAGGAACTGTTCTGATATCATGCAAGTGACCTGAGCTCCATTGAAAGCTCCACTGAAAACAGTGGAACAGGGTGACATTTTGCTGCACAGCCATGATCAAGAAGTTCACCATTAGTTACATTTACAAATCAAGTATCTTTGTGGCACAATCATGATCAAGGAGGTATGCGCATTTGATAATGTTGATGATGTGGTTAAGATTGAAGTCATGAAATTGGATGGCAGATTTAATGCCATGAAGTACATTGTGAGCACAAGATTATGCATACTTCCTGCATAAGGATCCAACGACATTCCATCATCAGTTTTTGGTATCCATATCCACAACCTCATCTACTCCAAATCTGGCAGACCCATTTCCCAGATCATCACAAAGCATTGTTATTGCAGGTGGTTGGTGCAAATCTGTACCCATCACCTATCCAATAAGAGTACTTCTGGGAAGGGGGGCTCAATGCATAAATTATTGTCAAGCTCCAGATGAACAGGTTTTGGCATTGTTGGCTGCATATGCATGTTGCATGTAGCAACTTTGAAGTTTTTGCATGCTTATCTGAACTGCCAATGTTTCTTTGCAGCTGTGCATTCAAGTGGGACCTTTGCAATGAAAAAATGTCAAGATACTTCTTCCAACTTAAGGGTACGTTTCTATGCCTTAGGTGAACCAGCAGCCACATTGGTACCATGGTTAAAATCCCAAGATCCATTTCAATTCTTTCTAAATGTTACAAATATCCATTACGTAGGCTAAATCAGGGTCTCTGAGTTCAAATCTAACACTTTCTGGGCTTAATATGGCCAATAAGAGGCCTCACTCAAAAAGGTAAAGGTACCAATGTGGCTGCTGGTTCACCCTGGCCCCTTTAGTGTCCTCCTGCTCACCTACTACCCAGCAGCAATTAATTTGGTTAATTCACTGCAAAAGGGCTTCTATGTTCACCTCGCTATTTCTCAACCTACTTTGAAAGAACCCACACCTGGCAGTTTAAATGCAACCTGGACCAAGTCAGAATAATTTTTGCACTTGTACAACCGGCTTTTGAGGGTAAGATAACTGACATTTGTTGGTCTGGTGGGAATCTCCAGATCTGGGGGTTGTTGGGGTGAGGGGTGAGAGAGGGACCCGCCAGATGAGTGAGAAATCCACTAGAATAGTGGGCCAGTAGTGTCTCAACATTTTGCATAATAACCCCAAATATTTGAGTTGGAGGTAGTACAAAGAATGGGTGAGTGAGAAATGATGGAAACATACCCTAACTCAGGTCTGCAAAGCTCCTCCAATCCTCAATCATTTCATAACTACACTTCCACTCAAGTTCTAGTCTGGTCATCCTTGTAGCTCCTCAATGCAGCCCATGCTCTTGCTGATGATTCCAGAGTCTTCTTCAGCCTTGCAAGCCTCAAGCTTGCTGCCTTGCTCATATCCATTCCCTTTCAGAGACTGACACATCTGTCTACTTGATCAACCTCTATCACAAGTGGAATTTGCAATGGAATATTTGCTTTACAGCCACAGTTTTCTTTCTTTAGGGTTGCAGGTTTTGTAAACTGCGAGCACAATAAAGGACCATTGTGAGAACTCTGCCTTGAGCACAGTCAAGATGAATGCTGCTAAAGAAAAGTCAGACGAGATTTCAAACAAAGTTGGCATACAAAATGAGCAGTTGTACATATTTATAATTGGAGGTTGGTATAGAAATGGAATGCAAATATATATGCAAATTGCACACTTTGGGTCAAGTGCGGCCAAGCTTTTTACTCAGAAAGAATGTTGCAAAAGAGTAATCTGCAGCTGCTAAATTGTACACGAAATGCACAAGTATACCAAATGCATGTTAATGACCACAGGCATGCATCCCTGCATCATGCTACCAGCTAGATTACTTTCCTCATTGAACTCTGATCGACGATTGAGCAACTTCCTGCTGGCCATTGAGTGCAACAATATGATCCTCGTCGGCAGCAAGCAAGCAATTAACAGTTGTTCCAGGCCAGAACCCCGTTGTCGTTCATGACATTGTTATTTTCGTCGTAGGACGTGTAACAAGGGTGCCATCATCCTGCGAGCAGTTAGCACAAATTAAGAAGGGTGATCCAAATAGGGTGAGCCAAATCCTTATGGCGTGCACGTTGCAATGTAGTTGGCTCCGTGCACCAAGTTCCCGTTGTCGTTGCTTATATGGGGATTAAGATCTACACTTGTAGCCTAGAAAACTCTGGCATCGTTTGAGCAGCTGGCTGATAGGATGCTTCCCGAGACTGAGAATGGTGCTTGGCCAGATGCTGTGAATCCACCACACTGGTAATACCCACATCATGCACATCCACAAGTTAGTCATCTGTATCGATTTCGTCATGCGGAAAGTGGAGCGTTACTACATGCACCATGAATCAGACGATACGGAGACGAAAATGCATATTTGGGGCATACTCATTCCAGCAACAGAGAGTCTATGGCTACATACTGGAACTAGACGTCCATCAGTTCAACAACAAGAAGTATGGAGGGTATCTATCAATTTCCAACTGTTGTTTCTGGCACTCACCGATGCTTCAGCTCCGTTTAGTAATGCCGACATACGGAGAAGCCCAGCTGCCAAAGCTAGAAGCGCCATCTTCTGGCAAGTCATGATGATCTGATCAACACTGAAATTAAGCTCACGAGTAACTGAGAGACCCGCGCAGGTTGCAATTTTGCAGTTGTCACTAGAATGTACACTCACAACGATGATGCAAGAAGATATAGAGAGCGGATGCTGGTGGGCTGCTCATGGTATTGAAAGAAATTAGCTGCAGGAGTAGATTAGTCAATTGAATGCTCGAGATAGATGGTACTCCTGTAAACAAAAATAGAGGGCTTGACTAAATTTGCAATTTCATAATCTCACATTTGCATAACAAGAATTCCAGACCAGCAATTATTTAATGTCAGTCCCTACCACACAAATTGGTGTCCAAAAGCTAAGCAACACGACAAATCAGAACATAACAAGCATACTTCAGATAATCTGTGCTCAGATCAGATTGCTCTGGACAGATTCTTTTTCCTGAGCTATTGTGGTTTTCTGCATGGCATCTCTATTCAGCAGTTTACAACCCACACCCTCAGATTACATTATTCATCCCTAACACTCAGAAGAGATTGTGCACCTCACAATGTGTCTCTGCTGATCCCCATATTCCAGAAGTTTTGACAAGCAGAAACAATTCCCGTAATACCCCAGTGAGCTATTTCCCCAATGGTCCTGCAAGATTTGCCCCAACATTCATCATTGATGTCCACAAAAGAATAGAATTATGCTCAGAGCACCTATGCAAATGGGTACTCACTTCCACCACCAAGCATTTCTCAGCAGTCCAATGAAATTACTGAATTTCCTCGAGTGTACTGAACTTGGGAAGGAAAATGCCATCTTGAACTAGCTCTACAGATCCCCTTGTGATCCTCATCTCCAGTTGAATCCTTAATTTTATGCATCTAATTGTTCTACACTCTACACTCTACGTTCTACACTCTACACTCTATTTCTACACTCTCATTCTTACACCTAAACCTTTGTAACTGAGTGTCCCAAGAGTTGGAATGTTATGTTAATGAGGTCATGACAATGATTCCATGCTTTAGTGTTTTGTTCATTCACTCTACCATGCCATTACATCATGGCCATTGAGGTGTTGTGCATTGGTGAACCCATACACCTTGCACACATTATCAAACTCAGCTGCTCATTCTCCACCATTGTTTTTTTTACATAATTGGGTACACCATGATGACATATGATTTCATTCTCAAAATTTTGTCGCAATAGTAGCTATGAGATTAGGGATTGTTCTAGCCTTGCACCACTTGGAATAATGGTCAATCTTCACAGGAATGTATTTGTTGCCAACATCTATCTCTAGACACGGTCTAACAGTATCCAGTGCCACCTTGAAAATAAAATCATTTACTATTATATTTTAAAAATCTTTAACATTAGAAAGAATGCTACATGTACGCTTGACCAATTAACATTCTTTGTAGCTCCTCACACTAGCACACACTTGTTTGATTCGATTGTGCCAAAATACCTCTTGCAAAGTTTAGCTAATGTTCTCTATCCTCCAAAATGCCCCAACTCTTGATGTAACTCCTCAATAATGCATTTACACTCATTCAATTTTGGTACCAAAAGCCCTTTGTAGAACAATTGATCTCCATTCCAAAAATAATTTAGCACCATGTTCTTAATCCTTCATTGCCCTTGTTAAGAACAGCCAGAAGATATTTGTGCTCCATTTAACACCCCAAGACATGCTTCATCATTCTAAATGTCCAAATCACTTGAGCAATCTTGATCTAAAACCATGTCTAACCCAAACTCCTCCCCATTGGTGCTCTCTTGACCTACATCTCCTGTGCTACTACAGCCAATTCCCAATGTACAGTAGGATTTGCTAGGTCTTGTTTTTTCTTTTCACTCAATGTCTTCAGCTTTTTCCTTTTTGATGTTTCAGGAACCACAAGTTCCTCCCCTCTTGGTTGCTGTTCCTCAACTTGCACATATGTTTTGTCATCAACTATCTTAATCACATATAGTTGTGCCACATCAACACCCTACAACCCATGTCTGATGTTCCTTCTTCCAATCCAAGTTTGTACCCCCAACTTTCTCATTAGATGCACATCTTGGATCTTTGCAAAACATCTTCATCTTCCTCAGCAAGACCTAGCGGATTGTGGTTAAGCGCATCCACATTAATTTCACATGTTTTGGGCCAAGGCAGTGAACAATCTTAAAATCAAAGTCTTGCAACATATCAGCCCATCATCCTTGCCTTCCATACGCATCTTAAATAATCACCAACCACTTTAATGGTTTGTGATCAAGGTGAAGAGTAAAATGACTTCAATGCAAATATTGTCTGAAATATATTACACCCCAAATTAGAGCATAGCAATTTGCCTTCCATTGGATGGAAACATTTTTGCACTAGGGACATACCCTTGTTATGACATGTTCTTGATGACCATCCATCTGGGACATCCTATATAGTATGGGTGTTGTAATCAAAGCTTTCTTACAAGTGAAAAGCACTTTGATAGATGGGAGTCCACATGAATTCAACATCCTGCTTGGTTAGTTCAAACAATGGGGCAACACCCTTTAACATAGTTACAATAATATTTAGTAAGACCAAGGAAAGCATGAATGTTCATAATAGATAGGCATTAGAAAATTAGAGACTACCCTAACCTTTTGAGCATTAGGCATCATCCTTGTTTTACTAACCACATGACCCAAAGACCTAATGTCTCTTGTAGTAAACACACATCTATTAAGGAACTAAGTTTGAGATTTATGTCACTTAGGCATGTTAACACCAATTCTATATGCTTCAAGTGTTGTTACCAAGATATGCTATGGATGTTCAGATCATTCGCAAATATTTTCAAGAACTCTTGCATCCAACCTTGAAAGACTTATGTCATGTTACACATAAATGTGCTTGTCATTTTCTTCAATCCAAAAGGTATAACAGTCCAATAAAACAATTTGAGACTTGGTGATCACTGTCATTTTCTTCATGTCTTTTGGTGCCATCTTTATCTACTAGAAGTCACTTTGCAAGCCTAGAGTAGAAATCTTTTTGAACTTCCAAATTGGTTCAAAATGTCATCCACTAGTGACATTGGAAAGGCATCCCTTTTGGTTTACAAAATTAAGGGTCTATAATCATCACAAAATGTTTGACTCCCATCCTTTTTGACAACAAGTGTTACATCACATGTAAGGTTGTCACATCGTATGGGCGTCTATCGTGATGCAACATGTCAGTTTGGATGCAAACATAGCCCCATGTCATGTCATAATAAGGTCAATTTAAGGTCAGCCCAAATCAAAATGACATCGGGCTACTTGAAAAATAATTAAGGATATTTGAAAATTGCATGATTTGGTCGCCCTAAACCCTATGGTGACCAAAACAACTTTTGGTTGCCATAGTCTTGTGGTGACTGAAAGTTTTTTGGCTAATGACTGAAAAAAAAATTCGGGCATTGACCAATTTTTTGAACATTGACCAACATTTTTGAGCAACAATTAAAAATTTTAATTTACAAGATCAATAGTGGAGATTAAACCATGGTCCATTGGATGGTTGACATTTTTTGGGCAAAGATCGAAAAAAATTTAGGCGTTACCTGAAAATTTGGTCACCAAATTTTTGATCACCCAATTTGGCAACCAAATTTTTTTTAGGCAACTCCAAATTTTGTTTCAAGTAGATTGAAAAAATATTTAATCACCAAAAGAAATGGTTGACTTCTAAATGTGTCTAGACGGACACTAACATGACATGAATGCAATTTCTATGTGTCAAGTTGATTTTGACAACCTCAATCACATGCATACTACTCATACATATTATGTTTCATCTTGCCCATAGAAATCAAAGCTTGAATTTGCTTATTCACTTTAAACTCCTTCCAATATGATAGTCTATTAGGTGTTGTGTGACACAACATAAACCCTTGGGTATTAATGAAATGTTCCTCCATAATGCAACATCCAAACTTACCCTTATTCCATGCAAAGACATCAACAAATTTCTCTTGCAATTGCCATAGCTCTTCAATTTGTTATGGATTTAAAATTGTGTCAATTTTAATCTTATCCTTGATTTCCTCTCATCATCTTGTAACTTCCTACTCCATATGGGTCTATTGCTTGATTTTTTTGACCTGAAACAATGCTAACATGTTTGAATTGCCAGTAGTCATGACACCCCATTCATTTTCAAAACCTACCCATTTCAACCAATCAACATAATCATCATCATCATCTAATGAATCCTCCATCACATTCTCCACTTGTTCCTCCAAAATTAGAACCATCATTTGCATTGGTGTTTTTTCTTTGATCAAACCTTCCACCCATGATCTTTCAACTCCAATTTTTGCTCCACTTCCTTTTGCACGATCAGCTTGAATCAATCATTACTTGCCTTTGGCATGTATTGTTCATCTTACTCTTCATTAGAATCAATTTCAAGTTCATCATAGGGTTGATAAAGATCTAACACCAATTTTCCCTTCAACAAGTTCACATGGCTTCCTTCTTCAAAAAGATTTAAATTTTCTAATGGTTCAAATAGTTTTTGTTGCAATCCATCTTTTTGATTACTTACTTTCCTTTCCAATACATGAGTCATGTTCACCATGTTCAAAGGAAATATCTACACATTAGTCCCTAGATCATGATAGATTTAAATCAAGTTATGCTCCACATCAACAACTACTCCACTTTTAATTAAGTAATCAAGTCCCAATAGTACATCATATCCATTTGTATCAACAACCATAAAGTCCATCTTGCATAAAATTTTGCCAACATGTACCAACACTTCAACAATTCTACCCATGGCTTGTGTCATTATGATTGACACTATTGTATATTCTTATGATTTACAAATAAGATGCATGATCCCCAATTCTTGGACCATGCTTGTTACAATAACCAACATTGAGACTCCAATCTTCCCTAATCCTTCAATGATATAATTATTCAATTTCACTAGTAGATACAAAGTTTTGTTCTTTGTCTTCTTGGTCAGAATCCTTCTTAAAGATGGTACTTAAGGTGAAATGGCAACAACTTGGTTTCCCCATTACTTTTCTTTCTAGCTACCTTAACCAAACTCTCTAAATATTCCAATTCCCTTGGGATAGTCAAAATAGTCCTTTTAGATTTTTCCTTTTAAAAAGTGTGATATGATTTTAGACCTTACAATAAAACCTCTTTCTAGTCCAATATTTGCTTCCCTCAACCCTCCCATGAAATTTGCTACTCCTTGATTTTCATTGACATCCCCTATAATGGCATTTTGAAGAACTTGATGTTTAGGTAATTTGACATGGGAAAACACATCATTGTTGCTCACAAATGTAGTTCAATTGAGCCAAGTTGGCCTTTTCATCGTCTACCAACATTTCTAAAAAAATGGCTACAACTATTCCTATCTTAAAATTCTTCCAACACCTCTCCTTAATATGCCCCATCCCATTACAAAATGAACACCTAAGACCATAATTCTCTATCTTATGAAACCTTCCATATTTTTGGCATTTGGGCTTGGAGTTAACATATTACACTTTATGGCCAAGTGATCCCTTCCATTAATTTTTTTATGGTGCATTTACACTTGATGTTAACTTAGTGTTAAATGAAAATCAACTAGCATCCTAGGTGGTAGAGAATGTTAAATAGGTGATAGCTTAATGTTAAGTGAATATTAGCTTAACATAAAATCTTCATGGTAAGTAAGTTTAAGTCCTAAATGACTGACATGATGTTAGGGGACTTAACACTAGAATCCCTAACACCAAGTGTGAACACACCTTAAAAGTTGGTTGGTTTTGGGTCTTCAAATTTTTTTTGTTTTTTAAAAAACCATTTAGGGGTTTGGAATATTCAATAAGCAAGTTTACAAATCGATTTTTTAAGAGAAACTTAGTTAGGTATTTGACCCAATTTTCAATAAAAGCCTCTAATCTAGCTATATTCCACTAGTTGTTAAGTTTCAAAGAGTGATTTTTTAGTTTGGGTTTTAAATAGAATCGACCAGTTACATGAACTTAAGAATTGGTTTAAAAGCAAAAGCCCCTAATTGGCGAACTTTTTCCAATTATAGACCTAATCAAGGTCACTTATTTAAGTTGATAAGAGAGACAAGAAACAAGTATTTGAGCTTTCCTTTAATGGATGTAATACAAAACCATTTAAAATGAACTTACAATGAAAGCATTTACAACTTACATAGAAAGCCATGTTTCAAATTTCAATGAAACTAACAACTCATTGAAATTTATGTTAATGAAGGCACTTACTACTTACACACTACAACGACCTTTGAAATCAACTATGTTTCAAATTATCAAAATCATAAGGAACACATTCAATGAAAAAACTTATAAAAAACATTACAAATCCCCCTGAAATCAATCATGTTGCTATTGTATTTTATGAGAATCTACAAAAGATATTTAAATTGTCAACCATGAAGCATAGAAGCCTCAGGTTTAGAAATGTACTTCATTTTCATTGGGGTGTTCAATTTGTATAAGCTTGAAGCAAAATCCAAACACATTTTTTCCCACACATGCTCCCCTTGTCAAATTTCTTCAACCACAGGATACACTTCTAAGTGTTGGCATGGGCAAATTTTATTGATGCATAATGTAATCTATGAAACACCTTGTCGTATGAAATGGCATATTAACATACTTTTGATAGTGCATGCTCAAGACAAAAGCTATAAAATGGTTCAACCATGTCAAGGTCAACATATGACATAATTGAATTGATAGTCATTGCACAAGTTTGCAAACTGGAGCTATCATCTTTGACATAGGCCACAATTTTTTATGTAAATGAAATTTTGCCAAGGATTTATTTTAGCTTCACAAGCATGGTAGCCCCACTCATATCATGGGTGTCAAACAACTCAACGATAAGATGATTGGGGTCCTAGTTGGTGGACAAAAAATTAACAACCATCACAAAAACATTGTGCCTTTCAACATCCAAAAATCGAACATGCATGTGGCTAACGAGCATTCAACCAAGGTAGGTTGAACATATTTTATCAAAGTCTTATTCACCGATCAACAATGTTATCTTATGACCGTATGAACATTAGTGTGAGTAGGTGAACATGATGGAGTCTTTTAAAGAATTTTTTTTTGACATCAACAAAATATCCAAAAATACTCCTTGCCACATAGGATAAAATCTCTACAAATGTGAAAGAATATTTCAACTTGTGGCCATGGATGAAAAATAGAGTTGGGTGAAACTTTAAATGAAAATTGACAATGGATGAAAATTATTGGTGAAAATTGGACAATGAAGGGTTAATTTTGGAAAAGTGGACACATAACATAGCATCATTGAGCAAACAAGCTTTCATACAAGTGCTTACAATGTACCTCACTTGCCCAAGGGTCTTATCATCATCATGACAAAATCCATGCAAATGCAAATCAAAAAATTGCAAATTGTTACCTCATTTTGTTTAGGTTTTAACTAGACCCAAGATGAAATTACCATTTTGAAATCCACAAAAAAATACATTACCCTAAAAGACATCAAACATTCAAAACCCTTCATAACATTCATGAAAAATTTGCATAACTTGCCTCCTATGAAATTGGGTGATCATTAAACACCTATCCTTTATGTTCATGCATAGGTAATTCCCATTACCAAAGTGGGGAGCCATAACAACATACTTACCAATTTGTCAAACTACTAATAAATGCAATCATTGTTACTTTGGTACAACAAATATGACAAAACACATTTCTCCACTACCACTTGAGTTGTTATTATATGCATACATGTAGGATTACACAACATTGGCATGAAACACATATGACTAATAATGCCCCACCTTTGTAAATCTACTTATGCATTTGTAATTGTAACAATACATGCACATAAACACATATAAACAATCCAAGCACCAAACATAAATTGACACATAAATAAAATATTACCCAAGCTTTACCAAAGCTACTAATTGTTCTAGAAGTCCCATTATTTGATTTTAGGTTTTTTCTTTTAATTCAACACATTTGTGATGTAAAATGAAGGTAAACACAATTACAAATGGAATGGAGCTTGATGGGTTTTGATCAACAAATGTTGTCCTTTAACTATGGGTAATGGGGATTGTGAATTCTAGCACATTTTCAACATTGTTGTTTGCCATCATGATAAGGGTCATGAACTTTTGATGCAACAAACTAGTAGAGAAAGCTTTGCCATAACTTGCCATTCCTCCAACCATAGGAGATGATGATCCCATGTGGTTAAATACATAAACTCCACCAACATGTAGAATTTTGTTTTTTGCAAGATCCGTCATTGCAAAACCCATCTTGCAAAAAATATACACACCCCTTGATCCCAAAAAAATGCAACAACAAACCACAACAATTGTTGGAAGATAATGTGGCGATGGACCTTCCAAGATGCTATTAGAAACATTCAAAGTTTGGACATAAGCAAGGTTATTTGCAACAAAACAATTGCTTACAACATTATTTGACATTTCTCAATTAGGATTTGATCAATTTCACTAGGGCTTTTAAAACATGATTGAAGTCATATTACAACTATTAATGCACAATTGACTAGTAAATTTTAATGGTTGGTTTATTATGGTTTCATTAATGTCAATTATGATTACTAAAAATCATTAAATATTCATTTTTGTAGATTAATATGATTATATTAATTTAATTTAAGTTGATTAAAAACTATCAAGATTATTTTGAAACATAACTAGGGATGCTTAAAATTTGATTAAAAATACTAAAATTGATTAAAGTCAAATATGGTTTGTAAGTTAAAATGTGGATGATATGACATAGTTAGGATTTTACTAAACCCGTTATGGTAAGAGAATCTAAACTTTGCATGATGTTTTGCAAGCAATAGAAGTTGTGATAAGCACATGAACTTTATCAAATATAAAAAGCCCAATCAAAAGTTTTGTGTTTATGGTTCATCACATAACATTGAAGGAACATTTTGCTTCAAATCAACTAAATTCAAATGGTGCAAATGGTACAACATTTGTTCAATTAATTGTTACATTCTAAACTTCCATTTCATTAAGTAAATGGATTCCATATCAAGAAATCTCTACATGGAACCATAATACACAAACACCATTTTCTTAATTTTTCATAACATCAATTAGATATTCATGTTTTACAACAATCCAATATTTTTCACATTTTTGCTAGCTTTATGTGAAAGTAGTGCTTTCAACAAAAAGTGTTTTCTGTAAGCAAAATAATATTTTTAATAAAACCCAAGACATATAAATTAATGCAAATTTTGAAAATGAAAAGGAACACGCGTCCCTATTTTTTCTTGTTTAGGAGGAAGGGTAAGATAAATCTCCTGTTAACTTCTTCCAATTTGGGCATAGACCGAATTTGGACCATAACTTCATAGACCTAGCTGTACTCCACTTGGCTTGAAGGTCTTTTTTCATATATATGTGAAGTTTGTTGATTTACAATGTTGAAAATATTTTTTAACTTTTAATTTAGATTTATCAACTCAAGAATATGTGAAATATCAAATATCACATAAGGATACATCTTCTATTCATTTCACCACATGTGAGGAGTGTTGGTACATTTGTTTTCTCGCACTTTCATAATTGGCTGAAATACATAAATTGGGCGATGACTAAATCACATGCTTTTGAGGCTTATGTATGCAAAGATTTTTTCAGTAGCAGCAGTGAAGGTGCAAGCAAGTAAGGCAAATCCAAAACTCGGGAGTGAAACTCATGTGAGGATCAATCTAGGTGAGAAAATCAATTTAATTAGTAGAATATACTTGACACATATTTGAATCAAATGTTACATTGTAACAAGTAAGTTTTTAAAATTACTTGCATTTAGAGAAATTCATTTGAAACTTATTTCTATAATGCAAAATTTAAAAATAATATATAATAATGAAGAAACTAGTATTTTGTAATTTATCATTCAACGAAAAAAATTGAATATATAACAATTTTGTGATGAGTTTTGATCCTATTTCTTTTTCACTTGACAAGTAGACTAACGAGTACTTTAGGTGTACACTTTACTACTATGCTCTCAC